>ERZ1066122.167-NODE-167-length-72141-cov-8.123824_pt1 | contig 72141 bp, 72 predicted proteins | sample MGYA00382769_ERZ1066122 | MGnify/ENA primary metagenome ERZ1066122 (study PRJEB33369, sample SAMEA5778352) | biofilm metagenome | biome: Industrial cooling water; feature: Water cooling tower basin; material: Biofilm | place: United Arab Emirates | collected... | reverse complement strand
CCGTGTCACCGGGTGCGAGCTCGAAAGGCCACCATCGACAGCAATCGCCTGACCGTTGACATAGCTTGCCTGATCGCTCGCAAGGAACAGCGCCACATTGGCAAGTTCCTCCGGCTGCGCGCCGCGCCGCAAGGGGTTCAGCCGCCCGATCTTGTCGGTCACACCTTTTTCCTTGGCATAATCAAATGTCGGCTTGGTCATGCCGGTTTCGGTGAGGCCAGGGCAGATTGCGTTGCAGCGCACGCCCGTTGCCGACAATTGCTGCGCCGACACTTTGGCCAGATTGATCACGCCAGCCTTTGACGCCGAATAGGGCGGTCCGCCAGCACCCGACCTGATGCCCGCGACGCTTGCGGTCAGAATGATCGAACCGCCGCGCCCGGCATCGACCATTGCGTTGCCGGCATGTTTGACCATCAGCCACGGCCCAATCAAATTGACACGCAATACTTGGGTAAAATTCTCGACCGTATTGTCGAAAATTCCCTCCATGCCCCCGGAGATACCGGCATTGGCGAAAGCCACGTCGAGCTGTCCATGCAATTCGAGCGCTTTTGCAACAATGGATGCGACATCGCCCTCATCGCCCGCGTCCATCCGGACTGCGGTTGCGGCATTGCCGATTGCAGCGGCAACATCATTTACCGCTTCGTTCCAGTCGCCGAGCACGACCTTGGCGCCTTCCGCCGCAAAACGGATTGCCGAAGCGCGCCCGATGCCCGAGCCCGCGCCGGTAATGATGGCAACCTTTCCTTCCAAAGCACCCATTATGCGCCTCCTGTAATCGTTGCACCGCCATCGCAGACGATGGTCTGGCCTGTAGTGAACGCCCCTGCCTTGCTGGCAAGGAAAACGACGGCCCCTGCAATCTCGGGCGGTTCGCCAATGCGTTTCAGCGCCGCAACCGCAGTCGAACGGCGCAACGTCTCCGGATCCTCCCACAGTGCGCGGGCCATATCGGTGCGCACCAACCCCGGCGCGACGCAATTCACACGCACGCCCTGCGGCCCGAACTCGGTGGCAAAATTGCGCGCCATCTGCATGTCCGCTGCCTTCGATATGCAATAGGCACCGATGATCGGCGAACCCTTCAGCCCGCCGATCGAGGAGATGATCGTAATCGATCCTTCGCCGCGCTCCAGCATCTCGGGCGCGACCATGTTCACCAGCCAATGGTTGGACAAGATATTATTGTCCATGATCTTGCGGAACTGGTCGTCGCTGATGCCGAGGCCGGGACCGTAATAGGGGTTGGATGCTGCATTGCAGACGAGTGCGGTGATCTTGCCAAAGGCGGCGCGGGTTTCGTTGACAAGGTTCTGCAGGTCATCCTTCGAGGAGATGTTGGCAGCTACCGAAATCGCCGTTCCCTCGCCATGTCGCGTGTTGATCTCTGCCGCCGTGGTGTCGCAAGCTTCCTGCTTGCGGCTGGAAATGACGACTTTCGCGCCCTGTTCCGCCATCGCCTCGGCGGTAGCCTTGCCAATCCCGCGCGAGCTTCCGGTAATTAGGGCGACCTGGCCCGTCATGTCGAATAGCGACATAGAATCTCCCTCTCCCCTTCAGGGGAGAGGGCCGGGGAGAGGGGGAGTCACGCCCAGCCCATCGATATTGTTGACGAAGAGAGACTCCCCCTCTCCCGTCCCTCTCCCCTAAAGGGGAGAGGGCTATTCTAGGCCCCGGCCTTCACCGCAAAGCTCAACGACGCTTCCGCCAGCGGCCTCACCCGCTCCGACATCGCCTTTGCGTGCGCGCTGCTGGCCGTGCCGTCGATGACACGTTTCTTTATGCCCTGGATGATCCCGGCCAGCCGGAAGAAATTATAGGCAAAATACCAATTGAGATCTGGGATGCCGTCGCGCCCCGTCGCAGCGCAATAGCGCTCTACCACCTCGTCCAGCTCGGGGATCCCAAGGTCTGCGCGGTCCAGATCCATCACTCCAGAACGCCCGCCATTTTCGGTCACCCAAGCCATCGCGACATAGGAGAAATCGGCCAGCGGATCACCGAGCGTCGACAACTCCCAATCGAGCACTGCGAGGCATTTGGTGCCGCCGCGTTCGAAAATCGCATTGTCGATGCGGTAGTCGCCATGCACCACGCTGGTGCGCGTCTGTTCGGGCAAAGTCGCGGGCAGCCATTCGATCAGCCGCTCCATCTCGGGCATGACTTCGGTTTCGGACAGGCGATATTGTTTGGTCCAGCGATCGACCTGACGCCCGAAATAATTGCCCGGCTTGCCAAAGTCCGAAAGACCCGCCGCGTCGATATCGGTGTTGTGCAGCCGTGCGAGCACGTCGATCATCTCGAAATAAACCGCGCGGCGCTCCTCGGGCGAACCATCGGGCATCGCGCCGTTCCAGATTGTCCGGCCGTCTACCATGCCCATTACATAGAACCAGCTGCCGATCACGCTGTCGTCGGTGCACAGCCCATATTGCCGCGCGACGGGGAAGCCGGTCGCGTGCAGTCCCGCCTGCACCTTATATTCACGGTCCACCGCGTGCGCGCTGGGCAGCAGCGGGCCGAAGGGCTTGCGCCGCAGCACATAATTGCCCGATTTCGCCTCGATCTTATAGGTCGGATTGGACTGCCCGCCCTTGAACTTGGTCAGGTGCAGCGGGCCTTCAAAACCGTCAACATTGGCCTCCATCCACTCGGTGAGCCTGCTCTCGTCCAGCTTGTCCGCGCCCTCCGGCTCCACCGTGCCGACAAAGGCTTCCTCGGCGTTTACGACGGCTTCGCTCATGACCGCTCCCACCGCAATAAATAGGGACAGTCCCTATTTAATTTGTCGCCAATTAAATAGGGACTGTCCCTATTTATTGCTGCCGCCCTCATGTTCCGAACACGATCACGCTGCGCGCGCTATCGCCCTTTTTCATCTTTTCGAACCCGTCGTTGATGTCCTCCAGCGGAATGCGTTCGGCGATGATGCTGTCGAGATCGAGCAGCCCGCGCAGGTAGAAATCGACGAGGCGCGGGATATCGACCGGGAAGCGGTTGCCGCCCATAATCGCGCCCTGCAGCTTCTTGCCTGACAAAAGATCCATCGCGCTGAGGCCGACGCTATGCTGCAATGGCATCATGCCCAAGATCGTTGCCGTTCCGCCGCGCTTTAGCGACTTGACCGCAAGCTCGCCTGACGCAGGTCGGCCAACCGCTTCGATGGCATGATCGACCCCGCCCTTGGTCAGCCCGACAATCTGCGCCGCCGCATCGTCTGCCATCGCATCGACGACATCGGTCGCGCCAAGCTTTTTTGCAAGCTCGCGCTTTTCAGGGATTGGGTCGGCGGCAATGATCCGCCCTGCCCCGGCGATCTTTGCGGCATTAATCGTGGCAAGGCCCACCCCGCCGCAGCCGATGACTGCAACCGTCTCGCCCGGCGTTACCTTGCAGGCGTTGAAGATCGTCCCCGCGCCAGTGGTCACCGCACAACCGATCACCGAGGCGCGATCCAAGGGCATATCGGGGTCGATCCGCACGCACGCATGTTCATGGACCAGCATCTGTTCGGCATAGGCCGACAGGTTCAGCATCTGCGCCACTGGCGACCCATCGGCGCGCGACAGCCGCGATTCCTCGCCAGCCTTGCGCCGCGTATCGCCGCCGAGGCAGAGCGACATGCGCCCTGTCACGCAAAATTCGCAATGCCCGCAAAAGGCGGAGAGGCAGGTGATGACGGCATCGCCCACCTTCACCGTGGTGACCTCGCTGCCAACCGCCTCAACGATCCCCGCCGCCTCGTGCCCCGGCACAGCAGGAAGCGGGTGCGGATAGGTACCTTCGATAAAATGCAGGTCGCTATGGCACAGCCCGCAGGCGGCAGTGCGGATCAGCACCTCATGCGCCTGGGGTTTGGAGATTGAGAGTTCCTCAATCTCCAAAGGTTGGCCCGGCTGGACGAGAACGGCAGCCTTCACCGCGACACCGCCATGTCGCCCGAAGACATTTGATGCGACGATTTCGCACCATGCTTGCCAAATTCGATGCGTGCGATGGCGCGGGCGTGGACCTCATCGGGGCCGTCCGCCAGTCGCAACGTCCGCTGGTGCGCATAGGCGCTTGCAAGGCCGAAATCGTTCGACACACCGCCTCCGCCATGCGCCTGGATGGCATCATCGATGATCTTCAGCGCCATATTGGGTGCCTGCACCTTGATCATCGCGATCTCGCCAGCGGCAATCTTGTTGCCGACCGTGTCCATCATGTGCGCGGCTTTCAGGCAGAGCAGCCGGGTCATTTCAATGTCGATGCGCGCACGGGCGATGCGTTCTTCCCAGACGCTATGCTCGGCGATGGTCTTGCCAAAGGCAGTGCGCGACAAAAGCCGCTTGCACATTTTGGCCAGCGCTTCTTCCGCCACGCCAATGGTGCGCATGCAGTGATGGATACGACCCGGCCCAAGGCGACCTTGCGCGATTTCGAACCCGCGCCCTTCGCCGAGGATGACATTTTCGACCGGAACGCGAACGTCTTTCAACTCGACTTCCATATGGCCATGCGGTGCGTCGTCATAACCGAATACCGGCAGGAAGCGTTTCACATTCACACCGGGGGCATCAAGCGGCACCAGGATCTGCGACTGCTGCTGGTGACGCTTCGCCTCGGTATCGGTTTTGCCCATGACGATCGCAATCTTGCAGCGCGGATCGCCTACACCTGACGACCACCATTTGGTGCCGTTGATCACATATTCATCGCCCTCGCGGCGCATCGACGTCTGGATGTTGGTCGCATCAGAGGAGGCCACGGCAGGCTCGGTCATCAGGAAGGCCGAGCGGATTTCGCCGTTCATCAACGGCACCATCCATTTGCGCTTTTGCTCGGCAGTGCCGTAGCGCATGAACACTTCCATATTGCCGGTGTCCGGCGCGGAGCAGTTGAATACTTCGGACGCCCAGCCGATGCGCCCCATTTCCTCGGCGCAGAGCGCATATTCGAGGTTAGTGAGGCCCGGCCCTTCGAACTCGACCGTATCGTCAACATGCGGATGGCCTGAAGACGGCGGCATGAACAGGTTCCAGATGCCCGCTGCCTTCGCCTTGGCCTTCATCTCCTCGACAATCGGAATGACCTTCCACCGATCCCCTTCGGCGTCCTGCTGCAGATAGACGTCGTGATTGGGCCGCACATTGGTTTCGATAAAATCGCGCACGCGATCGCGCCAATAGCTCTGTCGTTCGGTGAGGGAAAAATCCATGCGAGTCGTCCTTTTTAATCGTGCGGTTAAGTCCCTTGGGGCGAAGCGGCGGGGGCTTCAATCCCTTTTTTGGCTGGATCGGCGGCGCCGAGTTCGGCGAGCCTTGCGGCATGTGCTGCGCGGGTGATCGGAAATTTGCTGATCAGATAGATGCTGCAGATGCTGAGCATGGCGAGCACGGCGATATAGAGAACCCACAGGCTGGTAAGCACGGGTTCTGCAACCTCGCCGGGCACAGCCTTGGCAGGCAGTCCCGAAATGCTGATGATGCTGCCAGAGATGAATATGCCCAGCCCGTGCGAGCATTTCTGCACGAAGAAATAGCCTGAGAAGAACAGTCCCTCTTCGCGCTTTCCGGTCCGGCTTTGTGAATCCTCGATAACATCGGCGGCCATCGACTGGCCAAGCATCATGGCCGCAACAGCCAGCGCGTTGGAGATTGTCACCAACGTGAACAAGGTAGGGATGAGCGCCGGATCGCCATTTTCGGGAAACAGCCCGACGGCCCTCAGCAGATAGGGCAGCAGCGTGATGGCCAGCGACAGGCTGCCGGTGATCACCGCGCCGGTCCGCTTTTCAACCCGCGCCTGCAACGCGCCTACCAGCAGGAATGCCCCCACGACGCCTACGAACAATGTCAGCGAATAGGCGAGGAACCCCTCCTGCGGCATCTCCCAGAAATAGGTGAGCATATAGGTTGTGATCGAAAAGGCGACGCCCTGCGTCACGAAGGAAAACAACGACGATCCAAGCAGGATCAGATAGGCCCTGTTGGACAGCGTCTTGCGGATTTCGCGCAAGGTTTCGCCCAGCGGAAGATGCGTCGGGGCTTCATCGGGAAGCCGCGCCAGCCTTTTGTGCGTGGTCAGTGCAGCGACGCTGGTTGCAACGACCATGAAGCCTGCACCGACCCAGCCGTAAAGCTGATAGCCATCCATGTTCAGCTGCCCGACCGGATATTCCTCTGACGGCACAAGGAATACAGCGAAGGCAAGCAGCAACATCGTCAGTCCGCCTGCCCAGGCAAAGAGGAAGCGCCAGCGCGTGATCGCCGTTCGTTCGTCATAATCGGCGGTCAGCGCCGGGACGACTGAGAGCGCCGGAATTTCATAGCAGGAAACCGCTGCCCGCATCAGGAAAGCAAAAACAAGCAGGTAGAGATAGAGCATCTGCCCCTCGACGCCCGGCGGGTGCCACAGCATAATCCACGCTACCGCCATGGGCAGGATCGCGGCATACATCCAGGGATGGCGCTTTCCCCAGCGGCTATGTGTCTTGTCGCTCCAATAGCCGACCAGCGGATCAATCAGCGCATCGCCCAGCAGCGCCAGCAGCAATATGAACCCCACGGTAGCCGCGTCGAGCCCCAGCACCTGGTTGTAAAAGAGCAAAAGAAGGACGGTAAAACCATTGTCCTTCACGCCATAGGCAATCGACCCGAATCCATTGCCCAGCTTGATCCGCAACGGCAATTTTTCAGGGACAGGAACGCTCATCCGCGCCAATCCATCCGGCGATTTGCGAATCTCATTGCGCTCTCCTCCGGCTCAATCCTGTCCATTTCCGCAAGCGCGGTCAACGGCCCAGAAAATGCCGCTACGGAATGCGTGCGAGTAAAGTTGACGCTTGCGTAAAGCCCGCGAAGCGACATAGGAATCGCGCATCAAGAGGAGAATGAAGATGAGCGACCTCGACGCTTTCCGCACCGAAATCCGCGACTGGATAGAGACCAATTGCCCGCCCGAAATGCGCGCTCCTGCAAAGGGTGATGAAGATGTCTGCTGGGGCGGGCGGAATTTTGTATTCCAGTCCGATGCGCAGAGGCAATGGCTGAAACGCTGCGCTGCCAAGGGTTACACCGTTCCCGACTGGCCGGTGGAATATGGCGGTGCGGGCATGACGCCGCCGCAAGCCAAGATTTTTCGGCAGGAGCTTGCCAGGGCAAAGGCACGCAGCCCTCTCAACAGTTTCGGCATCTGGATGCTTGGCCCTGCCCTCCTCAAATTCGGGACAGAGGAGCAGAAGCGCCATTATCTGCCGCAGATCGCGCGCGGCGAAATCCGCTGGTGCCAGGGCTATTCAGAGCCCGGCTCAGGCAGCGACCTTGTCTCGATGCAAACCTATGGCGAGGACAAGGGCGATCATTGGGTCGTCAACGGCCAGAAAATTTGGACCAGCTATGCCGACAAGGCAGACTGGATTTTCTGCCTTGTTCGTACGGACAAGACCAACAAATATCAGGGGATCAGCTTCCTCTTGTTCGACATGGAAACACCCGGTGTCTCCACCAAGCCGATAAAGCTGATTTCCGGCAATAGCCCCTTTTGCGAAACCTTCTTCGACAATGTCGTGGTGCCCAAACACCAGATTGTCGGCGAGGTAAATCGCGGTTGGGACGTTGCCAAATATCTGTTGGGGCATGAGCGCGAGATGATCAGCGGCATGGGCGGCGATGGCGGTACCACCTCGATTGGCGCGGCGATGAAGGAGGTGCTGGCAGAGGAGCCGGTATTGCGCGCGCAGATGGCATTGTTTGACGTCGACAACCTCACATTCCGTGCGCATGGCGAACGCTTCATGGATGAATGGAAAACCGGCACCGCGCACCCCGCCTATTCCAATTTGATGAAATATGTCGGCACCGAACTCAACAAACGCCGCCATGAACTGGTTATGGCAACCGGCGGCTCGGCGGCGCTTGAATGGGATAGCGAGCGGTCCAACGGCGGATCGAAGGCGCGAAACTGGCTGCGCACCAAGGCGAACAGCATCGAAGGCGGCACCAGCGAAGTGATGCTGAATGTCGTATCGAAACGCATTCTTGAAATGCCGGGAGCATAGCTTCCATTAAGCCCCTCCCCTTCAGGGGAGGGGTTGGGGTGGGGTCTGTCAATATGGCGCGCCAAAGCCCCACCCCGCTGCGACTAGGCAACGAGTTGCCAAGTCTCGCTGCCCCTCCCCTGAAGAGGAGGGGCTTGAATGGAGAATATAGATGGCAATGACATTGAACGATGACCAGACCATGCTGCGTGACAGCGCGCGCGATTTCATGGCGAGCGAGGCGCCGGTCGCGCATTTCCGCAAATATCGCGACATGGAATGCAAGGATGGCTTTGCCCACGGCCTGTGGAAACAATTTGCCGAAATGGGCTTCACCGGCATCCTGATCCCCGAGGACCAGGGCGGCATGGGGATGGGCCATATCGAGGCGGGCATCGTGCTCGAGGAAATCGGGCGAAACCTCACCCCCTCCCCTTTTCTTTCGACATCGGTCGCTGCTGTCGAAGCGCTGAAGCTCGCGGACAAGGCAATGCGCGAACGCTGGTTTCCGGGCATTTTGGCGGGCGAGACCGTCATCGGGCTTGCTATCGACGAAGGGCCAAAGCACCGCCCCGAGAAAACCGCCTGTGAAGCCACACGCAGCGGCAACGGCTTCCGCATTTCCGGCCAGAAGCAGTTTGTCGTACAAGGTGCATCGTCGGACATGCTGATCGTTGCCGTGCGTACGGCGGGTGCTGCAGGGGAAACCGACGGCCTGACACTGTTCGCGGTCGAAAAGGACGCGGCTGGATTGTCGATGGAAGCCGCGCGGCTGGTCGATTCCGCGGTGGCGGCGCACGTGAAGCTCGATGGCGTCGAGGTCACCGCCGATGCCGTAATCGGTGAGGTCGATGGCGGCTGGACGGTATTGACGAAAATGCTCGATGCGGGCCGCGTCGGCGCTGCGGCCGAGATGGTCGGCGTTGGCTCGGGCGCGATGGACATGACCTTCGATTATCTGAAAACGCGCAAGCAGTTTGATCGCGTCATCGGCGAATTCCAAGCCCTGCAACACCGCGCCGCGCATCTATATGGCGAGATGGAAGGCGCGCGTTCGATCGTGCTCAAGGCGCAATCGATGCTCGATGAGGGACATGACAAGGCGGAGCTTTATGTCGCTGCGGCGAAGGCCAAGGCGGGCCTTGCCTGCAACCTCGCCGTGCGCGAAGGTGTGCAGATGCATGGCGGCATCGGCATGACCGACGAATATGACATCGGCCTCTATATGAAACGCGACCGGGCGCTGAACGAATTTTTCGGCGATGCCTATTTCCATGCGGACCGGGTCGCGACAATGAACGGATATTAAAATTCCCTCTCCCCTTCAGGGGAGAGAATTAGGGAGAGGGGGACTCTCCAACCAAAACACTGGGCCGGATTTGAGACTCCCCCTCTCACCGGCCTCTCCCCTCAAGGGGAGAGGGAGAGAATAAAATGAACCTCAACACCCTCTTCAACCTCGACAATAGAGTCGCCGTCATCACCGGCGGGTCGCGCGGGATCGGCAAGATGATCGTCGAAGGCTATCTCGCCGCTGGCGTCGCGCGCATCTATATCAGTGCGCGCAGGGTCGATCAGATCGAGGCCACCGTCGCGGAATATGGCGACAAGGTCATCGGCATCCCCTGCGACCTTTCGACCGTCGAAGGCTGCACCAGCCTTGCCGCGCAAATCGCCGAGCGCGAGGAAAAAATCGACATCTTGGTCAACAATGCGGGCGCTGCCTGGGGGGCCGATTTCGGCACCGTCACCGATGCGCAATGGGATCGCGTGTTCGACCTTAACGTCAAAGGGCTGTTCTTCCTGACGCAGGCGCTGCACCCGCAGTTAAAGGCCGCTGCGACATTTGAACGACCCGGCAAGGTCATCAACATTGCCTCGATCGATGGGCTGCGCATCAACCCTTGGCAAACCTATGCGTATCAGGCGTCCAAGGCCGCTGTGATCCACCTGACCCGCCGCCTTGCCGCCGAGCTGATCCGCGACAATATCCAGGTGACGGGCATCGCACCGGGTGCATTCCAGTCCGACATGAACAAGGCCGCACGCGACCATGCCGAGGCGGTCGGCAAGAACATCCCCTTCCCGCGCATCGGAACGCCCGAAGATATGGCGGGGCTTGCGATCTTCCTCGCCAGCCGCGCGGGCGATTATATTGTCGGCGAGACGGTGGCCTGCGATGGCGGCATTGTGAACGCCTCGCTGCCCGGAAATGGCATCGCGCCATAATGAAAGCGCTGCTCTGCAACGCGCTGTCGCCCGACCTGTCGGGAGTCGCGCTTGCAGATGTGCCTGTACCCACGATCGGCCCGCATGATGTGCTGGTCCGCAACCGTGCGGCATGCGTCAATTTTCCCGACGTGCTGATGACGCAAGGCGGCTATCAGCACCGCCCGGAAGTGCCATTCATCATCGGCATGGAAAGTGCCGGCGATGTCGTCAAGGTCGGCACGGCCGTTGAAGGACTCCGCCCCGGCGACGCCGTCATTGTCGGCGGCAAGGAAGGCGCCTTTGCCGAATATCGGGCCGCACCTGCCTTGGCAGTCAGGCCGCTGCCCGCCGGATTGAATTACGCGCAGGGCGCGGCGCACACGGCAGGCATGTTGACCGCCTATGTGGCGCTCGAGCGACTGGGACAGGTGCAAGCAGGCGAAACCGTGCTGGTCCATGGTGCAGCAGGCGGAGTCGGCCATGCGGCAGTCCAACTGGCCCGGCATCGCGGAGCGAAGGTGATCGCAACCTCTGCCAACGCCCAAAAGCGCGAATGGCTGGGCAGCTTTGCCGATCATGTTCTGGTGCCCGACGAAAGCTTGCGCAACTCGGTTCTGGCCATTGCGCCCAAAGGTGTCGATCTATGCTTTGACCCGGTTGGCGGTGACCTGTTCGATCAGTCGATCCGCTGCATGGCTTTTGGCGGCCGCTATCTGGTTGTCGGCTTTACCAGCGGGCGCATCCCGGAAATCAGCGTCAATTACCCGTTGATCAAGGGATTTTCGATCATCGGGGTCCGCGCTGGCGAATATGGTCGGCGCTTTCCCGAACGCGGCGCGGCGAATATGGTGGCGATAGACAGGCTCGCAGCCGAAGGCCTGCTGCCGCATGTGGGCGCGGAACTAGTTCTGGATGACGGCGTGGCTGCGTTGAAATTGCTTCACAGCCGCGCCGTCTGCGGGCGCATTATCATCACCATTTGAAATGTAGTTGCATTCCTTGCAATCATCCTTGTTCTTTTCGCAATTGCACAAAAATCAATAAATCGCCAAATGCAACTCAACGGCAGCGGCACGGTCGCTTCCGAAATTTGACGGCTCGGGCAACTCTCCTCCTCTCCCCCGCCCGCCCGTCATACGAAACGGCCTCCATGCGAATCGCGTGGAGGCCGTATTTCTTTGTGGCATTATTGCTCGACGATGACGCAATATTGCGTCTCCCCAAACCCAACCTGCTTGTTCTCAAACTTATCCACCGCAAAGCATTGCCCCTGTGGATAACTGCCAAAATGCTGATTGTCCGACTCGGTCGCCGGTGCAAACTTGTGTTTGTCAGGACGAGACGCCGACCCGGACAGACCGACCTTCGGGGAAGTCAGAAAGGGTAAGCGAAGAAGCCAGACACCGGACCAGAATGACAGGAAGGCGCAAGCCGGACAGTCAGGAAGGAACGGGTGCTGCAGGAAAACTGAAGTTCAAGTGCGGGTCAAAGCCTCACCGCAGAGACCAACGCCGGGATGAAAAACCGACAGCAGTTTGGTGATTTCGCTGTCCTTCGGGACAGCGGATGATCCGGACGCCAGATACAGGAAAGAATTGCCTTCGGGCAAAGGACTTCCACCATCAGGCGCAGTGGGCGCTGGTAGCGATACCAGCGCCCATTTATCTTTGCTCGCCCGAGATGTCGCAGCTGCGCTGGCCGCAAAGCGCAGCCCTAACCAAATCTTCACGCTGTTGCCGCTATTTTGCGAAGATGCTGGCGAAAAAACCATTCGGCAAATTGGGGAACCGCGCACTCGCACGCATCGACACGGGCGTCGAAGGCGCGCTGGTTCTTCCCGAGCGCTCGGCAAGCTGCCACGTCGAAAATCTCTCCCGCAAAGGCTGTCGGCTGCTGATGGGGCAACCTCCACGCGTAGGAGCAACGGTCGTTGTGCGGGTCGAACGGATCGACGTGCTGGGTCGAATTGTTTGGGTGCGCGGTCAGCGTTGCGGCGTTGCTTTTGACCGCGATGTCCCCGTTCAGGCGATAGAACGCGTACGTTGGGCTGCCGAACATGCACAGGCCAATGCGAAAGGCAAATTGTCGGTAGCGACAGCCATCTGGCGTTAGCGTTTTACGTGACGCGCGTCACGCGTCGCCTTCCTGTTCTTGGGTAACTACGAGTCGCGACCCGGCTGTTGCGGCTTCCCCCGCACAGCCTCCTGTCAGGGGCAGTTTGGAACGTCAGACACACTTTACGCTGCCCCTGACCTTTTAAAGCCTAGTTTCGGGCACGTTCGTTGAGCGTCGCAACCAGCCGCGTAATCGATGCAAACTGGCCTATGGTGCGGCCAAGCAACTCCCTATCTTGTGCAGGGTCGAGCGTTGCACTTTCGAACAGGTCTTCGGTGTGGATCGTCACGATCAGGTCACCCTTGAAGAAAAGTGCGCACAGCTTTTCGCCTGCAAAGCTGTTTTCCAGTTCCAGCAGCCGCTCGCAATATTCGGGGTGCACCAGATAGCGTCCTTCAACCGCGTCACTGGCATAGACGTCAAACGCATCCTCAAAATGCGGATCGACCATCCTGATACGTTCGAGCACCTGCCCGCCCAGCTTTTTGTCATCGCCGAACGGCGTAAATTTGAAACCGTCACGGCGGATCAGCGTCGTGCCGAGAAATTCCCGCGCAAAGTGAAAGCGAATGATTATGCCTTGGAATACGGTCACGGTCCGGCGGTTCTTGCCCGAACCGCGGGTTTCGGTCAGTTTGCTTTCGTGAATCAGAAAATCGGTGTCGCCTGTTCGGCCATCCCAGCTGTCATGGAAATGGGCATTATCATGATCGGGCAACAACCGATATTCGAGCGCAATGTCGAATTCGGGCCCCGGATCCGGCGCCAGCAGATAATTTACATCAAGCGCATCGGCCAACGCGCCGTTCATCTTTATTTTCAGACTGCCGATCATCTGATTTCGCAGATGTGCGGCCCAAGCCAGCGTTCCCATCGCGATCAGCGCGCCAAGGAAATAGGCAAGATTAAAGCCGCCCACCGCCCAACCCGCAAGCGCCACGATGCCACCGAGCGCAAAGCCCGAAATCGAGATATTCCTGATTTTGGTCCGCGTCTCAGCCCTCGCCGCCTGCTGGCTGTCGAGCCAGTCGCCAAGTCCGCCCGCCATCAGGCTGTCCACATCGGGCAGCGTTATCATCGATGAGCGATCATGGCTGGCTATCTCCCCCCAACATGATAGACTTTGCGCACTATTGGCCGAAGGGGGAAGCGAGTAAAGCCATGATGTACATCCTGATCGCAATTGCGGTGATCGGTCTAATCGTCGTTTTCATTTACAATCGCCTTGTCAGCCTCAGGCAGAATTGCCGACAGGGTTGGGCGGATATCGATGCACAGCTGCGCCAGCGGCACGATCTGATACCCAATCTGGTCAGCACGGTGCAGGGCTACGCCGCGCATGAAAAATCGACGCTCGATGCTGTGATCAGCGCGCGCAACGCGGCAGTCTCGGCGCGCGACCCGCAATCGATGGCAGCCGCTGAAGGCGGACTGACGGGGGCGCTGAAGGGTTTGTTTGCGCTGGCGGAGAATTATCCCGATTTGAAAGCGAACGAAAATTTCCAGACATTGCAGCATGAACTGGCCGAGGTGGAGGACAAGCTTGCCGCCGCCCGCCGCGCCTTCAACGCGGCAGCTGCCGACTATAATAGTGCGCGTGAGGCATTTCCCGCCGTGCTGTTCGCCCGGACGCTCGGCTTTAACGAGCAGGGCTTTTGGGAACTGGGAACCGAAGAGCGGCCATTGATCAGCGCCGCGCCCGAGGTGAAGTTTTAGACCCCCGCCTTCAATAGCCAGTCGTGGAATATCCGCACCGCCCGCTGTTTCAGCGCGCGGGGACGGCAAACGAACCAATAGCTATAGGGGCTCTCGACCTCGATATCGAAAAGGCGGGTCAGGCGGTCATCCTTGGCATCGCTGAAATGGCTGCCATGCATGATCGCGACGCCCAAACCATTAGCTGCGGCTTCCAGCATCAGCGGCCCTGAATCGATGTGATCGATCGCAGCAGGTTTCAGTTTCGGCTGTCCGATTGCTGCGCGCCATGCGTTGAAAATCAGCGGCATATCGCTGTGCACCAGCACTGTCTGGTTCTTGAGGTCGGCGGGCGTCCTGATACCCTGCTCGCGCACCAGATTTTCCGATGCAATCGCATAGACGGTATTGCGATCCAGCCGCACGCTGTACAATTTCGGATCGACGGTATCGGCAATGATAATCGCGGCATCGACTACATCGCCAAGAAGATTTTCCGCATGGCCCGATGTATCGACATCGATGTGCAATTTGGGGAACAGCTTGCGCAACTCGGGGAGACGCGGGATCAATCTCTGCGATCCGAACAGCGGCAGCACACCCAGCCGCAGGCGATATTCGCCGCCCTCGCCCGCAAGTTCATCAACCACCTCGGCCAGCGAATCGAGCACAGGCTCGATTGCGTTCATTAGCGCCTGACCATCGGCATTGAGATACATGGCCTGGCTTTTGCGGTCGAAAAGCGACTTGCCCATGAAATCCTCCAGCGCCTTGATCCGCCGGCTGAGCGCTGGGGGCGACAGCGACAATTCGCCGGCGGCAGCCTTGGCTGACCCCAGCTTAGCAGTGCGGACGAAGGCTTCGAGCGAGCGGAGGGGAGGTAAACGACGCATAGCCTATGCTATCCTGTCTTTGATGCAATGCAACATCGGAATAAAAACAATCCGAACCTGCATAAACGCTCGGATTTTCGTGGTTTCTACCTTAGGCAGTGCTTCCATTTTATGCAACCTCAATTGCATAGTTCGCACTTGCACAATTTTTGATCAGCCCCCAATTAAAGCATGCCTTAACAGGCATCCTCTCCTAAAGACTTTTCAGGGCCGGTGTTCGCACCGGTCCTTTTTCTTTGCCCGGCTCAGACGCCCAGTTCTGCCCTTATTCCCGGCTCATCAGGGAGTTCTGCAGCCAGCCTATCGAGCACAGCGGGATCGCTCGGCAGCCGGATTTGCAGCGCGACGAGCTGATCGCCGCGCGTGCCTGCCTTTGTCGTAAAACCGCGCCCCTTGATCCGCATCACTGTCCCCGATTGCGCGCCCTGCGGTATCGTCAGCATGACTGCGCCATCCAGTGTCGGCACTTTCACCTTCGCACCCGAAATCGCTTCTTTCAGCGAGACCGGCAGGTCAAGCCGGATATGGTCGCCATCGCGTTCGTAAAAGGGATGCTTGCCGATTTTCAGCGTGACCATGGCATCGCCATTGCCGCCGGGGCCTGGCTGGCCTTTGCCGGGAATGCGGATTTGCTGGCCCGCTACAACACCGCCCGGCAGCTTGAATTCGACCGTTTTGCCATCACGCAGCGTTATCCGCTGCGGTTCCAGTTTTGCAGCATCGGTGAAGCTAACGAGATGCTCATAGGCGATGTTCGCGCCCTTGGGCGGTGGCCCGGCTGCAGCACGCTGCCCCGGACGGCCCGGTCGCGCACCCGCACCCCCACCGAACAGCCCGTCGAAAATATCGCCAAGGTCGATACCGCTGTTGAAATCGAAGCCACCGGCTCCCGGCTCGGTCCGTGCACCGCCTGCAAAAGGATTGCCCCCGGGGAAGCCTCCCCCAAAGGGATTGCGCGGCTGTCCGTTTTCATCGATTTCGCCGCGATCAAACGCCGCGCGTTTCTGCGGGTCGGACAAAAGGTCATAGGCGCGCGTGACGTCGCTGAACCGGTCGGACGCCTTGGGATTATCCTTGTTCTTGTCCGGATGCAGTTCCTTGGCGAGTTTGCGATAGGCGCTTTTGATCGCCTTTTCATCTGCGCCTTTTGAAACACCCAAAATCGAATATGGATCGGCCATCGTCGTCCCTGTTGTCATTGCCCTGTATTAGATTGGCATTACAGCCCGCCAAGTCAACTGGCCGCCTCAGCATTTGCCATTGTCTACCTCCGCGTAAATCGCAGCAAAAGGTAAAGAACCAGCCCGAAAGGCCCGACCATTAGAACGAAAAACAGCACAGGCACCTGAGCCCAGCGCGCTATGCCACGCCGGTCGGCATCATGCGCAATCCAAAGCCCGGCCAGCAGGTCAAAGGCAAGATAGTGGATCCAGCCCACCGTCGCGCCGCCCTTGCCGTCGAACATCGCCATAACCCCTGACAATTTGGTTAGATCGACAAAGCCGCCCTGCACCCCCTCTGGCCCAGCTGGATCGACCGAGCCGGTCACGATCAATATGAGCAGGATGCTATAAGCCAGCGCCAGCGGGAATATGCCCCCAAACAGCACAATTCGCGCCGTCGCCTCGGTGCGCGGACCAAAGGCAAGCAATAGCCAGAATGCCAGCGGCCACAAATTGGCTGCCGCGAAGATAGTTTCCCATTGCATGGTAAAAGTCCTTCCCTCTTTACCCCTGCCGCTCCTCTAGCCTATCGGGGCGCGATGGAAAGCACCGATCCCTACACGCTGTTCGATGGCTGGTTCGCAGAGGCCCAGGCAAGCGAACCCAATGACCCGAATGCCATGGCGCTTGCGACCGCCGATGCAGACGGCCAACCATCGGTGCGCATGGTGCTGCTGAAGGGGCATGGGCCAAATGCCGACGGAAAAGGCGGCTTCATCTTTTACACCAACCTTGAAAGCCGAAAAGGAGCTGAGCTTGCGGACAATGCGCATGTCGCGCTGCTGTTCCACTGGAAATCGTTGCGCCGCCAGATCAGGATAGAGGGGCCGGTCGAGCGCGTAACCGACGCCACCGCCGATGCCTATTTCGCCACCCGTGGTCGCGATTCTCAATTGGGCGCCTGGGCTTCCGACCAGTCACGCCCGCTCGCCAACCGGGCAACGTTTGAAGCGCGTTTCGAGGCGATCAAGGCGCGGTTCGATGGCATGGACGTGCCGCGCCCGCCGCATTGGTCGGGCCATATCGTGCTGCCACAGCGAATCGAATTTTGGCAGGACCGTGCCCACCGCCTGCACGAACGCTGGCTCTTTGAGCGCGATGGTGATGGGTGGACGAGCGGGATGCTGTATCCATGAGGCGCTTCCGATGAGCGTGGCGCATAACCACCATCACCACAGCCACGGTGAAATGACGCGCAATGCCGCGATCGCCAGCGTCAGCATGGCGCTGTTCCTGCTTGCGCTCAAATCCTATGCATCGATCGAGACAGGCTCGGTCGCCTTGTTGGGCTCCCTCGCAGACACAGGCTTTGACGTTCTGGCCTCGCTCTTGACGCTGTTCAGCGTGCGTTATGCCGCGCGGCCAGCTGATGACGATCACCGCTTCGGCCATGGCAAGGCAGAGGCCTTGTCGGCGCTGGTACAAGTGATGCTGGTCGTCATCGCCGCCGTGCTGATCGGCTGGCGCGGCGTGGAGCGGCTGGGGAGCGGCGAGCCGACGGCGCATCCCGAAATGGGGATTGGCGTCTCGTTGCTAGCCATGGTCGCAACCGCAGGCCTGCTTGCCTATCAGCGTTATGTGATCAAGCGGACAGGTTCGGTGGCTATCCATGGCGATCATGTCCATTATCAGGGCGACCTGCTGCTGAATGGTGCGGTCATTACGGCGATTGCGCTGGAAAGCTTTGCCAATGTGCGCGGCGCGGACCCGGTATTGGGCATTGTCATTGCGCTCTGGCTATTGTGGGGGGCATCGCGCTCGGCAAGGCTGGCGCTTGACCAGTTGCTCGACAAGGAATGGCCCAAGGAAAAGCGCGACCGCTTCCTCGCGGTGGCGGCGCGTCATCCGCAAATGCACAATATCCATGACGTGCGCACGCGGACAAGCGGGATGCATGAATTTGTCCAGTTCCATGTCTGGTTCGACCCTGACATGACATTGCGGGAGGTACATCAGGTGATGGACGAGGTCGAGGCAGAATTGGCAGTCGAATTTCCAGGCGTCGAGGTGATGATCCACCCCGAGCCCGAAGGAATGGGCCTCGACCACCCGCACGAGCATCAATTGCCATGAGCGGGTTGCGCCCTTTCCGACAGGTCGATGTCTTCACCAGCGTTGCGTTGAAAGGCAATCCGGTTGCCGTCATTCTCGATGCCGAGGGTCTGTCGGGCGAGCAAATGCAAGCCATCGCCAACTGGACGAACCTGTCCGAGACTACGTTCGTCACGCCTGCGACCGACCCTGCTGCCGATTATGCCGTGCGGATTTTCACGCCAAAGAGCGAACTGCCCTTTGCCGGCCACCCGACCTTAGGCACGGCACATGCTGTCATCGAGGCGGGGCTTGCCACGCCAAGTGATGGCCGGATCGTGCAGCAATGCGCGGTCGGACTGGTCGAGGTTAGCCAGACCGGAGCGGGTCTGTCCTTTCGCCTGCCACGCTATGCGTGCGAAGATGCGCCTGCTGCCGACAGGCTTGCAGCTGCGCTGGGCGAGGGCGCTATTATTGGCACGCCGCAGATAGTCGATGTCGGTCCGCGCTGGGTCATTTGCGAGATGACATCGCCGGAAACGGTCGAGCAGCATGTCCCCGACCTGGGTATTCTAGCCGATTATGACCGCACGCATCGCACCACGGGCCAGACCGTCTATGCCGCGCGCGCCGACGGCAGCCTGGTGGTGCGCAGCTTCGCCGCAGCAGATGGCATAGCCGAGGATCCGGTATGCGGCAGCGGCAATGGCGCGGTTGCCGCCTATCGGCTTGCGCTTGGGCAAATCGGTGATGGCAGCGCCTATATCGCCAGCCAGGGCCGGCAAGTCGGCCGCGACGGCAGCGTGCATATCCGCATCGAAGGCGACGCGATCCATGTCGGCGGCGCGTGTGTGACGGTTGTCAGCGGCAGCTTTGAAATTTAGCGTCCGATAAGTTCACCGTAGCCCTGAGCCTGTCGAAGGGCGTTTCTCGGCAATGCGCCCTTCGACAGGCTCAGGGCTACGGTAACAGCTAAGAGCATCGTACCAATGCCTACCCCAAATTAGCCGGGCCAAAACCATGCGGCAGCAACTCGGATAGCGTGTAAGTCACATAGCCGCCTTCATGCGCGCAATGCACGGGAAGATCGATGGCGACCAGATCGGCGACTTCCTTCATTACCTGACGGCATCGGCCGCAGGGGGTGATCGGGTCCGCGCCCGGCCCCTGCCCCGCCGGTCCGCCCGCTACCGCAATGGCAACGATTTGGCGCAATTGCCCGTCGCTATTCGCTTTCGCGATTGCTACGGTTTCCGCACAAAGCGTCATGCCATAGCTGGCATTTTCGAAATTGGACCCGGTAACGATGCTGCCATCGTCGAGCAGCAGGGCCGCACCGACGTGGAAGTTGGAATAGGGCGCATAGGCCTTGCCAGCGGCGTCTATCGCGGCCTGTACCAGTGCGTCGCTCACGCTCAATCTCCCCTTACCACAACCCATGGCACGCTGCCGTCGATTCCATCGACACTGCGCGCCGGATTGGCGGTCCACATCACCCATGGTTTGGCCGCATAATCGGGTAGAAGCCAGGTGCGGGTCAGCCACACGTTACGGTCCACGGCACCACTGATCCGGTAATGCGCCTCAAATTCGGGTGTGATCAGCAGCACCGCCGGTATGCCGGTATGCGCCTCTATCTGCGACAGGAATGTGGCGATTTCCGACAGCACCAGCGCGCGGTCAGGCTTGCTGGAGCAGGTATCGGAAAAATCGAGCGCCACAGCCTCTGGCAAGGCATTGGGCGACCGCGGCACGGTTGTAATGAACAAAGTCGCCTGATCGCTCGCAAGGCGGCAGATGTCGAAGATATGCAGCGCGCCATGGCGAATACCGGCATCGCGCACAGCTTCAAGATTGGCGGCGAATGAAGGATCGCGGACCTTGTCGCCCTTTGTAGCAGTGAGATAGGCGAAATCTACGCCGGTGGCGGCCAGTTTCGCCCATTCCGGCTGGCCATTGTCGGCATTCACGACGATCCCCTGCACCGGATAATCGTCGCGTGATGGGGCCCAGCCCACAATCACGCGCCAGAGCACGAACGCTCCCAGCAGCACTGCAACAAGCACCGCAATCAGACGCGCGTTCCTTATCGCGGCAGGCCGTCCTTCATCATTTACCGATCCAGCCATGAAGCCGACCCAATCGCCCCTGTCACCAGTCTTTGTCGCGCGCTATTGCTTGATGTGGAGGACACAGACAAGCGTGAAAAGGCGGCGGGCAGTGGCAAAATCGACCTCGATCTTTCCCTCCAGCCGCTCCATCAGCAATTCGGCAGCGCTGTTATGCACACCGCGCCGCGCCATATCGATGGTTTCGATTTCCGCTGCCGTCGCCTTGCGGATTGCCTGATAATAGCTGTCGCAGATGGCAAAATATTCGCGCACCGGGCGCTGGAAACGGCCAAGTCCGAGAATCAGAGTCTCGTGCGGGGAACCATCCTCGCGCGAAATCTCCCACACCAACCGCCCTTCGGTCACGCTGAGTTTCAGCCGATAGGGCCCGGCATAGCCATCGCCCAGATCGCGCAGCGGTTTGAAATAATTTTCCTCGATCAGGTCGAAAATCGCAACGCGCCGCTCCTGCTCGATATCGGCGTTGCGGCGCAATATCGTCGCCTCGTCCAATTCGACAGAAATGATGCGCGGGTCCGCCATGGGATTTCTCTAGCCGATGCAAGACTTTGGGCAAGGGGTGTAATCGTCGTCCCCGCGCAGGCGGGGACCGCAGGCATCTTCAACTGACGATGGGGACAAGAACTGCCACGGTCCCCGCCTGCGCGGGGATGACGGGCTGTTGTCCACAGACCTGTCTACGAAACTATTTTCCCCACCCCTTGCCACGTGCATTGTGCTAGAGGATAGCGGCAAACCTATGGCCGAAATCATCCGCCTCGCTGCCGCCAACGAAGGCGAAGAAGCCCGCCTGCCGCGCAATGTGGAGGCCGAGGCTGCATTTCTTGGCGCGCTGTTGATCGACAACCGGATCATCGAAAATGTCTCGATCAAACTGACGCCAGAGCATTTTTTCGAACCGCTGCACGGGCGGATTTACGAACAAATACTGAAGCTTATCGACCGCAACATGCTGGTCACACCAGTCACGCTGAAGCCGCTGTTCGAATCGGACGAGGCGATGAGGGAGCTTGGCGGCCCCGGCTATCTGGTCAAGCTGACGGCTGACGGCTCGGGCCTGATCGGCGCACGCGATTTTGCCCAGCAGATTTACGACCTCGCGCTATTGCGCGAACTGGTGACTGTGGGCCGCACGCTGGTCGACAATGCGCTCGATACCAGCGAGGCGGTCGACCCCAAGGCGCAGATCGAACAGGCCGAAAGCGCGCTGTACAAGGTCGCCGAAGGCGAAGGCGAACAAGGTAGCATGAAGAGCTTTCTTGCTGCCTCGACCGAAGCCATCCGCAATGTCGAACGCGCCTTGAATTCGGGTGGTCATTTGTCGGGCGTGACCACCGGCCTTGACAGCATCAATGCGAAATGCGGCGGCCTGCATAATTCGGACCTGATCATCCTTGCCGGACGTCCGGGCATGGGCAAGACCTCGCTCGCCACCAACATCGCGTTCAACGCCGCGCAACGCTGGCTGCGGGATCGCGAGGACGGGATCGAGGAAGAAAAAAGTGCCGGTGCCAAAACCGCATTTTTCAGCCTGGAAATGTCCGCAGACCAGCTGGCCACGCGCATATTGGCCGAACAATCGGGGATCAGTTCGGAAGCGCTGCGCATGGGCAAGATCAGTCGCGAGGATTTCCGCGAACTGTCGCGCGCGAGCCGTGAGCTTCAGGAACTGCCGCTCTATATCGACGATACCCCCGCGCTGACGATCGCTGCCCTGCGCACCCGCGCTCGGCGGTTGCAACGCAAGCATGGCATCGGCCTGATCATCGTCGATTATCTGCAATTGCTGCAAGGGTCGGGGCGCAGTTCCAGCGACAATCGCGTCAACGAAATCTCCGAGATTTCACGCGGTCTCAAAACGCTGGCCAAGGAATTGCAGGTGCCGGTGATCGCGCTGTCGCAGCTGAGCCGCGCCGTCGAACAGCGCGAGGACAAGCGCCCACAGTTATCGGACCTGCGCGAATCGGGCTCGATCGAGCAGGACGCCGATATGGTCTGGTTCGTGTTCCGCGAGGATTATTATGTCGCGGCGAAGGAACCCAAACATGGCGTTGAAGGCGACGCGAAGGCCATTGAGGATTATGAAAAATGGCGTCAGGAAATGGAGCGGGTGTTCGGCATCGCCGAACTGATCGTTGCCAAGCAGCGCCATGGCTCCACTGGCCGGGTAAGAATGAAGTTCGAGGCGAAAATCACGCGGTTCAGCGATCTGGCCGATGATAGCTACGCCGATCAGGGCTATGATTAAAAACTGACTTCTCTTTACCCTAAGCTCGTCATGCTGAACTTGTTTCAGCATCCACCCCTCCACACAGAGCGAAGGGGCAAGAGGCAGAATGGACCCTGAAACAAGTTCAGGGTGACGGTGTTTTCTGCGTCGGGGTCATCGCTTATACCGCGCCGCCAAAATATAATTCAGCGCCTTGTTGTCGCTCAGATGCAGCCCCTTAAGAGGCGAAAAGGCAATCCCCCGCATCTCCGTTACCTCAAGCCCGGCATCCGTCAGCCGCGCCGTCAGTTCCTCGGGCGTCAGGAACTGGTCCCAGTCATGCGTGCCGCGTGGCACCTGGCCCAGCCGCTCTGCTGCCTCGACCAGCAAAAGCCGCGACGCAGCCGTGCGATTGGGCGTTGACAGGATCATCAGCCCATCGGGCTTCAACCGCACCGCCAGTTCGCCCACAAAGTCTGCCGGGTCGGCGACATGCTCGATCACCTCCATCGAGCAAAGAAGATCGAATTGCCCAAGCCCCTGCTCCGCCAGTTCGCCGGAGCGGTAGTCGATTACCATCCCCGACCGCGCGGCGTGCGCCTTCGCTGCCTCGATATTTTCGGGCGCGGCGTCGACGCCAGTCACCAATGCGCCCAGCCTTGCGAGCGGCTCGCACAATAGGCCGGCGCCGCAACCGACATCTAGCGCGCTCCGGCCTGCCAGCGGCTTCAGGTCAGCCGGATTACTGCCGAAATGCCGGTCGATTGCCGTCCGGATAAAGCCCAGCCGCACTGGATTGAGCCGGTGCAGCATCGCACTCGACCCCTTCGGGTCCCACCAATCCGCTGCCAACGCGCCGAAATGCGCGGCTTCATTTTGCCTGATAGTAGTTTTTGTTGCCGGAGCAGTGCTTGCCATTGTCATATCCTGTCCCTATCAGCGCCGCTGTTTGTAATATAGGCATAATCGCAAGGGAATTCATGGCCCGCATCGTGATGAAATTCGGCGGCACGTCGATGGCCGGAACCGAACGCATCCGCCGCGTTGCGCAGCTTGTCAAACGCCAGGCCGAACGCGGTGACGAGGTCGCTGTTGTCGTCAGCGCAATGGCAGGCGAAACCGACCGGCTGGTGAATTTCTGCCGCGAGGCCAATGCGCTGTATGATCCTGCCGAATATGATGTCGTCGTCGCCTCCGGCGAACAGGTAACCTCTGGCCTGCTGGCCATCGCGCTGCAGGCGCTGGGGTGCAAGGCGCGCAGCTGGCTGGGCTGGCAGATGCCGATCCACACCGACAGCGCCCATGCAAAGGCACGGATTGGCACAATCGACAGTGAGGCGCTGACTGCTTCGATGGCCAAGGGCACAATCGCTGTTATCCCCGGTTTTCAGGGACTAGCCGAAGATAACCGCGTAACTACGTTGGGCCGGGGCGGGTCCGATACCTCTGCAGTCGCGGTCGCGGCGGCGGTCAAGGCCGACCGCTGCGACATCTATACCGATGTCGATGGCGTCTACACCACCGACCCGCGCATTGTGGCGCGCGCACGCAAGCTGAAGGCGGTCACTTACGAGGAAATGCTTGAGCTGGCCTCGGTCGGATCAAAGGTATTGCAAACCCGCTCCGTCGGCCTTGCGATGAAGGAAGGGGTGCGCGTGCAGGTACTGTCCTCCTTCGTCGATGAAAATGCGCCCGACGCAGACACCATTCCCGGCACCATGATCGTGACCGATGAAGAATTGGAGAATTACAAAGTGGAACGCCAGCTGATCACCGGCATTGCCGCCGATAAGAATGAGGCGAAGATCACCCTGACCCGCGTGCCTGACCGCCCGGGTGCAGTGAGCCATATCTTCGCGCCGCTGGCCGAGGCCAATATCAACGTTGACATGATCATCCAGAATGTCGGCCGCGACAAGGGCGAGACCGACGTGACCTTCACCTGCCCCGCCGCCGACCTAGCCCGCTGCACCGACGTGCTGCAAAACCAGCGCGAGGCGATTGGCTATAACCGGCTGATCCCCGATACCAAGGTCGCCAAGATTTCCGTCGTCGGCGTGGGGATGAAAAGCCATGCGGGCGTCGCAAGCACAATGTTCACCGCGCTTGCCGACCGCAAGATCAACATCCAGGCGATTTCGACGAGCGAGATCAAGGTGAGCGTGCTGATCGACGAGGATGAGACCGAGCTGGCGGTGCGCGTGTTGCACACGGCCTATGGGTTGGATGCGGAGTGAGAGTGGACCTACACCACCAGCGTTGACCCCGCCACCTTTTGGCTGTACCGTTACCGTAACACTCGGAGAGAATTTTGTCCGTACCAGCCAGAACGTCATCGCCTTCGCGCAACCGGGTTCGTGCGTTTCGCGCGGCGAAGCGCGCGCAAGGTTTGCGTGCTGTTACGCTTTGGCTGCCCGATACGCGTAGCGAGGAGTTTAGGGTCAAGGCACATGAGCAGTCGCTCGCCGCTGCAAATTCGCCGACGGAGGCACAAGACCAAGCCTTTATTGACAGCATCTCCGAGATGAAAATCTGAAACGGGGCGAAGTCTGGACAGTTGCTGGAGGCGCAGATTATGCGGGAAAGCCGCGTCCCGCCGTAATTGTGCAGAACGATCTCTATGATGCGACAGCATCGGTTTCGATCTGCCTGTTTACCTCGACTGCAATCGAGGCGGACTTTCGCATCCAGGTGACGCCATCATCTGACAATGGATTGTTGGAGCCAAGCTTTGTCATGGCCGATAAAGTGACAACGATCCCTCGCAGCAAAATCGGCCATAAAGTGGGCATATTGTCCGAGGCGGAATTAGAACAACTCGACCGCGCAATGGCGCTGTTTTTAGGAATCGGAACCCAATGAACAGCAAACTCACCCACCTCATGCAGCGCGGTACTGAATTTCTCGGCTGCGAAACCGCGATCATGTGTGGTGCGATGTCGTGGGTTTCGGAGCGGAACTTGGTGTCAGCGATCAGTAATGCGGGTGGCTTTGGGGTGATAGCCTGCGGGGCGATGACGCCCGAATTGCTCGATGCTGAAATCGCCGCGACCAAGGCGATGACGGCGAAGCCCTTTGGCGTCAACCTGATCACCATGCACCCGCAGATCATGGATTTGATTGCCGTGTGCGCGAAGCACAGCGTCGGCCATGTCGTACTTGCAGGCGGGCTGCCGCCCAAGGGCAGTATCGAGGCGATAAAGGAGAGCGGAGCCAAGGTTCTGTGCTTTGCCCCTGCGCTCACATTGGCCAAGAAATTCGCCCGATCCGATGTCGATGCGCTGATTATCGAGGGGAGCGAGGCAGGAGGACATATCGGACCCGTGGCGACATCGGTGCTGGCGCAGGAGATTCTGCCCGAATTGTGCGACCAGTTGCCGATTTTTGTGGCGGGCGGCATTGCGCGCGGCGGCTTGATCGCCAGCTATCTGGAAATGGGCGCGGCGGGCGTGCAGCTTGGTACGCGTTTCGTCTGCGCGCATGAGAGCATCGCTCACCCCAATTTCAAACAGGCATTCCTGCGCGCCAATGCCCGCGATGCGGTTGCCAGCGTGCAGATCGACCCACGCCTGCCCGTCATCCCCGTCCGCGCGCTGAAGAATAAGGGCACCGAGGAGTTCACCAAAAAGCAGATCGAGGTTGCGGCAAAGCTGGATCGCGGCGAAATCGACATGGCGGCGGCGCAGCTCGAAATCGAACATTATTGGGCAGGCGCGCTTCGCCGTGCGGTGATTGATGGCGATGTCGAATATGGCTCGGTCATGGCTGGACAATCGGTCGGCATGGTGCATGTCGAACGACCTGTGGTCGATATCATTGCCAAGCTGGTCGCCGAAGCCGAGGAAGCGCTGGCGCGATAGGCTGATCGCCACGGCCCAAGGCACCATCACGGCACACAGGCGCAATAACATTATTTACCGAGGTGCAGAGCCTGTCGAAGCACGCCTCCCAATATAGCGCAACCATTGAGAAACGCCCTTCGACAAGCTCAGGGCTACGGTGCTATATGCACGCCACGTCATATCGTCTTGAACGCCGGAGATTTACCGCTTTGGGATTGCTCAACCGCCTTTTCCGCCGCAAGCCACCGCCCGCAGCAAACCCGCCGCCGCGCTCCTTTGCAAAGTCGGATTGGCCACCCAAAAAGTTGGAGGCCTTGCCCGAACTCGATACAGGCAACAGCTTCACTGCCCCCTTCCCCGAGACTGCACCCGAACTGCCCGCCTATCTCAAATATCCGCTGAACAGCCCGCGCGGCCACATCATCGTCTTTGCCAATGAAAAGGGCGGCGTCGGTAAATCGACAAGCGCATTTCATACCTGCATCGCGCTGTGCAATGCGGGCGAACGCGTTGCGGCGCTCGATGTCGATTTGCGCCAGCTAACGCTGCATCGTGCATTATGGGCGCGGCAGGAAAGCCAGCAGGAATATGGCGTGCGCCTGCCCGGCCCCGAGCAGATCATGTTGGTGCAGCAGAATGAGGTCGAGCTTGAAGAGAAATTGCGCATGGCGCGCATCCACCACAGCTTCATTGTCATCGACGTCGGCGGGCATGACAGTCCGATCGCGCGCAAGGCCATTTTCATGGCCGACACCATCGTCACGCCGGTCAACGACAGCTTCATCGACCTCGATATGCTGGGCCGCATCGATCCGCGCACCGGAGAGCTCAAGACACTGGGCAATTTCGCCCGGCTGGTCGAACATCTGAAGGAACCCAGCCTGTCGCTGCGTCCCAAGCCGCTCGACTGGGTGGTGATGCAGAACCGTTCGCGCAACTTTGCGACGAAGAATGAGCGAAAGGTGCTCGACGCGCTGCAACAGATCGCCCCCGTTGCGGGCTTTAGGCTGGTCCCCGGCCTGCGCGAGCGGGTGACCTATCGCGAATTGTTTCCGATGGGGCTGACCCTTTTCGATCTGGAAGCGATACCGGGGTTGGGCAAGTTGCAGCCTAATGCACGCGAGGAGATCTGGGCCATGCTGCGCTCGCTCAACTTGCCGAGCGAAGCGCTGGCCAAGGCGATTGCGGTGCCGGAATCGCCGTCAGAACCTGCAGTAACAAGCAAGGCAGAATATGACTGGCCGCTGCAAAAGGACTAACCGGCCAAGGCCAGTCATATGGTAACGCGAAGGGAGATGGTGGCATGAACGGTCCGGTAATCATCGCTGGCATTGTCGGGGCTGTGGTCGCTATGGTCGCGGTATCGATGCTGGCGAGGTCCAGGCGCAGGGGATCGCAGCGACATAGAGCGACCTCTGGCGATTCATCGAGCATGACCTATTCGACCAGTGGCTCTGATCGCGACCGAAGCGACGATAGCCGGTCCGACGACCAACATGACAGCGGCGGTGCCAGCGGTAGCTGGGGCGATAGCGGCGGCGGAAACGGCGGCGGCGGCGGTGGAGGCGGCGATTGAGCGCGGGCAAGATTATCCTGATCGTAACGTTGCTGCTGATCGGTTTTCACTTGCTGCTCTATGGCTTTCTGCGTCGCCGCATCGCTGCTGCCAAACGCGAAAAAGGAGTGATAGATGACTGACAATGCCAATCCTTGCGCAACCGTCGAAAGCAGCGACGGCGTTTATGCGCAACGCATCCGTGCGCGCGTGCATGAATGGGCGGCGGGCGAGCCTGCCGATGTGGGCGGCATCGACAATGGTCCGACGCCCTATGAGCTATTGCTCTCCGCGCTAGGCACCTGCACGTCGATCACGCTGGAAATGTATGCCGCGCGCAAGAGCTGGCCGCTGGACAAGGTGCACGTCACGCTTGAGCATAGCCGTGAGGAGCGGCCCGGCGAGAATGACGGCAAGCCTGTTGACATGATCGACCGTATCGTGCGGCTGGAAGGGCCCCTCGACGACGAGCAGCGGGCAAAGCTGATCGAGATTGCCGAGAAATGCCCGGTGCACCGGACACTGACTAACCGCATCGAGATTTCGACGATGCTGGGGTGAGGAATTGAAGCACTCCGCCCCGTTTTACTCTCGCTACACATCATCGTCACCCCGCACTTGATGCGGGGTCCCGCTTCCCTTCCGCGTTGGAAAGAAAGCGGGACCCCGTGTCAAGAGTTTCGGGTTGAACAGCCGCCGGCTGTTCAAGGTCGATCCGGGGGATCGACCGACCCGAAACTGGGCAACGAAGTTGCAGTTTAAAGGCCGTCACTCCTCTAGTTCAGCAAATTCTGCTTCCAGAACATCAGCGACGTCCAGAACTGGTAGTCGATATTCTCCTTCTTCGCGAAACCATGCCCCTCGTTCGTGCCGAGCAGATGCCACGCCGTTCCGCCCTTGGCGCGAATGGCCTGGATGATCTGGTCGGCTTCGGATGCGGGCACGCGCGGGTCGTTGGCACCGGTCACGACCATCATCGGTTTCCTGATTTCGTTGACGCGGGTCAGCGGTGAGATCGCGATCAGTTTCTCGCGCTGCACCGGATCACGCTCATCGCCATACTCCACGCGCCGAAGGTCGCGGCGATAGCTTTGGGTGTTTTCAAGGAAGGTGACGAAGTTGGAGATCGCGACAATGCAGTTGGTCGCGCGCAATTTGTCGCCAAACTGCACCGCAGCCGCATAGCACATATAGCCGCCATAGGAGCCGCCGGTCAGACCGAAGCGGCTGGCGTCAAGACCCTTGTCCTTGGCCAGCGCGTCAAGGAATGCGCCCATATCCTTGACCGAATCCTCGCGTTTGAACGGACCATTGTCGAGGCCGACAAAAGTCTTGCCATAGCCGGTCGAGCCACGAACATTGGGGTAAAAAAGCGCAACACCCTCTTCATTCAACAGATAATTGTTGCGTCCCATGAAGCCCGGCCGCGACTGCGCCTCCGGCCCGCCATGCACGCTCATGATCATTGGCCGCTTGCCGGGGAACTTCACAGGATCGGGGCGATAGAGGAAGCCCGATACCTCGAGACCATCGAAGCTCTTGATCGTAACCAATTCAGGTTCCGAATTTTTCGTGACATCGAGACCGCCGGTCTCGCTCTGCGTCCAGCGCGTGACCTTCAGCGATTTGGGATCGACCGAATAGGCGTCGGCTGCGCTGCGTGCCGAAGTGAAGGTCAGGCCGATCTCACCCCAGGGCGCGATTTCCAGCCCGCCGATCAGGCCGACGGGCAGCGTATCGACATTGCGCACCTTGCCCGATTTCAGGTCCATCAGGCGCAATTTGCTCATGCCTGCTTCGTTGATCACATAGGCAACGAAGCTGCCATCAGGCGCAATATCAAATGTATCGACATCCCATTTCTCGGCAGGACCCTTGGGCGTGAAAGTGCCGGTTTTGACGTCGAGCGTGCCCAGCCGCTGGAAATCGCTGCCTTCGTCGGATGTCACCCACAGGCTGCCATCGGGCGCAAATTCCGCGCCGCCATAGGCAATGTCTTTCGCCTTGTCGCCAATCGGGGTCATCGCGCCGGTGGCAAGATCGAGCAGGTGCATGTCGACATTGGTGACCGAGACATATTCGCCAACCAGCGCGCTTTTCTTGTCCGGCGAAAAGGCCTGCACATTCCATCCACCGCCCTTGACTTCAGCGACCATACGCGCCGTCGAAGGATCGCGCGGGTTCATGACATAAAGGTCGGTGTCAGTGCCGTTACGCTTGGTCGAGCTATAGGCGATCAGCTCGCCATCATCGCTCCACGCGCCAAAGCCGTTGCGGCTCTTGCCGTCGGTCAGCATCGTTAGCTGGCCGTCTTTCAGCGTATAGAGCTGGTAAAATTCGTTGCCGCCAATATCCTTGCCGGTGACAAAGACATCGGCCTTTTTCGGCGCCCAGCCACCGCCGCCAATGGGCTCTGCCTCGAATGTCACCTGTTGCCGCGCGCCCATCGGCATAGCAACGCGATGCAGCTGCGGTGTGTTGCCGAAACGCGTCGAGATCACCATCGACTTGTCGGTCGGATGCCAGCCGACAAAGCCTGCGGTGCGAAATTCCATATAGGGCCGGGTTTCGGCTGCAAGCTCGGCAGGCACCGCAGGAATGCCGTCGGCGACCAGCGCGGCAGGTTTTGCAACGACATTGGCGTCGGCGGGGGCATCCTGGGCAAAAGCGGGGACCGTGGGCAGTGCCATGGCGGCGACGAGGGCGAGATAGCGCATTAAATTTCCTCCTGTTCGATGGCGCGCACGCTAACGGCACATCACCCGCGCGGCAACGGCCTGCTTCGACAAAGCGGCATCGGGCTTCGATAATTGCCTAGGGCGACATCCTGTGCAAACCATGCGCAAGAAATGAGAGGATTTCCGATGCCCGACTTTGGCCCGCGCAAGGGCATGACCGCCGAAGATATCGATGCCACGGTCATCGCTATCCTTGCCAAGGCAACGCTGGCGGAAAAGGTCGGGATGCTGTCGGGCAAGGGCTTTTTCACAGCCTTTGTCGAGGATGGCCGCATCTGGGCCGCCCGCCCCTATCGCGCAGGAGGCGGGATCGAGCGGCTGGGCGTCCCTACCCTCTGGTTCACCGATGGCCCGCGCGGCGTTGCGCGCGGCAATTCGACCTGTTTCCCCTGCTCGATGGCACGCGGCGCCAGTTTCGATCCCGATCTCGAAAGACGGATTGGCGAAATCATGGGGCTTGAAGCGCGCGCACAGGGCTGCAACCTTTCTGGTGCGGTCTGTTTCAACCTGCTGCGCCATCCCGCCTGGGGCCGCGCGCAGGAAACCTATGGCGAAGACCCGCACCATCTCGGCAAAATGGGCACCGCTCTCGCGCTGGGCATCCAGACGCATAATGTGATCGCAACGGTCAAACATTTTGCGCTGAACAGCATGGAAAATGCCCGTTTCTATGTCGATGTCGAAATCGACGAGCGCGCCCTGCACGAGGTTTATCTCCCACATTTCAAACGCGCCATCGATGCAGGCTGCGCCAGCGTCATGAGCGCCTATAACAAGATGAATGGCACATATTGCGGGCAGAACCGCGAACTGCTGACCGACATTTTGCGCGGCGAATGGGGGTTTGACGGCTTCGTCCATTCGGACTGGGTGAAGGGCGTCTATGACGTGTCGGGCGTTGAAGCCGGTCTCGACATCGAGAATCCCGAACCTCTGGTATGGGGCGATAAGCTGCTTGCAGCGGTCGAGGCGGGCGAAATTGCAGAAGCCACCATCGACCGCGCCTGCCGCCGGATATTGACGACGCTTTACCGCTTCGCTGCTGCCGAAGACCCACTGCCTGACTATCCCGAAACACTGGTTGCACGGCCCGAACATGTCGCCGTCGCGCTGGAGGCCGCCGAAAAATCCGCAGTGCTGCTCAAAAATGACGCTGTGTTGCCGCTAGCAAAGGGCGTCGGGACGCTGGCTGTGCTCGGACGTCTCGCTGCAATTGAGAATACAGGCGACAATGGCTCGAGCAGGGTGCGCCCGCCCTATGTGGTCACCCCTCTGCAAGGACTGGAGCGCGCGCAAAACGCCTATGGCATCGGCCGGATCGTCACAGCCGACGAAAGCGATCTCGGCAAGGCCGCCGCTGCCGCCGCATCCGCCGACGCTATCGTCGTCGTCGCAGGCTATACCGCGCAGGAGGAAGGCGAATATATCCCCGGCGACATCGCACTGGGGCAGGACGTGCCCGAAGGCGCGCGCGAGGCAGCGCAGCGCGTCGCCATCGGCGGCGACCGCGACAATCTTGGCTTGCCAGCAGACCAAATCGCACTGATCGAAACCGCCATCGCCTCGGGCAAGCCAGTCGTGGTGGTGCTGGTCGCCGGTTCTGCCGTCATGGTCGAGGGGTGGGAGGCTGGCGCAGGCGCGATCCTCCAGACATTCTACAGCGGGATGGAGGGCGGCACGGCGCTTGCCAAATTGCTGTTCGGCGCAGTGTCGCCATCAGCCAAACTGCCCTTCACCGTTGCCCGCGACGCGGCGCACTATCCCTTTTTCGACAAGGATGCGGCACGCATCATTTACGATCTCTGGCATGGCTATTCAAAGTTCGACCGCGAGGGCCACGCGCCCCGCTACGCTTTCGGTCACGGCCTAAGTTACACCGAATTTGCCTATAGCGACCTGTCGGCATCGCTGGGCGACGGCGTCATTCAGGTCGCTGTTACGGTCAAAAATATCGGCGCGGTTGCAGCGGATGAGGTCGTGCAGATCTATATCGGCCCGCCCGGCACGGCCATCGAACGCCAGCAAAAGCTGCTCAAGGCATTCCGCCGCGTAACGCTGCACCCCGGAGAGGAACAGCAGATGAGCTTTGCCATCGCGCTCGATGACCTGCGCTGGCGCAATGCCGATAGGCATGGTTGGGAACTGGAGCGGGGCAATTACCGCATCTATGCCGGTGGCACATCTGACTGGCTTATCAAAGCAAGTGTGAAAATCTGAAAGGTGCGATGGCGCAAAACATTTTCGCACAAAGTCACGAAGACACAAAGAAAGGACAGACCGCGGCGTCCTTTGTGTCTTCGTGTTTTTGTGCGCGACTATCCTACTTCGCTCTCTCAGCCGCGATCCACTCTTTCACCATCGTCTCCAACACATCCAATGGCACTGCGCCCTGCCCCAGCACTATGTCGTGGAAAGCGGCCAGGTCGAATTTTGCGCCCAACTCCCGCGTCGCCAGATCGCGCAACTCACGAATCTTCAGTTCACCGATCTTGTACGCAAGCGCCTGTCCCGGCCAGCTGATATAACGGTTCACCTCTGCCTCGATATTGGCGGCGGACAGCGCGGTGTTGTCAGTCATATAGGCGATGGCCTGCGCCTTGCTCCAACCCTTGGCATGGATGCCGGTATCAACGACGAGCCGCGTTGCGCGCCACATTTCATAGGACAGGCGTCCCATATCCTTGGCGGGGGTATCATACAGCCCCATCTCGATTCCCAGTCGTTCGGAATAGAGCCCCCAGCCTTCGACAAAGGCGGTGAAGAATACGCCATTCTTGCGGAAATCGGATAGCGGCAGTTCCTGTTGCAACGCGATCTGGTGATGGTGGCCGGGCACCGCTTCATGCACCGACAACGCGGGAATTTCCCACAAGGGCCGCTGGTCGAGCTTTGACGTATTCACATAGTAAAAGCCCGCAACGCCAATCGCGGGCGCGCCGGGGGAGTAATAAGCGGTGGTCGTGCCCTCAGCGATTTCCGCTGGGATTTCCTTTATGCCATAGGGCAGGCGCGGCAGGCGGTGAAACAACGAGGGCATTTTGCCGTCGATGGTCTTGGTCACGCGCGCAACCTTTTCCATCAACTCTTCAGGGGTTTTGGCGTAATATTGCGGATCGGTTCTGAGGTGTGCGATATAGGCTTCGCGGCTTTCGAAGCCTGCCATTTTGGCAACATCCGCCATCTCGGTGCGGATGCGGGCAACCTCGCTCAGCCCAAGTGCATGGATTTCGTCCGCCGTCAGCGTGGTTGTCGTTTCCTGACGGATACGGAAATTATAATAGTCCTTTCCGCCCGGCTGTGCGCTGATCCCCGGCTGCTTTGCGCAGGCGGGCTTGTAGCTTTTGGCGTACCAGTCGAGATGTTTGTTGAGCGCCGGATTGATGACCGATGAAATTGTCGCAATATTCTGCGTCGCGAGCGCGCTCCAATCCTCTTCGCTGATATTTTCGGGACGTGGCTTGGCAAAGGGTTGGAAATAGCGGCTGTCGCTTTCATCCTTGGTGATCAGCCCCGCTATGCCCTTTTCATAGCCGTCAAGCACCTCGCAAGGCAGCGTATACTTGCCCTTGATTGCGGTATCGGCGACGGCAATCGCCTGATCGTTGACGCGGCCATATTGTTTCAGCCGCGCATTATAGCTTTCATAATCGGCCTTGTTGCGAAACGGACTGCTGTCGGCGAGGCCGGCAAAGCTTTGGTGCCAGCCGGAGTAGGTGGAGAAATTCATGGCGCGCTGGCCGAAAGCATTGGCAACAATATTGTCCCAAAGGGTGCGCTTCAGGATATTATATTCGACCTTTTCAGCGGGGCTTAGCTCTCCTTCGCGGATGGCCCCAAACGCCTCGGCGAGTAATTTTCGGCTCTCTTCGGCAAAACGGTCCTGCGCCTCAAGGCTGTAATCCCCGACCTGCCCGGCATAGCGATCATCCCCCAGCGAGCTTGCCAGCGTCGGCGATTCCTTCAGCACCATCTGCCAATAGGTATCGACCACCTGTTTCAGCTCTGCGCCTGCATCGGCGTGGGCGGGGGCAGAAGCGAAAGCCAATGCCAGCGCCAAATATGCTTTCCATCGACCCACGATACTTATCCCTCCCGTCACCCCGCACTTGATGCGGGGTCCCGCTATTGTGTGCAGTGAGCGCTTTGCAGACCAAAAGCGGGACCCCGCGTCAAGCGCGGGGTGACGATGCTAATCAGTTTTTTGTAGTGCCTGTCTCCGTACGCTTTTTCACTGTCCTACACACCTTCAATCCGCCATACTATCGGCATGGCCCATATCGCTCCCGATGCTGCTTCCACCCTCGCCAACCGACCAGCCTCGCGCCCGATCAAGAGGGGTGGGGTTGGCCTCTACTTTCTGAGATTTGCGCCACTTTTTGCGCTTGCCGCATGCGCCACGACGCCGCCCGCAGCGACCGAATCAACCCCTCCGCCCGCAACCGCGCAAGAGGCACTGCGTAGCTATTATGCGACGCTCGATACGGCAAAGCTGCCCGTCGCCGCGCCCAATCCGGCGCTTGCCGCTGACACGGTGCTGACGCGTTTTGCCTTTGGTTCCTGCCTAAACGAAAACCGCAACATGGCGATCTGGGATGTCATAGCGGCGCAGAAGCCGCAGGCGTTCCTTCTCATCGGCGACAATGTCTATGGCGATACGCGCGCGACCTGGGGGGCGGATATTCCGACGCTGACGGCGAGCTACAAAAAGCTGTCATCGCGCGTCGAGTTCGACCGGTTCCGCCGCAGCGTGCCCATGCTGACGACATGGGACGACCATGATTATGGCGCCAATGACGCAGGTGGCAGCTTTGCCTTCAAGGAACGCGCCGAGCAGGTTTATGAGCGCTATTGGGCATCCTCGCCCGAAGTGACTTCGCGCCCCGGCGTCTATGAAAGCCGCATCGTCGGGCCAGAGGGCAAGCGCGTGCAGTTCATCCTGCTCGACAGCCGCTTCTTCCGGTCCGACCTTGTCTCGATGCCATTTCGCGATCCCGGCCCGACGCGCGGCTGGTATCTGCCCAACACTGATCCCAAGGCAACCATGCTGGGTGACGCGCAATGGCAATGGCTGGAGGGCGAGCTCGCCAAGCCCGCCGACCTGCGCTTCATTGTCTCGTCAGTGCAGGTCGTGACCAGCGCACATCAGTTTGAAAGCTGGGCCGCATTCCCGAAGGAACGCGAGCGGCTTTATGCGATGCTGGCGGCAATGGGCGTGAACAATGCGGTACCCCTAACCGGCGACCGCCATTCTGGCGCGCTGTACAAGGCCGATGTTGCAGGGTTGAAATCGCCGCTGTGGGAAATCACCGCTTCCTCGCTCAACATGGCGTTCGGCAAGGGCGATGAGGCAGAGCGCGAGCCCGACCCGTCACGCGTCGGCGGTTTCTGGGCCATTCCTAACTTCGCTGTTGTCGACATCGACTGGAGCGCGCGGACAGTGAATTTGTCGCTGCGCCGCGAAGACAATAGCGTGCTGGAGGAGCAGATTATCCGGCCCTTCGGCTAAACGCGCGAAAAGTCCACAGGCGCGACCTGCGCCATGACCTGGTCCCTGATCGCGCGCGCCTCAGCAAGCGGTAGGGCGACAAAAGCAAAGCTGCCGCCTGCCACGCCAAAATGCAGCGTTGAAAGGCCCAGCGCGCGCGCAATCGGCCCTTGCGAAATCTCCGCGCTTTGCACCTTCAATTGCGGGATCATTGCCAGCCGCTGCCGCCACCAACCCTCACGGATGTAAAGCTGCCTGCCATCGATCAAATCGCCATAGCGCCGCCATTCCAGCCAGACGAGCGGCAGGAACAATAGCGGCAAAGCCAGCATCCAGACCGCAAGCCTAAACGGTGCATCAGCAAAAACCATCGTTGCAACCATCGCGATGATCATGCCGATGGACAGACCGACCAGCCCCGTCGCCCACCACAAAAAGCGGCTTTTGCGAAAGGCAAAATCGGGGTCGGGCGGCATTATTCCCGTCTCAGCCGCGATAGGCCAAATCTCGTCGAGTTTGGCCAGCGGGGCGGCCATGAAATCGGCCTCTTCCTTGCTGTCCTGCGCCAGGCTGACGAATTTCAGCGCGTGCCAGCCGCGCCGCTTGCGGATCGGGCCGGTTGTAACAACCGCCGCCTGCACGCGCGCCACCGGCATCACCACATCGGTCCGCGTCAGAAAGCCGCGCCGCCGCCTGAAGCCGCGCTCGTTCCGATCGAGCCGGAAACCATATTCGGTCAACACCGTGCGGACGATGCCGGTCACTATGCCAATCCCGACCAGCGCCGCGAGAGCGATCAGCGCGCCTGCAATCTGTGCGCCTGCGCCGATACCGTTGATGCTGACCCCGCGATCCTCCGCCAGCCCGATCCAATGTTTGAAATCCCACCAGTCATAGGGGAGCAGGAAGTCGAACTGCTGGGCGAGACCGCCGAGCACGGCAAAGATGATCAGGCTGAACGAATAAAGGCCAAGCGTCAGCAGCCGGTCATTGTCCATCGCAAAGACCGGTTCGGCCTCTGCCTTGACCGCTGCAACTGGCGCGGCCTCACCCCCCGCCGCCAACGCCTTGCGGCTGCGCACGGTCTGGCGCAGCGCTTCGGCGCGGTCCATGCTGACATAGCTCAGCTTTGCATCATCGCCCTCACCACCGCCGCTTTCAAACTTGACCTCGCCAAGGCCGAACAGGCGAGCCAGCGGCTTCTCCTCGATGCTGACATCCTGGATGCGGTCATAGGGGATGGAACGCACGGTGCGGTTCAGTATGCCCTGTTCAATGCGGATATCATCGTCGTCCAGGGTAAAGCGGAACCGCAGCCAGGCGATCCAGCGAAAGACAAAACTGACCAGCATCACGCCGAAAATGACGAGCGGGATCAGTTCGGGATTGTTGCGTGATCCCGTGCCAAACAGCACCGCCAATATGGGGAAGAACAGCTGTGGCAGCCCGGCAATGAAGCTGACCAGCAGACCGAGCTTGTGGGTGCGCTCGCCCTCGGCCAGTGGTGCCTCGACGACAGCGTCGCTCACGCCTGCGCCCGTTTGATATGGTCGCGGATGCGTTCGCGCAGCGCCAGCGCATCTTCATGCGGCAGTCCCGGCAAGGTTATCGTGCTGCCATGCGTACCTGCGGTATGCGCCGAAAAGGTGGCAAGCCCATAGCGCCGCTCGATCGGCCCCTGATCGACGTCCATATGCTGGATACGGCCAAAGGGCACGACGGTATCGCTGTAAAACATATAGCCGCGCTGAATGCGCAGCCTGTCCTCGCCTGCAACATAGCCCCAGCGGGCATAGCGGCGCTGCGGCAAAACCCAAACGAAATAGCCGAGCAGCAACAGCGCAGGCACCAGCAAAGCGCCCCTTGGCACCAGCTCGGCAAATTCCAGCACACCAATGCCGATCAACGGCACAAGCGCCAGCAATGCGCCTGAAATGCGCATGACCTTGATAAAATCAGGGTGAAGGGGGGTCAGAGTTTCCGGCGCATCCATTACGCCTCTATGCTGTCCCTGTATTGCCGATGCAAGACAGTTTGGAGCGAGTGGGGTTAGACTGCGCGCGTGCCCGGCTCGACCTTCTCGACCCATTCGGGGAAGAATTGTGGCGCGCGCTTTGACCAGCCGGGGGCAGTTGCCACAGCTTCGCTGATCGACTGAAGCAAAATCTTGCGCCGGTCTGGCTGCAGGTGCGGCATCGAAGCCGCCGCGCAGAATGCGGCGGGCAGCCACGGACGCGCTTCTGCACCCACCAGTCGCTCGTACAAAAAGCGATAGGCCGAAAAGCCGTCGAGACGCCCCTGCCCCAGATCGAATGCGGATACCGACACCAAAGGCGCCATAAAAGGCTCGGCCTCCGAAATCGTGCTGCTATCAGGGATCAGCGCGCGAATTTCGGGAAGGCGGTCGTAAAAACCATATTGCGCCTTGATGCTTGCCGCCTCGACAACATCGCGCGACCAGAGCGCGATGGCATCCTTGCGGTCGAAAGCAACATCGAGCGAGCGGCGGATATAACGCTGCGCCCCTGCGCCGAAACTCGCAAATTCCTTGATTTCCGCCAGGGTCATCATCCCCGGTGCCGATGTGCTGCCTTCACGCATAGTCCTTGCCCCGAAATTCCATTTCCCCTGTCGAAACCGACTTGCCGGGGTTTGACATGAATATGGTTACCGGTCCGTTAACACATGGCGAAATGGCATTGGGCCAGGTGCAGCTTCGATTAACCCCGCCCCTGTTTCGACAAGGCGCAGCATCGGCAGGCGCATTTGGCAAAAAAGCGGCTATGCAAAGATATATGAAGATATCCGCGCCCCGACATACGAAACTGGTCGGCCATCAACTGGCCTTTTTGACCATAGTCGGTTTCTGGGTCTTTCATGCGCTGATCGTGTCGCTGCGCGCGACTGTGCTGGATCTGCCCGAGCCTTCGGAGCTGGTCTGGCGCCGGATTGTCGTCACGTTTGTGGGGATATTCCTGACCTGGTTGCTATTTCTGGTGCTGCGTCTGTTCGACCGGCATCCCCTCGGTGTCCGCATCGCAACAGCCTTCGCCCTGTCGCTGCCCTGCGCATTGTTGATCGCGTTCGCCAACTATTATGTGTTCAACATTTACGATCCGATCAACAAATTCGCTGACCCCAGCATCAATGCGCAAGTCGAGGAATTGCGGCAGCAGATCGGCTATGATTTCTGGCAGGAAATCGCCGAGATCACAGTCACCCGCTATTTCTTCATCATTGCCTGGGCCTCGCTCTATCTGACCCTAGGCTATGCCCGCGAAGTGCGCGAGGCGGAACGGACGGCTTCGCGCTATGCCCAGGCCGCGCAGGATGCCGAGCTGCGTTCGCTGCGCTATCAGGTTAATCCGCACTTTTTGTTCAACACGTTGAACTCGCTTTCCAGCCTGGTGATCAAGGGCGAAAATGCCCGGGCCGAGGCCATGATCCAGTCGCTGTCCGGCTTTTACCGCACCAGCCTTTCAAGCGATCCGCTGGAAGATGTTACGCTGATAGAAGAGGTTGAATTACAGCAACGCTATCTGGAGATTGAGGCCGTACGCTATCCCGAACGGCTGCGAACCGTGATCGACATTCCGGAGGCACTCGAAAATGTTCGCGTGCCGGGCATGATCCTGCAACCGCTGGTCGAAAATGCCATAAAATATGGCGTGTCGCGAGCCAACCGGCCGGTGACTGTCAGGATCGCCGCCCGGCGGCTGGACAATGGCGTGGCGATAAGCGTCACTGACGATGGCGATACCATCAAAGGGAAGTCAGACTCGGGTAGCGGCATCGGTCTTGCCAATGTCCGCGACCGGATTGAGGCGCGCTATGGGGAGCGCGGCCGTCTGGAAGCCGGACCATTGCCGAACGGCGGCTATGCCGCAACGATCACAATCAGGGATGAGGAATTCGCATGACCGGAGCCGAAACACCGCGTCTGAGGACGCTGATCGTCGATGACGAGCCGCTGGCGGTCGAGCGTCTGGAAATATTGTGCGCCGATTGCCCGGAGGTCGAGGTTGTCGGCCACGCCGGCGACGGCCTCGCCGGCCTAACCATGGCCGGTGAGCTTTCCCCCGACTTGGTGCTGCTTGACATCGAAATGCCCAAGATGGACGGGATTGCAGCGGCGCGGGCGCTACGCTCGATCAAGCCAAGCCCGGCAATCGTATTGGTCACTGCCTTTGACAATTTCGCCGTGGAGGCATTCGACCTCGATATCGTTGATTATCTTCTTAAGCCTGTTGCGCCCGCTAGGTTGCAACGCGCCATTGCGCGCACGCTCGCCGCGCGCGACCGACCGGTCGAAGAGGAAGTCGCCGACCAAGGCGATTATGCCAGCGAATTCTGGGTCTCGCACCGGTCCGAACTGATCCGCGTTGCCGCAATCGACATCGACCGGATAGAGGCTGAGCGCGATTATATGCGGCTTCACACCGGCGGGCGCAGCTATTTGCTGCACCAAACGATCTCGACATTGGAACAGCGGCTGAACCCCGCGCATTTCCAGCGCATCCACCGCAGTCACATTGTCCGGCGCAGCTTGCTGAACGGCCTGCGCCATGAAGGCGGCGGCGTGTGGCATGCCCTGCTGGAAGGCGACCTGTCGCTACGCATCGGGCGCAAATATCTGGCCGATGTGAAAAGGCTGGCGGGAAAATGAGCTAAGGTTGCTGGTCCCGGCCTGCTACTCTGCCGGTTCGATCGAGCCCGATCGCGTGCTCTTGTTTCGCCCCATCTGGCGTTCGCGAAACTCCTTGCGCTCGATCAGTTTGCGCATTGTCAACCAGCCAAACCCCAATGCCAACACCGCGATTAACAGCAATGCCAGCAAAATCCTGTCTTCCACCATTTACGACCCTCCGTACGGTAACTTAGTACCTGTAACGCCCCGTATCCAACTGGTATAAACCACGTGAGCAGTGATCAAGCCCGTATTACAGCGGTTGTCAATAATCTGTCACATAGCGTCGATTTTCTGGGGATAAAATCGATTGCGTCATGCGACCAGCAAATGCGGCACGGAAACCTTCATATCCTCCCCCGATTTTCGCAAAAAGCATGTCCCCATTTCCGGGCCCGACAGCGGGACAATCCATTGTTGCCGGTCCGTATCATGTATAGGCAGATCGTCGCCATCGTGTAAAAACCATAGCGAAAAACGCGGACCGTCGACCAGCTGTGCGTTTGAGACGGCATGGCCAGAGCGTTCGTCGCGATACGGTTCGGCGCGCGCTGCCGTAACAGCCTTGTCCAGATGCAAGACACGAGGCACGCCCTTGTCGAGCCGACGATAGTCGTAAAGCCGGTAGGTGATATCCGCATTTTGCTGCACCTCGACCAAGGTAATGCCGGCCCCGATGGCGTGGATGGTCCCTGCCGGAATGTAGAAAAAATCGCCTGCTGCAACCGGTCGCCAGTCCATCAGTGCCTCGATCTCGCCGGACACCGATGCAGCGCGCAGTTCCGCGCTGTCCAGCGGCCTGATCGTTCCAAGCCCGATGACCGCACCGGGCGCGGCATCGACAATATACCAGCACTCTTCCTTACCCGATGGCAGACCTGCGGAGCGCGCGTCGGCGTCCGAAGGATGTACCTGGATCGACAGTTTTTCAGACGTGAACAACCACTTCACAAGCAGCGGAAGCGCGGGGCCGTTGGCATGTTCATACCAGATCTCGCCAATGCGGGCACCGGCTGGCGCGCCGAATGCTGCCGGGATATCGGTTCGCCCCCACGGCTTTTCAACGAAATGGCGATGCAGCTGCATGATGCATGTCCTAGCATCAACAGCTTTCCATATTCTAACCGTGATTTTTGCTTTTGCGGCGCGCAATCTGTCGCTAGGGCGGCGGCCAAGAACATAATTCTCCCCAGGCACCCTCAAGAAGTGGAGCCACAATGTCCGAATATGTAACCCGCGCAGGCCTGCAGGTCGCAGCTCTGCTTGCCGATTTTGTCGAGGCCAAAGCGCTGCCCGAAACCGAAGTCGCGGCCGCAACATTGTGGCAGGGCCTTGCTGACATTCTGGCCCGCTTCACGCCTGTTAATCGCGCACTGCTGGCAAAGCGCGATGATTTGCAGACAAAGCTGGATGGCTGGCACAAGGCCAACCCCGGGCCTATTGCGAACATGGCGGCCTATCGCGCATTCCTGACCGAGATCGGTTATCTCGTGCCCGAGCCTGCGCCGTTCACCATCGGCACGCAGAATGTCGATCCAGAAATAGCGACCATGGCAGGGCCGCAACTGGTGGTCCCTGCGCTCAACGACCGCTTTGTCCTGAACGCCGCCAATGCGCGCTGGGGCAGCCTCTATGATGCGCTCTACGGCACTGACGCGCTCGACGCTCCGCCTGCAAGGCCCGGCGGTTATGATGCCGAGCGGGGTGCTGCTGTGATTGCCTGTGCCAAAGCCTTTCTCGACGCGACCGTTCCGCTTGCCAATGGCAGCTGGGCAGACTGGACCGGCGAAGGATTTGAGCTCGCGAACCCGAGCCAATATGTCGATCATCAGGGTGGCAACATCCTGCTGCGCCACAATGGCCTGCATATCGAAATCAGGATCGATCCGAACCACCCGATCGGCGCAACCGACATTGGCGGAATTTACGATGTCGTGCTGGAAGCCGCGCTGACGACGATCATCGATCTGGAGGATTCGGTTGCAGCCGTCGATGCCGAGGACAAGGTGGCAGGCTATAGCAACTGGCTCGGCCTGATGCGCGGCGACCTTGTTGCTTCTTTCGAAAAGGGCGGCAAGACGCTGACCCGCACGCTCGATGCCGACCTTGTGTATGAGAAGACCACCCTCCACGGCCGGTCGGTCATGTTCGTGCGCAATGTCGGGCATCTGATGACCAACCCGGCGGTGCTGCTGCCCGATGGTTCGGAAGCGCCGGAGGGCATTCTCGACGCTGTCTTCACGTCACTCTGCGCGATGCACGATCTCAAGGGGCTCGGCAAATATCGCAACAGCCGCGCAGGGAGCATCTATATCGTAAAGCCCAAACAGCACGGGCCGGAAGAATGCGCCTTCACCAACGATTTGTTCGATGCGGTGGAGGATCTGCTTGGCCTCGACCGGCACACAATGAAGGTAGGCGTGATGGACGAAGAGCGGCGCACCAGCGCCAATCTCGCTGCCTGCATCCATGCCGTCCGCGACCGGATCGTCTTCATCAACACCGGCTTCCTCGACCGCACCGGTGATGAAATGCACAGCGCGATGCGCAGCGGTGCCATGATCCGCAAGGCCGACATGAAGACAAGCGCATGGATCGCGGCCTATGAAGCGCGCAATGTGGCTATTGGCCTTGCTTGCGGATTGTCGGGCAAAGCGCAGATCGGCAAGGGCATGTGGGCGATGCCCGACCTGATGCGTGCGATGATGGAGCAGAAGATAGGCCATCCCCGTTCGGGCGCGAACACCGCCTGGGTACCTTCCCCCACTGCCGCCACACTGCATGCAATGCACTATCACAGGGTCGATGTCTTTGCGGTGCAGCGCGAGCTTCAGGGCAAGGAAACACCTTCGCTCGATGCCCTGCTAACCATCCCGGCGGCACCGCGCGGGCACAATTGGTCCGCCGAGGAGGTAAGCCAAGAACTTGAAAACAATGCGCAAGGGATACTGGGCTATGTCGCGCGCTGGATCGATCAGGGCATTGGCTGTTCAAAGGTGCTGGACATCCATGACGTCGGCCTGATGGAAGACCGCGCCACGCTGCGCATTTCATCGCAGCATATGGCAAACTGGCTGCTACATGGCGTTTGCACGCCCGAACAGGTCGATGCCGCATTCGAAAAAATGGCCGCAAAGGTCGATGCGCAAAATGCAGGCGATCCGCTGTACGAACCGTTAGCAGGCAACAGCATCGCCCTCAAAGCCGCACGCGCGCTCGTCTATGAAGGCGTCAGCCAACCGAGCGGCTACACTGAACCTTTATTGCATAAATTCCGGCTGGAGAAGAAGGCCAATAAATAGGGACAGTCCCTATTTATTTTCCGCGCTGCGCTTCGTGTAAACTGTAACGCCGCGCCTTCCACTCCATCGCATTGCGGACGCGCCACTCAACGCTGGGATGCGAGTAGAACAAGAATTCCTGCACCGCAGACGGGCGCGGATAGCGATATTCGGCGGTCTTTACCAAGGCACCGGCAAGGGCGTCTGGCAGGTTCACCGTGCGCAGCGAATAATTGTCCGCCTCGCGTTCGCCCATCCGCGTCATGCCGTTGATCAGCGGTTGGGCCAGCGTCATGAAGAGCCCGACCACAAACAACAGGACCGGCAGGCCAACGGGATCGGATATCGCCGCCTTGCTACCAAAAACACGCGCGAACCACGGAAATAGCCTGTCCGCGAGGTAAAATCCGGCGATGGCGAGAAATGTGAACAGGCCGACTGCGCGCCACACATGCCCGAGAACATAATGGCCGACCTCATGCCCGGTCACGGCTTTGACCTCATCTAGGGAAGCTTCTTTCAGTGCAACGTCCGATATCGCAATCCGGGCCGTGCCGAACACGCCCGAGACGTTTGCGGTGAAATTGTTCGACTGGCGCGAGCCATCGTACATCAGCAGCCGATCATGAGGAATGTCGGCCTCGTCAGCCATTTTAATCAGCGCATCGCGGACCGGGCCGTTGGGAACAGGCTTATATTCATTGAAGATTGGCTCGATCAGCACCGGAGACAGCAGCAAGGTCGCCGAAATGGCAAAGGCCGCCAATCCGCCTGACCACAGCCACCAGCGGATCCCAGCCTTGCGGATCAGCGCGTAGATGCCAAGAAAGAATAATGCACCGAGCAGCGCGGAAATGATCGTGCCGATGGCATCCTGCATCAAGAAATCGCCAAAAGGCTGGTTGGTGCGGCCATAGGATTTTTCAAAACCCCATTCCTGATAGATGCCCCAAGGCAGGCTGATGATTGCCGACATAACAAAATAGGTCAGACCAATCAGGTAGGTGCGCAATGCCCAGCCACGCCGTTCCAGTTTCGCAGACAGCCGTTCGAGGATGCCGAGCCTGACGATGACCCACGTGACCAGCGCAGATACCAGCAGGCCGCCCAGCAGCATCCAGTGGCTAGCCGCCGTATAGCTTGCTGCCTTTTCAAGCGCTTCCGGTCCAAGGCTATCGATAAAACGCGCTGTTTCCGCTGCAGGATTGAATGCCATTTTTAATCTCCCTCCACCCGCTGTATTGGCTAAGTGATACAGCTTCGATTGGCAAGGGGCTTGCCTCCATTATTCGGCAGTGATTTATTGGGGGTGTGTGGAGGTTGATGTTCCTTTACGGGGCCGCGCTCGGGGCCGCTGTGCTTTTGCTGGAATGGCTGGATTACCGCCGTGTCATGCGCTCTTGGACCACCGAAGCCTATATCGGCACAATTGCGGTCTTTTTCATCATTCTGGGAATCTGGGTCGGCAACCGGCTGACCGCTCGCCCGCCAATGCCCTTCGATCGCAACGACGCAGCGATCGCCAGTCTGGGGATCAGCGGGCGCGAGATCGAGGTGCTCGAATTGCTTGCTGCCGGACATGCCAACAAGGTCATTGCGCGCCGCCTTTCCATATCGCCCAATACCGTAAAAACGCATGTCGCGCGCCTCTATGAAAAGCTGGAGGTTGCGAGCAGGACACAGGCGATCCACAAGGCCCGCACGCTCCACATTGTGCCATGAATTTGGGCGAACCCTGCGAAATCACCCTTTTGGGTGATGGACTTGCGTCCTGTGGCCGCCCTAGCCTTGCTGCCATCCAACCAGAACAGGGAGCATTTTCATGGGCAGGATAGTTTTGGTTTATGGCACCATAGCAGGGCTGACCGTCGCATTGCTGATGCGCATTGCGATGATGCTTTTTCCTGAAGGCGGCACGGCAGGGATGGTCGTCGGCTTTGCGTCGATGATCGTCGCGTTGAGCTTCGTCTTTGTCGGTGTGAAGCGGTATCGTGATGTAGAATTGGGCGGCGTGATCCGCTTTGGCAAGGCGTTCGGCGTCGGTCTCGGCATCGCAGCAATTGCCACCTGTTTTTACGTCGCGGCGTGGGAGCTGTATCTTTATTTCACCGATTACAGCTTCATGGATGATTATACGCGCATCGCACTGGAACAGGCGCGGCAGGCGGGCAAGTCAGCAATCGAGATCGCCGCGATGGCGAAAGAACTGGAAGGCTTCAAGGCGCTCTACGGCGATCCGTTCAGCCGCATGGCGATAACCGCCAGCGAAATCTCGCCGGTGGCCATCCTGATGCCGCTGCTGTCGGCAGCGTTGCTGCGCAACAGCAATTTCATGCCTGCTAGGGCTGCCCGAGGCTAACGCAACAGACGGTGGGCCAGCAATAGCCGCTGGCCCACCGTTGCCACGCAGAGCAGGGCGAAAATGATCGCAAGCTGCGGAAACCAGTGCGGAAGCAGGCACATGGCGATGAAGAAGCCGATCGTCTCTCCGCCCTCCATCAAGCCGGTGGAATAGGTGAAGGCCTTTTCGCCATGGCCCAGGTCGCGGCCCGCCATGATTGCTGCCAAAGCGAGGAAGCTCACCGCCGTCAGCGTGAAACTCGCCAACAGCAACAGCGCAGGCCAGAGATTGTCGGGAGCGGCAGCGGCGAAGCCCAGCGGAACAGCGATATAGAAAATATAGTCAGCGATGCTGTCGAGATAGCCGCCCCAGGGCGTTGCCCCGCTGCGCCGCGCAATCGCGCCATCGAGGCCATCCATGATGCGGTTTAGTAGGATCAGCACAAGGCCGATGGCGAACCCACTCCACGCAATGGCGCAGGCTGCCGCAATGCCGACACCTGCCCCCACTAGCGTGACGGCGTTCGGGCCGATTCCCGCGCGCGCCAGCCCGCCTGCAACCTGGTCGAGCGGCGGGTCGATCAGGCGACGCAGTGCGGCATCGAACATTCAGGCGGAATCTTTGCGAAGCGCGGCAAGCGCAGCGAAAGGGCCGACCTCGGCTTCGTCTTTCACGCCCGCCTTTTCTAGGACAGCTTCTGCGTCGGGGCTGCGGGGATAGGGGTCGATAGCCAGCCCCAGCGTCTGCGCCACCAGCTCGCCCAAATCGACCCCGCGGCCATCGTGAAACATCACATCGCAATCATTGGCATCGAGCTCGATTTCGGCATCGGGTTCATAATCGGTCTCGGCAACGAAGCGGACTTCGAAAGGCTCATCGATGCTTGCGGGCACGGCGGCACCGCTGATGACGCAGGCTTGCGAGAGCGAAGCGGTGATCGTGCCGCGTGCGATGATCCCGCTGTCGTCGCTGGCGAGATCGATCTCTCCGCCAAGCGCATCAAGCGAGAGCAGCCCGAACCGCCGCGCCAGCGCAGCGCGCTCGCTTTCGCTGGCAGCCAGCGAATGATGCACGATGCGGCTGCCAATGTCTGACAGCGGCACGACATGGCTGAATTCTGGTGGTGGCAGCACTGCCGTCATAATGTCATCCTCTGGCTCAGCCCCTGTTCATCAGGCAATGTTCATTTTGCCTCATCGATAGGCCCTACTTGATATTGCCCGCCTATGGTGCAATGGAAAAGGCGAAATTTTCTGAATTCAAGGGCGAAGGCATGATTGCGAAACGGGTTGCATTTTTGAGCGCGGTTTGCGCGATTGCGCTTTTGGCACAGGGCTGCACGCAATTGCGCGGTCATCAAGGCTATATTGGTGACGCGACCCTGATCAGCGCGGTACAGCCGGGGGTGGACAATCGTGCATCGGTGCAGGCGAGCCTCGGGCGCCCGACCTTTACCGGCCAGTTCGGCGATAGCGACTGGTATTATTATGCGCGAGACACAAGGCAGCTGGCCTTTGCCAATCCCAGGCCAACCGACCAGATGGTATTGCACATAAAATTTGACGCGGCGGGCAATGTTGTTTCGGCGACACGCACCGGCATGGAAAATATCGCGCAGATCAGCCCTGAATCGGACAAGACCCCGACGCTGGGTCGCAACACCAGCTTCTTTGAAGAATTGTTCGGCAATATCGGCAATGTCGGCGCAGGCGGCGCGCCGAGCGGCGGGCAAGGGCCGAACTAAGCCCTGTCCGGGATCAGCAGGCTGCTATCGCCATAGCTGTAGAAACGATATTCGCTTTCTATCGCGTGGGCATAGGCAGCCTTCATCACATCCAGCCCCATCAGCGCGCTGACCAGCATGAAGAGTGTCGATTTGGGCAGGTGGAAATTGGTCATCAGCCCGTCAATCGCCCTGAATCGATAGCCGGGCGTGATGAAGATCGCCGTATCGCCCTCAAACGGAGCTATCGTTCTGTCATCCTGACCCGCACTTTCCAACAAGCGCAGGACGGTGGTGCCAACCGCAATTAGCCGCCCGCCATTGGCGCGCACCGCATTCAGCCGCGCTGCGGTATCGGCATCGATGCAGCCCCATTCGCTGTGCATCACATGATCATCGGTATCATCGACCTTGACCGGCAGGAACGTCCCTGCACCGACGTGCAGCGTCAATGTCTCGCTACCTATCCCTGCGGCCGCTAGCGCGTCCATCAGTTCGGGCGTGAAGTGCAGTGATGCGGTGGGCGCGGCAACCGCCCCGTCCTTTTGCGCGAACATCGTCTGATAGTCGCTGCGATCCTGCGCATCGGTTTCGCGCTTGCTGGCAATATAGGGCGGCAATGGCATCCGCCCTGCACGTTCGAGCAGGATTTCAACAGGCTCGCTACCTTCAAATGCTAATATGAAGCTGCCGTCGGACAGGCGTTGCTCGGCAATCGCGGTCACCGCAGCGCCAAATTCGATCCGATCGCCCGGTGCCAGCCGCTTCGCATTGCGGATAAAGGCCTGCCAGCGACGCAGATCGACACGTTTGTGCAGGGTCGCCCCGATGCGCGCCTCACCGCCTTTGAAAGTGCGGCGTACCCCCTCAAGCTGCGCAGGAATGACCTTGGTATCGTTGAAAATCAGGCAATCGCCCTTGCGCAGTCGTCGGGGCAGGTCGCGCACGCCTGCATCCTCGATCCGGTCGCCGGTAACGCACAGCATGCGCGCGGCATCGCGCGGCACGGCAGGACGCAGCGCAATCCGCTCCTGCGGCAGGTCAAAGTCGAATTCGTCTACGCGCATGTCCGGTCGCGCTGTCGCCCCTTAGGGTTGCACTGCCGCAGCAGCGGTCGGCGGCGGGACATTGTCAGCGCCAATCGAGGCCTGCACGATCTTGTCCGGCACCACCGGCGGCTCCCCCCGCGCAATGGCATCGACAAATTGCATCCCCGCAATGACCCGGCCAAAGACCGTATATTTGTTATCGAGGTCGAAACGCGGCTGGAAGCAGATGAAGAACTGGCTGTTGGCGCTGTCGGGATCGTTGGTGCGTGCCATCGACACGGTGCCGCGCAGGTGCGGGATTGCGTTGAATTCTGCCTTCAGGTCGGGAAGGTCCGAATCTCCCTGGCCGGTACCCGTTGGATCGCCGGTCTGCGCCATGAAACCCTCGATCACGCGGTGAAAGATGATGCCGTTGTAGAAACCGCGCCGCGTCAGCGTCTTGATTCGCTCGACATGGCCGGGTGCCACGCTCGGGAACAACAATATGCTGACGCGACCGCCGGTCGAAAGATCGAGATGCAGGATATTTTCCTGATCGACGGCCGGTGCGGGGGCAGCGGCGGGATCGGTCTGCGCAATCGTTGCCTGCATCGGAATTGCCAGCGCAAACAGCGCCAGCATCGCTATGAAAAGCCTTGAAATCATGAGCTTGCACTTTCTGGCCAACTATGTTGGTTCGGCCTTTAGCCAGATATGCCGTCCTTGTCATGAATGATTGCATTTGGGAAAGTAAAGCGACATGGGTGGGAGCGCAGCTGGGGAGCAAGAGGGAGTAATTCAGGCCATGAAATGGCAATTCACATGCGCTGCACTCGCCGCGTCGGTCCTGTTATTGGGATGCAGCGGGAATAAGAGCGATGCTGACGGCGACGGAACGGTGTCGAGCAAGGAGCGGATGGCAGAGCTCTCCAAAAACGGTTATTTGCCGATGGAACCGGGGCGGTGGAAAACCGAGTTCAAATTCAGCGAAATCGACGTTCCTCGCCTTGGCAAGGAAGAAAAGCAGAGCATCATCAAGGAAATGGAGCAGAACGCATCAGGTGTCTCCTGCCTGAGCGAGGCCGACGCAACGAAGCCCGGAGCCGATTTCTTTGGTGGCGAGGGCGCAGAGGACTGTACCTATAAAAAATTCGACATCGCCGGCAACCGCGTGACCATGCAGGTTTCCTGCGGCATGGCGGGGATGGGCAAGGTGGATATGAACCTCGACGGCACGGTGGGCGACACCAAGTTCGAATATGACACAAAATTCACCGTGTCGGTGCCGATTGTCGGCGATATCAAGCTCGCTGGAAAATTGACCGGCACGCATGACGGCAAATGCCAGGGGAATGAATGATGCGGCGCGCGATTGCCATGATGCTGGCTCTCGCTGCCACACCGCTGCTTGCCACTGCCGCACCTCCCCTGCCCCGCGCCGCCGAAGTGCGTGTCGAATTTGACAGCAACGGCATGCTGTTGATGGCGCAGACCGGCGATGCAGGCGTCGTCGGGCGCGAGATCAGCGCCTATGATCCGGTGCGCGTTGCCTCCATTTCGAAACTGGTCGGTGCGCTTGCCGTCATGCGGCTGGTCGATCAGGGGAAAATCAATCTCGACCGCGATGTTTCGGAATATCTCGGCTGGCGCGTGCGCAATCCCGCCTTTCCCGACAGCCCGATCACGATGCGGCAATTGCTGACACACCGCACAGGCATCCGCGACACGGTCGATTATATCCTTCCGCTCGACGGCAGGCTTGAGAGCATATTGTCCAACCCCAAGGCGTGGGAGGTCAGATATGCGCCGGGCACCTATTTCTCCTACGCCAACCTTAATTCGCCGCTGATCGCCGCAACGATGGAAGTCGCGACGGGCACGCGCTTCGATGAGCTGGTAGCACGGGAGATATTGCGCCCTTTGGGGCTCGATGCCTGTTTCAACTGGAGCGCGGGATGCAGCCCCGGAAGGCGGCTGCAAGCAGTAACCCTGCTGCGTACCAATGGCGATCTGGCGCTCGATGCACCCCGTATGGCACCCGACCCCTGCCCCGTTGCGAAGGCAAGCGACGGCAGCTGCAACCTCGCCAGCTATCAGCTGGGCAAACATGGCTCGACCTTCAGCCCGCAGGGCGGCCTGCGCATTTCGCCGCGCGATCTGGCGCGGATCGGACAGATGATGCTGGACGGCGGCAAGCCCTTGCTGTCGAAAAAGGCCTTTGCCGAAATGACCAAGGTGCAATGGCGTTTTAACGGCAGCAATGGCGACGACGACAAGGGCTATTTCACCGCCTATGGCCTTGGCGTCCATATCCACAAGGACAGCAAGGGAAAGACATGGATGGGCCATGTAGGCGAAGCCTATGCGTTTCGTGGCGGCTTCTGGCTCGACATGAAGGGCAAGCGTGGCTTCATGCGGTACACAACCATGGTGCCCGCCGAGACAGCGGTTGGCCATTGCCTTGAGACTTGCCCATGATAGGGTAAGCGCAATTTTGGGAGGGAAATATGCTGGGTTATATCACGCTAGGCAGCAACGACATCGAGCGGTCGCGCGCCTTTTACAACGGCCTGCTTCCGCTCGTCGGTGGCAAGGAGCTGATGAAATTCAGCGACAGTTTCTACATTTACGGCACCGGCATGGACAGGACCGCGATTGCCATCACCACCCCCTATAATGGCGAGGCGGCAGCGGGCGGCAATGGCAATATGGCCGCTATCGTCGTCAACGACCGCGCGCTTGTCCACGATCTGCACGCAAAGGCGCTGGAGCTTGGCGGCACCTGCGATGGCCCGCCGGGACTGCGCGGGGACGAGGGGCCGATGGCCTTTTACGCGGCCTATTTCCGCGATCCCGATGGCAACAAACTCTGCGCTTACAAAATGGGGCCAGCATGATGAAAAAGACACTCATCCTCGCCCTGCTGGGCGGCGCAATCCTCGGCGCTCCACTCGCGGCAAAGCCCGACTATGCCGCCAATATCAAGGCGGACTATGATGCGTCATTGGGCGCGTTGTGGGATCATTTCCACCGCAACCCCGAATTGTCGTTCCGCGAATATAAGACCGCCGAGCGCATGGCGCAGGAATTGCGTGCTATTCCCGGCATGGAGGTGACCGAAAAGGTCGGCCAGACCGGCGTTGTCGGCGTCCTCAAAAATGGCAAGGGTCCGGTTGTGCTGATCCGCGCCGATATGGACGGGTTGCCGGTGCAGGAACGCTCTGGCCTGGCCAATGCATCGACGGTGCGGCAGGTCGGCGTCGATGGTATCGAAATGCCAGTGATGCACGCCTGCGGGCATGATGTGCACATCACCTCGCTGATCGGCACCGCGCGGCAGATGGCGCGGATGAAGGATCGCTGGAAAGGCACGATCGTCTTCGTTGTCCAGCCTGCCGAGGAACGTGTCGGCGGCGCGGATGCGATGGTGAAGGACGGGCTCTACACCCGTTTCCCCAAACCCGATTATGCGCTCGCCTTTCACGTTGCGGCGGAACTTGAGACGGGCAAAATCGCCGCGTCCGAAAGCATCCAATATTCGAGCGCCGACAGCGTCGATATCCGCGTTCCCGGCATTGCCACGCACGGCGCGGCACCGCATCTGGGGCGCGACCCGGTCTATATCGCCTCGCAGATCGTCGTTGGATTGCAGTCGATCATTTCCCGCGAAAAAGGTCCGCTCGATCCGGGTGTGATCACCGTCGGCGCATTCCATGCAGGGCAGAAGCATAATATCATTTCCGAATATGCCGACCTGCAGGTGACTGTCCGCTCGAACGACCAGAAGGTGCGCGACCAGCTGATCGCCTCGATCGAGCGGGTCGCGGTCAATGTCGGCCGCGCGCATGGCCTGCCAGAGGACAAGCTGCCCATCGTCAAGGTGACCGAATCAACCCCGGTGACGGTCAATGACGGGCCGCTCGCCCGCCGCCTGAACGGCGCGATTGCCGCTGCGTTGGGCAAGGAAGTCGTGGTGCCGTTCCGCCAGACCAATATGGGCGCGGAAGACTTCGCCTTTTTCGTCGATCCGAAGCACGGCATCCCCGGCTATTATTTCGCCGTGGGCGGCACCAACCCTGCATGGTTTGCCGCTGCAAAAAATGGCGGGCCTCCAGTTGCCGGGCATCATTCGCCCTTGTTCAAGATCGATCCCGAACCATCGGTGCGGCTTGGGGTAGAGGCGATGACGGCGGCTGCGCTTGATTTGCTGGCGAAGTAGGGGGCACACTACACCCCAAAAATCCGTTGGTGCTGAGTGCCGAAGCCGCAGGCTGAGGTGTATTGAATGACATTGCACCACGCTCGCGTCAGACCCTTCGATAAGGCACCTCCCCCGGATCAAGTCCGGGGTCGGCACCTACTCAGGGCAAACGGTTTTGAATCAATGGCTTGGAAGGAAAGTTGAGAACGACACACATCAATCGCTCGTCGCCGCTCACCTGCTGGCTATGCGCGCGGCCGATGGGCGAGCGGATCGAATGGCACCATCCAGTCCCCAAAAGCCGGGGCGGGCGCGAACGGCAGCCAGTCCACCCCATCTGCCATCGGGCGATCCACGCCAATTTCACCAACAGCGAGCTGGCGCGCCGCTATTCCACCGTCGAGGCGCTGCTTGGCCATGAGGCAATCGGGCAGTTCGTGACCTGGGTTGCCACCAAACCGCCCGATTTCCATTCGCCCACAAAAAGCAGGCTGTGATCATTCTAATGTGAGAGAAGCACCGGTATCCTGTTGTTTTTGAGGACATCGGCAGTAGCGCTTCCCAAAACAAACCGTCGCAGACGGGAATGACCATATGCACCCATCGCCAAGATCGACGCACCGCCCGCTAAGGCCTCCTCCTGAAGCGCCACGGCAATGGGCCGATTGCCAAGCGGCGCGATCCGGTGCTCGGCTTTCACGCCACGCCGTTCGAGCGCAGCAGTCAGCCCCCTCTGATCGAGGTCGGTCGGCAGCGGCTTTTCGCCTTCGATCGAGACGACGGTCAGTCGCTCCGGCGAAAGCAACGCTATCGCATCACCCATTGCACGAGCCGAGGCAGCCGTGTTGTCCCATGCCACCGCAACGACATCGGCCCCGTAAGGCGCTACATGGTTGCCCGGCACCAGCACAAGCGGACGCCCGCTTTCGAACATAAGATATTCGGCGAGAATGCGTTCGCTGAGCAATCCGCTGCCATCGCTGCCAATTACGGTCAAATCGTGCACACGGCCATATTCGGCGACGACGTCGTGAACGCCGATGGCATGCGTGTGCTCGGTAATGAAAGAGCAACTTACGCCCGCCTGCTCAGCAGCAGAGCGGAGCGAAGCGACAAGCGGGGCACTGTCTGCATGATGTCCAGGCGTTGTGACATCCAGCGCTACGGCAAAGATCGTCAGCTGTGCTCCATGCGCCTTTGCAAGCGAGATTGCATAAGCACCCGCCCCCCTATCCGCCTTGGCGGTTTCAGCGGGGGCCACAAAAAAAATGGATTTGATTGCCATGTTTAATTGCTTCTAACCAGCCGCCGGTGCCTGGCCTTCGTCCCGCGTCTTGTAGAGCGAGTAGAATATCCCGCCCGCAATCAGGCCAAAGGTCACGCCGAGGCTCAATACCGGCGGGAATTTGTCGCCGCCGAGCAGGAAGTCGGCGACGAAAATCTTCGAACCGATAAACACCAGCACCAGCGCCAGCGCATATTTGAGATAGTGGAAGCGGTGCACCATCGCCGCGAGCGCGAAGTAGAGCGCGCGCAGGCCAAGGATCGCCATGATGTTCGACGTATAGACGATGAAGGTGTCGGTCGTGATCGCAAAGATCGCCGGCACCGAATCGACGGCAAAGATCAGGTCGGCAATGTTGATCACGATCAGCGCGACGAGCAGCGGCGTCATCGCGCGGACCAGCTTGCCGGTTTTCGGATCCTCGACCTTCACAAGGAATTTCTGCCCGTGCAATTCCGGCGTCACGCGGAAATGCTTGTTCATGAATTTGACGACCGGATTTTTGGACACGTCCATTTCCTGTTCGCCGCTGAACAGCATCTTGATCCCCGTCGCGATCAGGAACACCGCGAACAGATAGAGCGTCCAGTAGAATTGCTCGACCAGCGCCGCGCCCAGCGCGATCATGATCCCGCGCAGCACGATCACCGCGATGATGCCCCAGAGCAGCGCGCGATACTGGTACTTCGCCGGAATGGCGAAATAGGTGAAGATCAGGCTGATCACGAAGACATTGTCGATCGACAGCGCCTTTTCGATGAAGAAGCCGGTATAATATTTCATACCCATATCCGCGCCCTTCTGGATCCAGACCCAGATGCCGAACAGCAGCGCAATGGTGATGTAAAAGGCGGTGAGCTTCAGCGATTCTGCGATGCCCATCTCCTTGTCTTCCTTGTGCAAAATGCCAAGGTCAAAGGCCGTCAGGGCAACTACCAGCCCCAGAAATGCCAGCCAGAACCACACAGGGGTTCCCAGCCAGTCGTAAAACAGAAATTCCATAATCATATGTCCCCGAAAATTAGGTAATAACAGTGCTCAAAAGGAAAGGCCGATACCGGCAAAAGGTGCATGTGCCACCCGGTCAGCCCGACCGTCGCGGATCGCCTGGTTGCGCGAATAGCCGAGGCTGAGTTCGAACCGGCCCAGTTCGCGCTCGAACCCCGCGAAGGTGCGCAATCCCGTAAGTCCGGTCTGGCCGCCGATGGCCGGTGATTGCAGGGTGAAGAACAGCTCCGCATTGCCGACAAGCTTCCAGCCGCCATCGCTGCTTCCAAGCGGAATTTCGCCGCCGATCCGCTGCCGAAGCCGCCAGCCGGTCCTGGGGTCGTCAGACAGGAAACGCTGCTCGAGCCGTGTGCGCCCTTTGAGCGGGCCCAATGGATAGCTGATCTGCTGCAATATCCGGTTCTCTTCGCCATCGCCCTCAAACCGCTGCTCGGCACCAAAGCTCAGCGTGACGTCCTCGGCAATCTCGCGACCGACCCACAGGCGGCCATAATAGGTGTCATCGCCCGGTTCGCCGCGAAAACGTTGCGCGGTTTCCAGTTCCACATAGGTCCTGTCATCGACATCGACCGTGATCGATGGGTTGAGCCACAGTTCCAGTTCGTCATCGGCCGCAGCAGCCGGAGCTGCCACAACCAGGACCATGACCGGAACAAGAGCAAATCTTGCCATTATCGGGCCGTGCCCTCTGCCGGGACATCGCTGTCCTTCGTCTTGTACAGCGACCAGATGATGCCTGCGGCAAGAATTGCAAAGGTGATACCCAGCGACACAGGAGGGGGAATCTTTCCAATGCCCAAAAGGTCCGCGACAAAGATTTTCGAGCCGATGAAGACGAGCAGCACGGCGAGCGCATATTTGAGATATTTGAACCGATGCACGAGCGCCGCCAGCGCGAAATAGAGCGCGCGCAGGCCAAGGATCGCGAAGATATTCGACGTATAGACGATGAACGGATCGGTGGTGATCGCGAAGATCGCCGGCACCGAATCCACCGCAAAGACCAGGTCGACAATTTCTACCATGATCAGCGCGAGGAACAGGGGCGTCATGAACCAGGCCAGCCTGCCGGTTTTCGGGTCAGGCTGTTGCACCCAGAATTTTTCGCCATGCAGTTCGTCGGTAACGTTGAACTTGCGGCGGACGAATTTCAGCACCGGGTTTGAGGCGACATCATAGCTTTTGTCCGCGTTGCGCCACATCACCACGCCGGTGTAGATCAGGAACAGCGCAAAGACATAAAGCACCCAGCTGAACTGGCTGACCAAAGTCGCGCCAAGACCGATCATGATCGCGCGCAGCACGATGACGCCCAATATGCCCCAGAACAGCACGCGATGCTGATATAGGCGCGGGACCGAGAAATAGGTGAAGATCATCGCGATGACGAAGACATTGTCCATCGCGAGGCTTTTTTCGATAACGAAACCGGTGACATATTGGATGCCCGCCGTCTCGCCCATATACCACCAGACCCAGCCGCCAAAGGCCAGCCCGAGGCCAATATAGACCGCCGAAAGGATCAGCGATTCCTTGACCTCGATCTCGCGCTGTTCGCGGTGGAGCACGCCAAGGTCGATAACCAGCAGGGCGACAACGATGCCAATGAATGCCAGCCACATCCAGACCGGTTTTGTGAGCCATTCGTAAAACAGAAATTCCATCGCAAAAAAACTACCCTGTCAAAATCGAGCGGCGCCACATGGGTTGTCCCATCTGGCGCCGCGCCCTGTTAGCTGATGAAACTGCGTATCAGGCCGTTTGCGGCCCTTTGCTGCCCGTCATGCGCTGCAGCTTGTCCTTTACGGCAAGCTTGAGCCGCTTCAGGCGCTGGATGCGCGCAAAGCTGGGCCAGCTGCGGCGCATTTCGCCGCGCAGCTCATCGTCCAGCCGCTGATGATATTCCATCAAGCGATAGGTACGGTTTGACATGGGGTTGATCTCCTCTTGAACAAATTCGGTTGTCCAATCGGATTGCCCGGCACCGGGTTAAGGGCTTTCGGGGGAGGGAATGGGGACCACTCGACCCGGCACCGGAGCTATCCGATGCGGCCGACATCACGATTGCTTCGTCTGAAGCGACCGCCAGAGGGGCCCGTCCGCGAAAGCTCATCTAAAATGATTCGCAATTGGACGCAATAGGGATTTTGTCTGTAGTCTGATGCATCGCTTGCAGTGGGTCAGGATGCCGTTTGCAAAACGGCGGAATCGAAAATCACCTGCTCCTCAACGGCCATACCATTGGCGATGCGAAACCGGTCCACGCCCATGTAAGTGCGCCGCACGCCGTTCTGGACGGAGGTCGTTTCCCAGCTGATGTAAAGCCGGTCGCCATTGCCAGCGCAGTCGAGCGGCGTCACACTGAGCTCTTCAAAAGAATCAAGCATTTGCTGCATGAGTTCGACATATTCGGCACCGGAAAAAGTGCCTGCGCCGGTAAAGCTGATCACCGCATCAGGCGCAATCAACTCCGCCACTCGAGCGCCCGATGGCGCCGCCCAGAATGATTTGAAGCGTTCGAAAAATTCCCGATGCTCGGGCGCAAGATAGGGGGCTGGCTCGGTCTGCATGGTTGATCTCCTCTCGTTTCCCTCAATATGTGCGTAACGCACATAACGTCAAGTTGAAATATGTGCTTGCTGCACATATGTTGAGACCATGAATGAACGCACTGCCAATTTGCTGGGCGTTATGGGCCTCGCCATTGCCGACAGGCTGGAGGAAATCGGGCGCGACGTGCTGAGGCGCACGGGAGAGACGCCTGCTGCTCTGGTTGTGATCGGCTATGGTCATGGCCCCTCCAACGAGCAGTTACGTCGCATATTGGGATTGTCGCACCCGGGATCTGTGCGCCTGATCGACAGGTTAGTTTCCGACGGTCTGGTTGAACGGCGTACGGCAAGCGACAGGCGGGCCATTGCGCTTTACCTCACCGAGCAAGGGGAAAAGGCACGCGAACAACTGCTACTTGGCAGGTTGGCATCAATCCGCCCCTTGCTGTCGCCGTTAAGCGAGGCAGAAGTCGGGACGCTGACGGTTTTACTCGAAAAAATGCTGGTCGGGATGGCTCTATCAGACCTCGAACGCTGTTCGTTGTGCCGACTTTGCGACGATCGCGCTTGTACCAATTGTCCAATTCCCGCCGGGTTTCGCCAGAGCCATGGTGAAGTTGCATGTTGATATAGGATTTTTCCTATTGACAGTTTGTTCGTTTTATGTTCTTATTGAACCATGGAAAACGAAGCGCAAATTAATCCCGCCCTCACCCCCTCCCGTCAGGCCAATGGCTGGACCATTGATCGGCAAAGGGCGTTTCTGGAAGCGCTGGCGCAGTGCGGGATAGTCGACCGGGCTGCGGGGCTGGCGGGGATGACGCGGCAGAGCGCCTATAGCTTTCGCCAGACAGTCGCTGGCCGTGCCTTTGACCTCGCGTGGGATGCCGCGCTGCATCTGGCGCGTCAGCGGATGGTGGACGATGCCCACCAGCTTGCCTTTGAAGGGTCAGTCGAACAGGTTTTCCGCGACGGCGAATTGATCATGGAAAAGCGCAAACGCGATCCCCGGATGCTGCTGGCCATCATTCAGCGGCTGGACGACCGCGACCGTGACGGCCCCGCCGCAGTGCGCATCGTGGCGGAGGAATTTGCCGGTTTCTTGAACGCGATGCAGGCTGATGCCGGTGGCAACGCGGCCGATGGCACGGCAGAATTTCTGGATTATCGCGCAGATATGGGCGCGCCGTTCCTGCGCGACGAGGTGAAGGAAAAAAGCGAGTTGCTTCGACTGGCTGCGCTTGAGCCAGCCGCGCCGATGCAGGACGGCCCTTCACCATTATGAACGGAAGCGCGAAAAAGCCGAATCCGTGTCAAAACTGTCAAAAGTCGAGAGAGAATAGGGAGCGAACACGACCATTTCCCCGTCACCCTGAACTTGTTTCAGGGTCCATTTTGCCCCTTCACCCTCGGCTTTCGGTTGAGGGGTGGATGCTGAAACAAGTTCAGCATGACGGTGCACTATATGTCGGGATCAATCCCGCAACAGCTCATTGATCGCCGTCTTCGCCCGTGTCTGGGCATCGACGCGCTTTACAATTACCGCGCAGGCAAGGTTCGGCCCCGGCGAGCCATCGGCGAGTGGCTTGCCCGGCATCGAGCCGGGGACCACGACCGAATAGGCAGGCACGCGGCCCACAAAGACCTCGCCGGTTTCGCGGTCGATGATCTTGCTGGTCGAGCTGATGAAGACGCCCATGGCAAGCACCGCGCCTTCCTCGACAATCACCCCTTCAACGACCTCGCTGCGCGCGCCGATGAAGCAATTGTCCTCGATGATGACCGGGCCTGCCTGCAGCGGTTCGAGTACACCGCCAATTCCGACACCGCCCGACAGATGGACATTCTTGCCGATCTGCGCGCAGCTGCCGACCGTGGCCCAGGTGTCGACCATGCTGCCATCATCGACGCGCGCGCCGATATTGACGAAGCTAGGCATCAGCACGACGTTGCGCCCGATATGACTGCCGCGCCGCGCGACCGCCCCCGGCACAACGCGAAAACCCGCCTCGCGAAAGCGGTGCTCGCCCCAGCCAGCGAATTTCGATGGCACCTTGTCAAATGCAGGCGCGCCCGCCGCACCGCCAGCGACGAGGACATTGTCGTTCAGGCGAAAGGACAGCAGCACCGCCTTTTTCAGCCATTGGTTGACCTGCCACGCGCCGTCCACTTTCTCGGCGACGCGGTAGCTGCCATTGTCCAGCCCCTCTATCGCAGCCTCGACGGCATCGCGGACCTCGCCTTGTGTGCCGGTGGAAAGCGCATCGCGCGCTTCCCATGCCGCTTCGATCGCTGCCTGCAATGCTTCGCTCATGCTGCTTCCCCCATCCGGATATCGGCCTTTATGCTGTGCAGCCATTCGGCCACATCGGTAATTTCATAATCGACATAATCGGGCTTTTCGCGCGCGGCCTGCGGGTCGCCATCGTGCCGGACCCAAACGGTGGTCATACCCATCGCCTTTGCCGGTTCCAGATTATGCGCGCTATCCTCCACAAAAAGGGCAGTTGCCGGATCGAAGCCGAACATCGAACAAAGACGGTCATAGCTTTCCGCCGCAGGCTTTGGCCGATGCTCCATGCCATGAATGTCGAGCATGCCGTCGAACAGGTCATCGAGCCCGCGTTGCGCCAATATGCGCTTTGCATAAGGCGCGTCGGCATTGGTGAAGATCAGCTTGCGCCCCTGTAAGGCAGCAATCCCCTCGCGCAGCCGGTCGCATGGCTGGAGCAGCGACAGATCCACATCGTGAACGAAATCGAGATAGGCGTGGAGATCGACACCGTGCTCCGCCATCAAGCCGCCCAATGTGGTGCCATAGCTTTTCCAATAGGCATGGCGGATCCTGTGCGCTTCCGCGCTATCAATGTCGAAATATCGCTCGACATAAAGCCCGATCCGGTCGCGCACCTGCTCCATGATATTATGCTCCGGCGCATAAAGCGTCAGGTCGAGGTCGAATATCCAGGTGTCGATATGGTCGAGGCTGTTCGAATTGCTGGCAGGAACGGGCGGCATGATCTGCGCCTTAGCAGCCCCGCACCGCGCCGCAAGCATGATGGCTATATGGACTTATTTTACGTCTTGGTCGCGCTGAATTAAGCTATGCGAAAGCAAATCGCCGCCATATCATGCCGGTCAGGGACAGGGTATATGCAGAACCAAAAACGCAAACGCACCATCGCCGTCGGCAGCTCGATCATCTTTGCGCTTTCGGTTTCGGCCTGTGGCGGAGGTGGCGGCGGAGGCGGTGTCAACAGCACGCCGCCGCCAGCAATTGTTCCAACCCCGCCGCCGCCGCCGCCGCCCCCTCCCCCACCGCCGCCGCCGACAGCGAATTTCGATACGGTCGAATATCAGCGCTCGAACGGCGCGGTGCAGGCGCAGGCAATCGCCGCCTATAATCGCGGCGCGAATGGCGCAGGCATTATCGCGGGCGTTGTCGATAGCGGCATTGATGAGGACAGCCCCGAATTTGCCGGCCGCATCCATCCGCAATCGGCCGATTTTGCCGGGACGCGTGGGCTGCAGGACGAAGGCGGGCATGGCACGGCGGTGTCGGCGGTGCTTCTCGCCGCAAAGAATGACAGCAATATGCACGGTGTTGCCTTTGGCGCGACGTTGCTGGTGCTACGCACCGACACGCCGGGCAGCTGCGTCGATCCTGATCCTGAAAAGGGTTGCACCCATGCCGACAATGCGATGGCACGCGCGCTCGACCGCGCGGTTGCCGCTGGCGCGCGTGTGGTCAATTTCTCGCTTGGCGGATCGCCTGCCAATTTCAACCTGCGTGCTGCGATCGACAGGGCGACCGCGGCAGGCGTCGTGCTGGTCTTTTCCGCAGGCAATGATTTCGATACCGAGCCTGCCACCGCGATCAACCCCGATCCGCTGGCGATGATTGCGCTCGATAGCGTCGCGCGCGGACAGATCATCATCGCCGGGGCAACCGACAATACGCGGACCATCACCGGCTTTTCCAACCGCGCGGGAACGGGAGCCAATGTCTATCTGACCGCTCTGGGCTCCCGCGTGCGTGCGCCCGATGAGGAAAATGTCAGCTTCCTGTGGAGCGGGACCAGCTTCTCCGCGCCGATCATTTCGGGTGCAGTCGCGCTGCTCGCGCAGGCCTTTCCGACACTGACCGGGCGGCAGATCGTTGACCTGCTGCTGCGCACGGCTGACGATCTAGGCGATCCCGGCATCGATGCAATTTACGGGCGGGGCGAGCTGAACCTCGCGCGGGCCTTTGCGCCGGTTGGCTCGACTGCGCTTGCCGATACGACAACACCGGTCAGCCTGGGGCAGAACGGGATGCTTTCCGCGCCGATGGGTGATGCCACGCTGTCGGCAGGACCGAAAGCTGTCGTCCTCGACGAATATGGCCGCGCCTATGACGTGGATTTCTCAGGCAGTCTTGCCCCTGCGCTTTCCGCACCGATGCTCGAACCCGCGCTGGCTCTGGGTTTTGAAACCCGCGCTATGGTGGGACAGAATATGACCGTGGCGATGTCGGTCGCGAACCGGCGCGATGGTGTCGGGCTCGACCGGCTTGACCTTGCCCCGCACGAACGCGCGCAGGTTCGCGCCATCGCCGCCTCGATCATCACTCGCCTGTCGCATGACAAAAGCCTCGCGCTGGGCATAGCGAAGAGCAGCGGCGCGTTAATCGACCAGATGGCGCTCCAGCGCGCGGCTTCCTTCATTGCGGCCGACGCGGCGGGGGGCAGCTTCGGATTTTTCATGAAACCCAAATCGGCCTTTGCCTATCGCCAAGCATTGGGCAATTTCGGCCTGACAGCGGCAAGCGAATTTGGTGATGCGCGGGTCTGGACGAGCCGCGAGGGCGATCCGCTGCGCAATGGCTATCGCGGCTATGGTTACAGCCTGTCGCGCGTCATGCTTGACCGCGAGACGGGCCCGATCACCATCAGCCTTGGTGGCTCCTATCTCGACGAGAAAGGCACCATATTGGGTGCGAGCCAGAATGTCTGGACCGGCAATGCTGGCGCGAAAAGCTGGTTTGCCGACGCGAAGGCGCAATGGCAGATCGGCAGCAACTGGCAGCTTTCCGGTGCCTATCGCCGCGGCTGGACCAGCGTTGCCGCTGCGGGCCTGCGCACCGGCACCGACCATCTGCAGACCGATGCCTGGTCGCTCGACCTGACCCGCCTTGGCGTCTTTTCGCTGCACGATCTGGTTTCGCTTCGCATTGCCCAGCCGCTGCGGGTCGCAAGGGGCGGAGTCAATCTGAACCTGCCGACAAGCTATGATTATGCAACGCAGTCGGCCGGGTTTGAGAGCCAGTTTGTTTCGCTGTCCCCGACCGGCCGCGAGCGCAACGTCGAGCTTGCCTATCAGGCGCCATTCTGGGGCGGGCACGTCAATACCAATCTATATTGGCGGCATGAGCCGGGAAATCTCGTCTATGCGCCTGACGATATCGGGTTGGCGGTTCGCTTCAATCGCGCCTTTTAATCGAGGGCAAGGGAACCTTGGGCATTGCGCCCCGTTGGCATCGCATGGATGACGAACGAATCTGGGCGTTTGAGCAAAGCCTTTGGACCGGCGATGCCGAGGATTATCGCAGCAAGGTCTCGCCCGACTGCGTCATGGCCCTCCCTGCCCCGCCCTATATCTTCAGCGGGGAAGAAGCCATCGCCGCTGTCATCGACACACCGCGCTGGAGCAGCGCGCAGTTCTCCGATGGCCGCATCAGCCGCCCGAAACATGGGCTTATCGTCATCGGCTATTCGGTCGAGGCGACGCGCGAAGGTATCGAACCCTATGCCGCGCATTGCTCCAGCACCTATCTGCTCGATGAAGAAGCGGACCGCTGGCACGTCGTTCAACATGCGCAGGTGCTGAAGCCGTCTCCGGATTAAACCGTAAAGCTCTCACCGCAACCACAGCTGCCTGTGGCGTTGGGATTGGTGAAAACGAAGCCTGCGGTAAAGTCATCCTCCATCCAGTCCATCGTCGAGCCGACAAGGTAGAGCACCGACCCGCCGTCGATAAAGAAAGTGCCGCCCGGCGTTTCGATGCGCTCGTCAAAGGCAACCGCCTCGTTCACATAATCGACCGAATAGGCGAGACCCGAACAACCGCGCCGCGGGGTTGAGAGCTTGACGCCGATGGCATCGGCAGGCGCGTTGCGCATCAATTCCCCAATGCGCGCCTCGGCGGCGGGGGTCAGCGTGACCGCGGCGGGCAGCGGGCGTCGGGCTTTTGTCTCCGTGTTCATAACATCCCCAATTCCAGCCGCGCTTCGTCGGACATATTGCCCGGCGACCAGGGCGGATCCCAGACGAGGTTGACCTCTGCATCGCCGACGCCGGGAACGGCGCCGACGCGTAGCTCGACTTCAGACGGCATCGATTCCGCAACCGGACAATGCGGCGTTGTCAGCGTCATGGTGACGAGTGCGTGGCCGGCATTGACCTCGACATTGTAGATAAGGCCAAGATCATAGATATTGACCGGAATCTCGGGATCGTAAATTTCCTTCAGCGCCTCGATGATCGCCTCCTGAAGCGCCTCATCGCCTGTCGCGGTGGCGGGCGCAGGCTGCTGCGCGAGGAAGCCCTCTAGATAGTCACGCTTGCGCTCGAAGCTTTCGCGCGGGCTCTCCGCGTCGGCGACCCGCGCCTTGGGCGGCGAAGGTACGCTGTCCACTTCCTCGATGCGGATGTCAGTCATCCAAATATCCTTTGTACCCGTTCGATCCCGCGAACGAGCGCCGCGACATCTTCTTCATCATTGTAAATGCCAAAGCTGGCCCGCGCCGTTGCGGCTATGCCCAAATGCTCCATCAGCGGCTGTGCGCAATGGTGGCCGGCGCGTATCGCAACTCCGGAACTTTTTGGGCCTTCTTCGTCCAATATGGTGCCGATATCGTGCGGATGCACCCCCTCCATGGCGAAAGAAACGATGCCAGCCGAATTTTCCGGTCCATAAAGCGCGATCGAATTGATCCCTCGCAGCGCATCGCGCGTCTGGCGCACCAGTTCCGCCTCATGGCGAGCGATAGCCTCCAGCCCGATGGCTTCGACATAGTCGATCGCCGCTGCGAGTCCGATTGCCTCAATAATTGCAGGCGTGCCAGCCTCGAAGCGGGTCGGCGCAGGCGCGTAGGTCGTTGACGCAAAACTCACCCGATCGATCATCGATCCACCGCCCTGCCAGGGCGGCATTGCATCGAGCAGTTCCTTGCGCCCCCAAAGCGCGCCAATGCCCGTCGGGCCGTAAAGCTTGTGGCCCGAAAAGGCATAGAAGTCGCAATCGAGTTGCGCGACATTTACCGGCATCCTCGGAACCGCCTGGCAGCCATCGAGCAGCAGTTTCGCGCCCACTCTATGCGCCAAAGCAGCCGCGCGCTTGGCATCGAGCACACTGCCCAGCACATTGGAGACATGCGCGAAGGCGACGATCCAATGCTCTTCGGTCAGCATCGCCTCGGCCGCGTCGAGGTCGATTTGCCCGTCATCGGTCAACGGGCAGACATCCACCTGCCAGCCCGCCAGCTGCCACGGCACGATATTGCTGTGATGCTCCAACTGGCTGAGTAGAACGCGCCGCCCACCATTTAAATAGGGACTGTCCCTATTTATTTTGGCCAGCGACTGCGCCACAAGATTGATCGCCTCGGTCGCGCCGCGCGTAAAGACGATTTCGTCCTCTTGCGCGCCGACGAAATGCGCCACCCGCCGCCGTGCTGCTTCATAGGCAAGCGTCATGTCTGCCGAGCGCTTGTATACGCCGCGGTGCACGGTGGCATAGTCCACGCCGCCTGCGCGCATCATTGCGTCGAGCACGGCTTGCGGCTTATGCGCCGTCGCAGCAGTGTCGAGATAGTGCCATTTGCTGGTGAGGGCGGGGAATTCGGCTTTCACATCCTCCCCAAGCTTTGCTTGGGGAGGGGGACCATCGCGCAGCGATGGTGGAGGGGTATCGAGAGGCCGCAATACCCCTCCACCATGCTTCGCATGGTCCCCCTCCCCCACTGCAATGGGGAGGATAGTGTGCACCCCGCTCACACCAATTCCCCTAATTTCTCCAGCGCCAAGGCCTGCATCCGCTCGCCATCCTCGGCGCCATCGAACACGCCCGCGACAAAGGCCTGCAACAGCATCCGCTTTGCCTCCGCCTCCGGCAGTCCGCGCGACTTCATGTAGAATAAGGCGTTCGCGTCGAGTTCACCCACCGCGCAGCCATGCGCGCATTTCACATCGTCGGCGTATATTTCCAGCTCCGGCTTGGCATTGGCTGTCGCCGAGCGATCGAGCAGCATCGCCTTCACATCCTGCTCGCTATCTGTTTGCTGCGCATCGCGCGCAACGGCAACCTTGCCGAGATAGGTGACCGTCCCCCGGCCTGCCGCGACCAAACGCACGGTTTGGCGGCTCGTCGCACCGGGCTCTGCATGACGGACGGTGGTCACAATTTCAACCGTCGCGTCAGCCCCGGCAATCTGCGCGACGCCCAGGTTGAAATCCGAACCCTCATGCAAGGTTACATCGATGGCAACCCGGCCATAACGCTCAGCCATGCTCAGGATGCGAAAATCATAGCGCGCGCCTGCGCCCAGCATAATGGCAAATTCGCTTATACCATCCTGGATCACAGAAGCGGCCTCGCGCTCTTCGTCCGATGCAAGCGCAATGGTCTCGGCCGCAGGTACAGGCCATAACGATGCGACAGCGTCGATATCGCTATACCGCCAAGCTTCATCCTTGCGGGTGGGAACAACGGACAAGGTCATGCTCCAGCCTCCTCCGCGTCTCCGCGTCTCTGCGCGAACAAAATGGATTCACGCGGAGGCGCGGAGTCGCGGAGAGATGATGATAAGAGGCTCATGCCAGCACCTCGGCATAACCCTCAGCCTCAAGCTCAAGCGCGAGTTCGGGGCCGCCCGTCTTCACGATGCGGCCATCGGCGAGGATGTGGACGAAGTCGGGCCGCACATAATCGAGCAGCCGTTGATAGTGGGTGATCAGCAGCACGGCCTTGTCGGGGCGGCGCATGATGCGGTTGATGCCGTCGCCGACGACGCGCAGCGCGTCGATGTCGAGGCCGCTGTCGGTCTCGTCCAGCACCGCGAGCGTCGGATCGAGGATGCCCATCTGCACCATCTCGTTGCGCTTCTTCTCGCCGCCCGAAAAGCCGACGTTCACCGGGCGCTTTAGCATTTCCATGTCGAGGCCCAGCGCATCGGCTTGGCTTCGCGCGAGTTTGAGGAAATCGCCGCCTGAGAGCGGCTCTTCCCCGCGCGCCTTGCGCTGTGCGTTCAGGCTTTCACGCAGGAACTGGACATTGGAGACGCCAGGGATTTCGACCGGATACTGGAAGCCGAGAAACAAGCCAGCTGCAGCGCGTTCGTGAGGGTCGAGGGAGAGAAGATCCAACCCAGCTTCGTCACCCCCGCGAAAGCGGGGGCCCATCCCCTGAGCGTCCGTCTGTGCCGAAGGGGCCGGGGATGGATTCCCGCTTTCGCGGGAATGACGATGTGAGGGCGTGAACGTGACACTCCCCTCCGTCACCTCATAGCCCGGCCTACCCCCCAACACATAGGCAAGCGTCGATTTCCCCGCGCCATTGGGCCCCATGATCGCATGCACCTCGCCTGCATTGAGCGAGAGCGAAAGGCCCTTGAGTATCGGCTTGTCCGCGACCGTGGCGTGGAGGTTTTCAATTTTGAGCATATTCTAACCGTTCAGATCGATCTGGACGTCCCAAAGGGACTGAAAATAGTCGTCGACATAAGCCGCCGCTCGCGATGCAGCGTTGGCTTTGGATGATCCGGAAGCGGCTTCATCTGCGACAAATGATTCTTCGAACTTGGCTATGACATCGGCGTGTTTCTGCCGAAGTTCATTCGTGATGGCGGAAATTTCTTCGCGAGTAATCGACCCGTAGTCGAGTGCGCGCCGGTCAACATCGATATAAATTGCTTCTTTGAAAGCATCTTCGAGTTCGCGGGTATGATCAGAGTAGGTCGTGGACTCGATATTAACTTCGCTCATCGTCGCACTGCCCTCTTCTGTGGCTGAACTTGGGGCGCATGCTGCAAGCGCAAGAGCTGCGATCGGCGTTAAAAGTCTCACCCCACGCTCCCCTCAAGGCTGATCCCGAGCAGCTTCTGCGCCTCGACCGCAAATTCCATCGGCAGTTGCTGCAGCACTTCCTTGGCAAAGCCGTTGACAATCAGCGCGACCGCTTCCTCCTGTCCCAGCCCGCGTTGCATAGCGTAGAAAAGCTGGTCGTCGGAAATCTTCGACGTCGTTGCCTCATGCTCAATCTGCGCCGAGGGGTTGCGGACCTCGATATAGGGCACGGTGTGGGCACCGCATTCACTGCCTAACAACAATGAGTCGCATTGCGTGAAGTTGCGTACACCCTCTGCGGTTGGCGCGACGCGGACCAGACCGCGATAGGTGTTGTTCGAACGCCCCGCGCTGATCCCCTTCGACACGATGGTGCTGCGCGTGCGCCGCCCATTGTGGATCATCTTGGTGCCGGTGTCGGCCTGCTGGTAATTGTTGGTCACCGCGACCGAATAGAATTCGCCGACGCTGTCATCGCCGTTCAGCACGCAGCTCGGATATTTCCAGGTAATCGCGCTGCCCGTCTCGACCTGCGTCCAGCTGACCTTGCTGCGCGCGCCCTGGCACAAAGCGCGCTTGGTGACGAAATTATAGATGCCCCCGCGCCCTTCAGCATCGCCGGGATACCAGTTCTGCACGGTCGAATATTTGATCTCGGCATCGTCCAAAGCGACCAATTCCACGACTGCCGCGTGCAGCTGGTTTTCATCGCGCATGGGCGCGGTGCAGCCTTCCAAGTAGCTGACATAGCTGCCCTTGTCGGCGACGATCAACGTGCGTTCGAACTGGCCGGTATTTTCCGCGTTGATGCGGAAATAGGTGCTTAGCTCCATCGGGCAACGCACACCCTCGGGGATGTACACAAAGGTGCCGTCCGAAAAGACCGCGCAGTTCAATGTCGCGAAATAATTGTCGTGCATCGGCACGACCTTACCCAGCCAGCGCTTCACTAGCTCCGGATGTTCGCGGATCGCCTCTGAAATCGAGCGGAAGATGACACCGGCCTTTTCAAGCTCGGCACGAAATGTCGTCGCCACCGACACGCTGTCAAACACCGCATCGACCGCAACCTTGCGCGCGCCCTCGACGCCGGCGAGCACCTTTTGCTCCTCGATCGGAATACCGAGCTTTTCATAGACGCGCAGGATTTCGGGATCGACCTCATCCAGGCTCTCAAGCTTCGGCTTCGCCTTGGGCGCGGCGTAATAGTACGCATCTTGGTAGTCGATGGGCGGCACGTTGAGCTTGGCCCAGTCGGGCGCCTCCATCGTCTGCCACATGCGGAACGCCTTCAGCCGCCAGTCGAGCATCCATTCGGGCTCGTTCTTCTTGGCGCTGATGAAGCGGACCGTATCCTCGGTTAGCCCCTTTTCGGCAAATTCGGTTTCAATGTCCGAAGCCCAGCCATGTTCATAGTCGGCGACCTTGTCGGCGGCTTCCCACGCGGCGCGGTCTTTCAATTCAACATCGTCGGTCATCGCGCCAAACTCACCAAAGAAATTTCTGCCAGTGCCCCGCGCACGACATTGTTCACTACGCTCATATGCGGCTTCACCACGCAGTCGGAGCCAACGCTGCAATGGTTGCGCGTCTCGGTGAGGCAACCGGTCAGGGCAATCGGCCCCTCGACCGCCTCGACAATATCAGCCAATGATATGGCCGCAGCAGGCCGGGAGAGCTGGATGCCGCCTCCCGCGCCGCGTACGGAGCGAAGCAGACCGGCCTTGGTCAGGATGCTGACCAATTTTTGCACCGTGGGCAATGCGATGCCCGTTTCGTCAGCCAATGCGGTCGCCGAGGTGCGCGCGCCGCCACAATGGCGCGCAGCGGCACCCATCACGACAACGGCATAGTCGGCCATATTGGAAAGCCGCATGGCTTGGCGAATCCTAATCAGATTAAATCAGTCTGATTTGCATGTGGGCTTTTCGACTGGGGAAATCAACCCTGCTGCGCACGATAGATACCGTTGGCCCTGAATAATCCGAAGCCACAGGCAGAGGGGCGTATCCAAGGTGCTTCGATACGGCACTTCGGCCTGCGGCCTCTGCACCTACTCAGCATGAAGGGAAATCAATGAGTTGCTTATTCAGGTCCTGCCGCTTCCGCTTCGCCCCCGGCCTCACCCTCACCCGCCTTGCTGCGTCCCATTGCGCGGTCGATCCATTCCTCGTCCAGCGGCTCCGGCTCAATCGCCTCGCCCGGCGGAAGCAGATCGTCGACGGGCAATTCGCCTTCGATCGGATTGCCGAATTCATCGAGCAATATTTCCTCGCCATCGGCACCAAGCGTCATTTCCTCTCCATCAAGCCGTTCGGGGAAGGTCACATCGGTGGGGAAGTTTTCGACGGGTCGGCCAGCGACGGCAACGCGCATATAGGCACCCCAGGCCGTTGCGGGTGCGTTACCGCCCTGCAAATTGCCCACCGCGCGCGCATCGTCGCGGCCCATCCAGATGCCCGTGGTCAGCCCCGATGAGAAACCCAGGAACCAGCCATCCTTGTTGCTGCTCGTCGTGCCGGTCTTGCCTGCCGATGGCCGCCCGATCTGCGCGGCGCGGCCCGATCCGGCGGTCACGGCCGACTGCATCAGGTCGATGATTCCGGCTGCAACATAAGGCTCGACCAGTTGCACGCCGCCCCGTGCCTTGTGCCGGTAAAGCACCTCGCCATCGATGGTGGTAACTTTGGATATGGCATAGGGCGTAACGCTGCGCCCGCGCGCGGAAATGGCCGCAAAGGCGCGCGTCATCTCGATCACGCGGGTTTCGGACGATCCCAGCACCATCGCAGGCCCCGTGCTGATCGGCGTCGTAATGCCAAAGCGCCGTGCCATGTTGGCAATCGAACTGGTGCCAACCTCTTCACCGATCTTGGCCGCGATTGTGTTCTTCGAATAGGCAAAGGCGGTGCGCAGCGTCATCTCGCCGGAAAAATTGCCACCGCTATTTTTGGGCGACCAGCCATTGATGGTGACAGGTTCATCGACAGCCTTGTCTTCGGGGCGGAAACCCGCCTCCAATGCGGCGAGATAGACAAAGGCTTTCCAGGCCGAACCCGGCTGGCGCACCGCAGTGACCGCACGGTTGTAATTACTGTTGGCATAGTCGGTGCCGCCGACCATTGCGCGCACGGCGCCGTCCCGGTCCAACGTAACCAACGCGCCCTGCGCACCGCGCGGGGTGTGTGCGATGATCGAAGCGGTTGCCGCACGCTGCATTTTCAGATCGATGGTCGTCCAGACGTCGATCGGCTTTTCGGTTTCGTCGATCAGGCCGTCGAGCTGCGGCAACGCCCAATCGGTAAAATAACGCACGCTATTCTGGGGGGTTTGCGCCGCGAGCTTCACCTTGGCGGGTTTGGTATTGGCGGCCTGTTCGGCGGTGATCATGCCCGCGTCCTGCATCACCTCCAGCACCACGCCCGCGCGGCCGATGGCGGCCTGCGCATCAGCCGTTGGCGAATAATGCGAGGGCGCCTTTACGAGACCAGCAATGATCGCCGATTCCGCGAGGCTCAGATTTTCGGCGCCATGGTCGAAAAATTTGCGCGCAGCGGCATCGACACCAAAAGCCCCGCCACCAAAATAGACTTTGTTCAGATAGAGTTCGAGGATCTGGTCCTTTGAAAAGCGCGTCTCCATCGCCATCGCAAGGATGATTTCGCGCATTTTGCGACCGAATTCGCGCCGGTTGTTGAGGTAGATGGTGCGCGCCAATTGCTGGGTGATCGTCGAGCCGCCCTGCGACCATCTGCCAGTCGTTGCGCGGACATAAAA
>ERZ1066122.165-NODE-165-length-73357-cov-12.951338_pt1 | contig 73357 bp, 54 predicted proteins | sample MGYA00382769_ERZ1066122 | MGnify/ENA primary metagenome ERZ1066122 (study PRJEB33369, sample SAMEA5778352) | biofilm metagenome | biome: Industrial cooling water; feature: Water cooling tower basin; material: Biofilm | place: United Arab Emirates | collected... | reverse complement strand
TCGGCTCGTGCACGATGAAGCATAACCCGCGTCTCAACGAGAAGATGGCGCGGCTGCCCGGCTTTGCCGACATTCATCCGCTGCAACCGCAGTCGACGGTGCAGGGCGCGCTTGAGGTAATCAGCCAGCTTGGCGAATGGCTCTGCAAGCTGACCGGCATGCCGGGCGTCGCGATGAGCCCCAAGGCGGGCGCGCATGGCGAGCTGTGCGGCATCCTTGCGATCCGCGCGGCCCACACCGCGCGCGGCGATGCACGCGAGGTCGTGCTCGTGCCCGAAAGCGCCCACGGCACCAATCCTGCCACGGCGGCCTTTGCCGGTTACCGGGTCGAGGATATCCCGGCGACAGCCGAAGGCCGGGTTGATGTGGCGGCGCTGAAGGCGCGGCTCGGGCCGGATGTGGCCGGGGTGATGATCACCAACCCCAACACCTGCGGGCTGTTCGAAAAGGACTTCCGCGAAATCGCCGATGCGGTCCACGCAGCGGGCGGCTATGTCTATTGCGACGGTGCGAACTTCAACGCCATTGTCGGCCGGGTGCGCCCGGGCGATCTCGGCGTCGATGCGATGCACATCAACCTGCACAAGACCTTCTCGACCCCGCATGGCGGCGGCGGGCCGGGTTCGGGGCCGGTGGTGTTCTCCGAAGCGCTCGCGCCCTATGCGCCGCTGCCTTTCGTGCGGCAGGATGGCGATGGCGCCTTCTACCTTGTCGAGGAAGAGCACACCGAGGAACGCGGACCAAGCTTTGGCCGGATGGCCGCCTTTCACGGCCAGATGGGCATGTTCACGCGCGCGCTGACCTATATGCTCAGCCACGGGGCCGACGGGTTGAAGCAGGTCGCCGAAGATGCCGTGCTCAACGCCAATTACATCCTCCGCAGCATGGAGGACATCCTCCACGCGCCCTTCGCGGCGAGCGGGCCGTGCATGCACGAGGCGCTGTTCGGCGACAAGGATTTCGGTGGCGGGTTGTCGACGCTTGATGTCGCCAAGGGGCTGATCGACGAGGGCTATCACCCGATGACGGTCTATTTCCCGCTGGTGGTGCATGGCGCGATGCTGGTCGAGCCGACCGAGACCGAGAGCAAGGCGGCCATCGATCAGTTCATCGCGGCCTTCCGCGCGGTGGTCGAACGGGCGCTGGCAGGGGACGAGGCGCTCAAGCAGGCGCCCTATTTCGCGCCTCGCCGCCGCCTTGACGAGACCGGCGCTGCGCGCAAGCCCAAGCTCGCTTTCGAAGGCTGAAATACCGACGCTCCCCCTCCCCGGTGGGGAGGGGGAGTGCTGCAATCACCCCATTGTCGGGATGACAAAGGCGTTGGAACCATCACCGCCGCCGTCGGGCCAGCGCTGGGTGATCTTCTTGTTCTTGGTCCAGAAGCGCAGGCCTTCGACACCATACTGGTCGATGTCGCCGAAGCCCGAACGCTTCCACCCGCCGAAGGAGTGGTAGGCGACCGGCACCGGGATCGGCACGTTGATCCCGACCATGCCCACATTCACGCGTGCCGCGAACTCGCGCGCGGCGTGGCCGTTGCGGGTGAAGATCGCGACGCCGTTGCCATACTGGTGCTCGCTGGGCAGGCGCAGCGCCTCTTCGAAATCCTGCGCGCGCACGATTTGAAGCACGGGGCCGAAGATTTCCTCCTGATAGGACTTCATCTGCGGGGTGACGTGGTCGATCAGCGTCGGACCGACGAAGAAGCCCTTCTCGTGGCCTTGCAGGGTGAAGCCGCGCCCGTCAACGACGATCTCGGCGCCCTCTTCCTCGGCGGTGGTGATCCACTGTTCGATCCGCGCCTTGTGCTCGGGCGTGACGACGGGCCCGTAATCGGCCTCGGGATCGTTGGAGACCCCAATGCGCAGGCCCGCGATGGACTTGAGGAGCTTTTCCTTGAGGCGCTCGGCGGTGTCCTCGCCCACCGGCACCACCACGGGCAGCGCCATGCAGCGCTCGCCCGCCGAGCCGAAGGCCGCGCCGGTGAGGTCGGTGACGACTTGGTCCAGGTCCGCATCGGGCAGCACGATGCCATGGTTCTTCGCCCCGCCGAAGGCCTGGACGCGCTTGTTGTTGGCCGACCCGCGCGCGTAGATGTACTGCGCGATATCGGACGAGCCGACGAAGCTGATCGCGGCGATATCGGGGTGATCGATGATCGCATCGACCATCTCCTTGTCGCCGTGGACGACCTGGAGCAGGCCTTCCGGCGCGCCGGCCTCGAGGAACAGCTCGGCGAGGCGCACCGGCACGCTCGGGTCACGTTCGGAGGGTTTGAGGATGAAGGCATTGCCCGCCGCGCAGGCCATGCCGAACATCCACATCGGGATCATCGCCGGGAAGTTGAACGGGGTGATGCCCGCCCCGATCCCGAGCGGCTGGCGCACCGAATAAACGTCGATCCCCGGCCCCGCGCCATGGGTGTATTCGCCCTTCATGATCTGCGGCAGCCCGCAGGCGTATTCGATCACTTCCAGCCCGCGCTGCACATCGCCGCGCGCGTCGGGGACGGTCTTGCCGTGCTCGCTCGAGAGCATCTCGGCGAGGCTCTGCATGTTCGCCTCGACCAGTTCCTTGAAGGCGAACATCACCCGCGCGCGGCGCTGCGGGTTGGTGGCGGCCCAGCCGGGCTGGACGCGCTTCGCGGTCTCCACCGCGCGGGCGAGCAGCGCGGCATCGCCGAGCGCGACTTCGGCCTGCACTTCGCCGGTCGAAGGGTTCCAGATGGCGTGCTTGCGGCCAGAGGAATTTGAACTGGCGGGGCTGTCGCCGACGATGAAATGGTCGATCTGACGCAGTGTCTGTACCATGGGGGAAAAGCTCTCCTGTCCTGTGCGCTCCCCATGCCGCCGGGCGGGGGCCAAGGCAAGGGTGCTCAGCCCCTCAAAAGTGCTCAGGCAAGCCCGCAGCGGCGGGCGCGCAAGGGAAAGCCGGCGCTGGCCTATTCGCCCGCGTCAAACCCTATGCGTTCCGCCGCCGCGCCTGACATGATGAAGCCGATCGGCCGTTCGGTTTCTTCCTGCAAGTGCGCGATCAGGCTGGCGGTGCGGGCGAGCAGCGAAATGCCCTTCAGCGCGGCGAGCGGGAAGCCCGCATCGAGCATCACCGCCGGGATCGCGCCGTTCACATTGATCGGCAGGCTCCGCCCGATGGTGTCGGGCAGCACGGCGGCGATGGTGTGGAGCATGGCGATATGCGCGCCTTCGACACCCTGTTCCTTGGCGATGGCGAGCAACCGGTGCGCGCGCGGATCGCCGCTCGAATGCTGCGGATGGCCAAAGCCGGGGATGGCCTTCTTCTCGGCGCGCAATTCCTTGATCGCGGCCGTGGCGGCGTCAGCAGCGCTGATGACTTCGGCTTCGGCCCGCGCCACACAGGCCGCGTAGAACTTGCCTGCCACTTCCGCGCTGCCGAGCACCACCGAACCGCAACCGAGCAAGCCGGCGGCAACCGCGCCGTGGAAGGCCTCGGGCGCGGCGGCATAGGTCATGCGGGTGGCGACCACGCTCGGCACCAGACCATGTTCGGCAATGGCGCAGAGCACGGCATCAGCCAGCACCTTTTGCGGGCCCGACGGCATCGTGCCCGTGACGAGCAGCCAGAAATAGCTGGTGAAATCGACCTTGCCGATCACCTCGTCACACAGGTCAAGCCCGCGCACCGTGATGCTGGTGGCATCCGAGGTGCAGATAGACGTAACCGCGTTGTCCTGCTTGCCGATGCGCATTCGTTTTGCCTTTTCGATAGTCGAAGTTGATTTCGCTATGCGAAAGATATAGGGTAACGTCAACCTTCAAGCGCATAACCGGGATGATGACATGACGGCGCAGCCACTCAAGGACGTAACCGTGCTCGAAATGGGCACTTTCATCACCGGGCCGGCTGCGGGCATGATCCTCGCTGATCTGGGTGCCAATGTCATCAAGATCGAACAGCCCGGCACGGGCGATCCGTTCCGCTCGTTCAAGGGCGAACTCTACAGCCCGCATTTCCAGACTTACAACCGCAACAAGCGCTCGGTGACGATTGATCCCAAGAACCCCGAAGATCTGGCGGTGCTTGATCAGCTGGTGGCGCAGGCCGATGTCTTCATCCAGAATTTCCGCCCCGGCGTGGCGGATCGTCTCAATGTCGATGCCACGCGCTTGCAGGGCCTTAATCCGCGCCTGATCTATGCTTCGATCTCGGGCTTTGGCAGCGAAGGGCCGGATCGCAACCGCCCTGCGTTCGACACCGTGGCGCAGGCTGCCAGCGGGTTCCTGCGGCTGCTCGTCAATCCCGAACACCCGCGCGTGGTCGGCCCGGCGATTGCCGATGCGATGACGGGCTTTTACGCGGCGATCGGTGTGCTCGCCGCGCTCCATGAACGCGAGACCACGGGCAAGGGCAGACTGGTGGAAACCTCGATGTTCGAGGCAATGTGCCACTTCAATCTCGATGATTTCACCCATCTGCTGTCCGCCGATCAGGTGATGGGGCCCTATAGCCGCCCGCATGTCAGCCAGTCCTATGTCTTCGCCTGTGCCGACGGCAAATGGATCGCGCTGCACATGTCCTCGCCGCCCAAGTTCTGGGAGAACCTGGCGATCGCGGTGGGCCAGCCCGACATGCTTGCGCTGCCCGCCTTCGCCAGCCGCGATGCCCGCATCGCTCATTATGAAGATGTGGTCGCCTTTCTCGCCCCGATCTTCGCGCAGCATCCGCGCGCGCATTGGGCGGCCGAGCTGACCCGCCTTGAAGTGCCTAATTCGCCGGTGCACACTTCCGAAGAAGTGCTGGCGAGCGAACAGGCGCAGCATCTGGGCCTTGAAGTCAGCGATCCGGCCGGGCCGAAGGGGCCGTTCCGCACCATCCGTTTCCCCGTGAGTTTCGATGGCGCGCGCATGGACACAGTCACAGCGCCTCCCCTATTGGGCAGCCATGACGAGGAAATCCGCCGCACCATCAGGAGTTGAGCATGGCTGAAGCAGACCCCGAAAGCGTCGGCAAGGATCCCGAATACCTCTCGACGCTTGAACGCGGTCTGCGCGTGCTGGTCGCTTTTGACGAAGCGCATCCCGAAATGACGCTGAGCGAGGTCGCGGCGCGCACCGATCTCTCGCCTGCGGTCGTGCGGCGCTGTCTCAAGACGCTCGTCGAGCTGGGCTATATCGGCCAGTATGAACGCAAGTTCCTGCTGCGTCCTTCGGTGTTGACGATTGGCTCGGCCTTTCTGGCCTCGATGCAGATCGAGCAGGTGGTGCTGCCGCCCTTGCAGGGATTGCGCGACCAGACCGGCGACAGCGCCTCGCTGGCCGTGCTCTCGGGCGCGGAGATCCTCTATGTTGCCCATGTCTCGACCGACCGGCGCTTTCGGGTGGCCGCCAATGTCGGCACGCGGTTCCCGTTCCACGCGACCTCGCTTGGCAAGGCGCTGGCTGCGCATCTGCGGCCGGCGGAGCAGACCGCGCTGCTGGATGGCGCGCCGTTCCAGCGCTTTACCGAGCGCACCATAACCGAGCGGGCCGCGATGGAAGAGCGGCTCGCGCTGATCGCGGCGCGCGGGTATGATTCGGCGCTTGATGAGCTTGATTATGGCATCGTCTCGGTCGCAGTGCCGTTGTTCGGGCGCGATGGCCGGGTGATCGCCGCGATCAATTGTTCAACCTCGACCACCCGCATTTCGCAGGATGAACTCGTGCGCACCCGCTTGCCGCTGCTGCGCGCGGCGGCGGGCGAGATCGAAGCGGCTCTCAAGCGCTGGCCCGCGCTTGAGGCCTCGCTGCGGCCATGAGGCAATACTTGTCGGGTTTTCGCATATCGAAGTTGACTTCGCATTTCGAAGATAATAGGGGGATAAGGAGGAGGGCATGACGAAGGCGCGCGTCTCGCGTGCCCCACAGGGGAGAGATATATGAAGATTTCGGGCGCCACTTTCGCGAGCACCACGGCTCTCGCTGTTGCCCTGCTGGCCACGCCAGCGGCTGCGCAGACGGCCGATGCCCCGGCCCAGCAGGCCGAAGCCCCCACCACCGGCGAGATCGTCGTCAGCGCCCTGCGCCGCGATCAGCGCTTGCAGGATGCGCCGCTCGCCATCACCGCTTTCGATGCCAAGGCGATTGATGATGCCGGGATCGAGCGTCCTTCCGATTTCATCGGCCTGACGTCCAACGTGACGCTGGTCGAAACCCAGAACGCAGGCAATGCCTTCGTCGTCATCCGCGGTATCACGCAGAACCGCAACTCCGAGCCTTCGGTCGCTGTGATTGTAGATGGGGTGCTTCAAGTAAACCCCGCACAATTCAACCAGGAGCTCTTTGACATCGAGCAGATCGAAGTCCTGAAAGGTCCGCAAGGCGGCCTCTACGGACGCAACGCGATCGGCGGCGCGATTGTCATCAACACCAAGAAGCCGACGAGCGAGTTCGAGGGCAATGTGACCGCCGGGATCGATAATGGTTTCGGCTATTTCCTGCGCGGCGGGGTCAGCGGGCCGCTCGCAGATAACGTGTTCTTCCGCGTGGCCGGTTCCTGGTACGACACCGACGGTTTCATCCCCAACACCTTCCTGGGCGAAGATGCCGATCCGGTGCAGGATTTCAGCCTGCGCGGCAGCCTGCTGTTTGAAGCCACGGATCGGCTGTCGATCGATGTGCGTGCATCGGTGAACCAGCTGCGCACGCAGGGCCTCTATTACAACATCGTCAATGATGTGAACACGATCGCCGATGTGCGGGTGAACAACCCCGGTCAGAATGATCGCGACATCTACAACGTGGCGATGAAGGTCGAATACAAGGGCGATAACGCGGTGCTGACCGCGATTTCGTCTTACGACACCCTCAAGGAAATCCTCACGGGGGATGCCTTCGACTTCCTGCCGATTGAAGACAGCTTCTTCTTCAATCTGTTTGAAGGCATTTTCGGTCCCGGCAATGGTTTTGACCTCAACCAAAGCCAGTATCTCAATGTGAAGGCGTTCAGCCAGGAAGTGCGGCTAGCCTCGCCCAATGACGGGCGCAAGTTCAACTGGCTGGTTGGCGGCTATCTGGTTGATACCACCCGCTTCATTTCAACCGGCAACATGATCGACACCGGCAACGGCGTGTTCCCGGTGTTCCGCACCCCTTCGACCAACCCACTCAACCCGCAGTTCAGCTATCTGGCGGACGGGCAGGAAAACTTCGCGTGGGCGGCTTTCGTCAATGCGGGCTACGAATTCACCGACCAATTCCGCGTCGATGCCTCGCTGCGGTATGACCGTGACCGTCGCCGCCAGACCACGCTGACCCCGCAGGGCTTCCTGCCGGTGGTGCCGGGCGTGCCGCAGGCGCAAAGCGGCGAAGTGCGCACCCGCACCTTCGAAGATTGGCAGCCCAAGGTGACGCTCACCTACAAGCCAGATCGTGATGTCACGATCTATGGCGGCTACAGCCGCGGCTTCCGTTCGGGTGGCTTCAACCAGACCGGCGTCGGCGCCGAGGCGATCAACAACGCCATCGTGGGTGTGGGCGATATCTTCGAGGCGGAAACCGCTGATACCTTCGAAGTCGGCGTGAAGACCAAGATCGGCCCGGTGAACCTCAATGCGGCGGCTTACACCACGAAGTCGGAAAACAGCTATTTCTTCGTCTTCCTCGCCCAGTCCTCGACCCAGAACCTCGGCAACATTCCCGAGGTGCGGCTTAATGGCTTTGAAATCGACGCCTCGGCGCGGATCCTGCCCTATTTCGATGTCAACGCCTCGTTCGGTCTGACTGACAGCGAGATCAAGGAATTCCCCGATCCCAGCGTCATCGGCAACGAAGCCCCGCAGATCGCGCGCTCGACATTCAACCTCGGTGCGCAATATTCCGGGCCGCTGGCCGGCCGGGTCGATCTGCTCGCGCGCGTCGATTACCGCCGCATCGGGCGGACCTGGTGGGAGCCGTTCAACACCACCGTGCGCGATCCGGTTGATCTCGTCGATGCACGTCTTGGTATCAAGGTTGATGGCGTGGCCATCACGGCCTTCGCCCAGAACCTGTTCGACAAGACCTATAACGCGGAATTCTCGCCCGGCGGCTTCGTGTTCCGTGCCCGTCCGCGTCGCTTTGGCGTGCAGGTGCGTTACGATTTCTGATGGGCGCGCACATGCGGCATAAAGCGCAAATCGGAATTCAAGGAGAGAGCAGATGACGCAAAAGATCCTCGCCAATCGCCTGCATCACACGGCCTATGTGACCAAGGATCTCGAGAAGACCCGCGCGTTCTATGAAGACGTGCTCGGCTTCCCGTTGATGGCGACCTATTGCGAAAAGGACGAGTTGTTCGGCAAGGAACGCACCTATTGCCACGTGTTCTTCGAACTGGCGGATGGCAGCGCGCTCGCCTTCTTCCAGTTCGCCGATCCCGAAGATCAGGCCGAATTCGGCCCCGATCTGCCGGAAAGCCCGTTCATCCATATCGCGCTGCATGTCGATGCCGATGGGCAGGCCGAATTGCAGAAGCGGATTGCCGCAGCCGGGATCACCGAGCCCGATACCTATGTGCTGGAACACGGCTATTGCCGCTCGCTCTATGTCAAGGATCCCAACGGGATGATCCTCGAGTTCACTCATGATGACCCCCGTGCGGCGCCGCTTGATGCCGAACGCCGGGCTTCGGCGCATGGCGAACTCAAGCGCTGGCTGGCGGGCGATCATCACAACAACAACCCGTTCCGCGCTGAAGAAGCTGCCTAGCGCCAGCCATGGGCGCGCGTGCGATCATGGCGGCGCCTGTGGCCGGTGGTAATGCGCCCTGGCGCGGTGCGGTTGATGTTGCAGGCGGGCTGCTGCGTCTGACAGTGGCGGGTGAAGGCCCGCCACTGATCCTGCTTCACGGCTGGACGCTTGATGCGCGCATGTGGCAGCCGCAGATGGCTGATCTGGCGCGCGATTTCACGCTGATCATGCCCGACCGGCGCGGCTTTGGCCGCTCCAGCGCGCCGCCTGATCTGATGCGCGAGGGAGAGGATATTGCCCGCATCGCCGATGTTCTCAAGCTTGATCGCTTCAGCCTGCTTGGCCTGTCGCAAGGGGCGAGCGTTGCGCTCGATACCGCGGTGATGATGGCCGGGCGGATCGATGCGCTGGTGGTGTGCGGGGCGCCGCTGCCAGCCTTGGTCGAACGGCACGAAACGCTTGATCTGGCGCATTATCAGGCGCTTGCGGCGGCCGGTGATCTCGCGGCAATGCGCGCCGATTGGGCGCAGCACCCGCTGATGCAGGCCTGCACCCCGGCTGCGGCCGAGGCGCTGGCGGTGATGCTTGCCGATTATGAAGGCCACGATCTGGCCCGGCCTTCTGCCTTGCCCGATCTGACCCGGACCGATGCGGCTGCGCTGGCGATGCCGTTGCTGGCGCTGGCGGGCGAGCACGATACGCCGTGGCGGCGGGCCTGTGCTGCGGCCCTGACGGCGGCCGTCCCGCATGGGTCCTTCGCGCTCGTCGAAGGGGCGGGCCATGTCGCCAATCTTGATAATCCCGCGCGCTTTGATGCGCTGGTGCGTGAGTTTCTCCAGGCCGCCGTGCCGCAAGGGTCCCCATCATGACTACTGATCGCTTTCTGACCACCCATGTCGGCAGCCTGCCGCGTCCCGATTACCTGCTTGATCTGGTGTTCGCGCGCGAGGGCGGCACCGCCGTGCCTGGGGCCACTTTCGACGCCGCGGTCGAGCGTGCCACGGCCTATGTGATCAAGCGCCAGATCAAGGCGGGCGTATCGATCGTCAATGATGGCGAGATGTCGAAGCCGAGCTACGCTACCTATATCAAGCACCGCCTGTCGGGCTTCGGCGGCGAGGCCGGGCAGTATGAATTTGCCGATCTGGAGGATTTCCCCGGCGCCAAGGCGCAGGTCTTCGGCAACAAGGGCCGCGCCAAGCGTTCCGCTCCGGCCTGCACGGCGCCGATCGAAGTCATCGACATGGAAGCGCCGCGTATCGATGCCGAGCGCCTGCAAAGGCTCGCCTGTGGCCATGCCACCTTCATGTCGGCCGCCTCGCCGGGGGTGACCGCGCTGTTCTTCCCCAACCAGTTCTATGCGAGCGATGAGGAATATGTCTTCGCGCTCGCCGAAGGGCTGCGCCACGAATACGAAACCATCGCGGCGGCGGGCATCACCTTGCAGGTCGATTGCCCGGATCTCGCGATGGGACGCCACGTCCAGTTCACGCATCTTTCGACCGAGGAGTTCCGCAAGCGCATCGGCATGAACATCGCCGCCTTGAACCATGCGCTCCAGAACATCCCGGCAGAACAGATCCGCATGCACCTGTGCTGGGGCAATTATCCCGGCCCGCACCACTGCGATGTCGCGCTGGGCGAGATTGCCGACATCGTGTGGCAGGCCAAGCCGCAGACCGTGCTGCTCGAAGGCGCCAATCCGCGCCATGCGCATGAATTTGCCTTCTTCGAAGAGCACCCGCTGCCCGAGGGCAAGGTGCTGTGCCCCGGCATGGTCGAGCCGCAGAGCCCCTATATCGAGCATCCCGATCTGATCGCACAGCGCATCGGCCGCTACGCCGATCTGCTCGGACGCGAGCGGGTGATGGCGGGTGTCGATTGCGGCTTTTCGGTGCACGCGGGCAGCAATGCGCTTGATCCCGAAATCGTCTGGGCCAAGCTTGAGGCGCTCGCGCAAGGCGCGGAGATCGCCAGCCGGAAGTATTGGAACAAAGCCGCCTAATCCGTCAGCGCGGTGATGTCTGCCCAGAAGTTATCCGCCCCGCGCGCGATGATTTGCGGGCCGAGTTTTGCGCTCCAATAGGCATCATTGCCGAATTCGGAACGCCACGCCCACAGCCGCCGGGTGAAGGGGTGCAAGCCATAATCCTGCGTGAAGCCGATCGCGCCGTGCACCTGATGGGCAAGCGCGGCGCCCACGCCCACGGCGCGGTTGGCGCGCAGCTTGGCCGCGGCGATCTCGTAAGGGGCGCTGCCCCGCGCCATTGCCTGCGCAACGCCGATCGCGGCGCAATTGGCGGCGGCGGCCTCGCACGCGAACGTCGCAAGACTTTGCTGCACCGCTTGGAACTTGCCAAGCGCGCGCCCGAATTGCTGGCGCTGGTTGGCGTAATCGACTGACAGGGCCAGCGCGGCATCAAGCGCACCGGCGATCTGCGCGGTGCGCGCCAGCGCGCCCAAGCCGATAACATCCCCGGGGATCGCCTGCGCAGCCACGCGATCAAGCGTGGCAGCGGCGCGCGGTTCGCCAGCGACATTGGCGGACAGGCTCAAGCCCGCATCAGGTATGTCGAGCACCATGGCACCGCCTTGCGGGGCAGGGGCGACTACATAATCCGCCCCTTCAGGGTAGCAAATGCCGGTAAGGGTGCCGCTGAAGTGGTCGTCTGCCAGCGTCCCTTGCGCGCCGCTCGCCAAGGTGCCGCGTCCGCTGCTGCGGCCTGACAGATGCGCCGCGATCACCGCTTCGGCGACGGGCAGGGCCAGCGCATGGTAGCCCGCAAGGCGCAGCACCATCACCGCGTCCTCCCAGCTCCCGCCAAAGCCGCCTTGCGCTTCGGGCACCAGCAGCCCGGCAAGCTCCACCTCGGCCACCGCGTTCCAATCGCCCGCACCGGCTTTCGGGCCAAGGCTGGCAAACAGGGCGCCTGCCATTTCGGCCAGCATGGTCTGTTCGTCGCTCATCTCAGGCCCAGCCCCCGCGCAATAATGCCTTTGAGGATTTCCCGCGTCCCCCCGCGCAGCGAGAAGGACGGCGAGACTTGCAGCAAATGCCCGAGCACCAACCCCAGCGCCTCCGGCCCTGCCGGATCGACATCGACTGCCGCCTGCACCAGTTCGGGCATCGCCTGTTCAAAGGCATTGCCGAGGTCTTTCACCATCGTCGCCTCCAGCGCCGGGTCTTCCCCGCGCGCGATCTTGGTGGCGACAGACGCGCTCATCAGCCGCAGCGTCCAGGTCTCGGCGGCGAGCCGCGCGACCAGATCGGCGAGCGCCTTGTCGCCATGGCTTTCGGCATAGCGGATCAGCTCGACCAGCAATGCCATCGAGGACAGATACCGCTCGGGCCCCGAGCGTTCGAGCGAGAGTTCGGCTGTAACCTGCCGCCAGCCGTTGCCTTCCTCGCCCAGGAGCGCGGTGGCCGGCAGGCGCACCTCGTCGAAGAACACTTCGTTGAAATCATGCCCGCCGGTCAGATCAATGATCGGGCGCACCGTCACGCCGGGGGCATCCATCGGGATGATGAATTGCGAAAGGCCCGCATTGCGTTCTGACGCAGGATCGGTGCGGATCAGCGCGATCATCACATGGGCGTGGTGGGCATTGGTGGTCCACACTTTCTGGCCCGCGATGATCCAGCCATCGCCATCGCGCCGCGCGGCAGTGCGGACCGAGGCAAGGTCGGACCCCGCGCCCGGTTCGGAAAGGCCGATGCACGAATAGATCTCGCCGCGTGCCATGCCGGGCACCCAGCGCTCGGCCTCGCTCTCGTGGCCATAGCGCAGGATCAACGTGCCGGTCTGCCGGTCGGCGATCCAGTGCGCGCCGACCGGCGCACCGGCTGCGAGCAATTCTTCCAGCACGACATAGCGCTCCATCGCGCTCCGCTCATGGCCACCAAATGCGCGCGGCCAGACCATGCCGAGCAGGCCTGCCGCGCCCAGCTTGCGGCTGAAGGCGGGATCGGGCTTCGACCAGCAATTGGCGCGCGCGACCGGATCGGTCACCCCGTGCTCTGCCACGATCTCACGCACCGTGGCGCGCAAGGCGGCGGCGCTTTGCGGCCATTCCAGCCGTTCGGGAACGAATGTCTGCACCTCTTGCCTCTTGCCCCCTTGTCAGCCCTGCGCCTCACGCCACGCGCGCTTGATCTTCTTGGCAAGCGACCACTTATGTACTTCGGTCGGTCCGTCATAGATGCGAAACGCGCGCACTTCGCGGAAGATCTGCTCGACGATGGTCTTGCCCGTCACGCCCGTGCCGCCCATCACCTGCACGCAATTATCCGCAATTTTCATGAGGGCTTCGGAGACGGCAACCTTGGCCATCGAGCTTTCCTCGGTGCCCAGCGCGCCGGTATCGAGCACGCGGGCGCACCAGTCGATCATCAGCTCGCATTGCTTGATGAGGATGCGGTTCTCCGCCAGCATGAAGCCGACGCCTTCGTGATCGATCAGCGCCTTGCCGAAAGCCTCGCGGCGGCAGGCGTAATCGGTCGCGATTTCCTGCGCACGGATGCAACCGCCGAGCCAGCGCATGCAGTGCGAGAGGCGGGCAGGGCTGAGACGGATCTGCGCATAGGCAAAGCCCTTGCCCGGCTCGCCCAGCATCTGATCGGAAGGCACCCGCAGATTATCAAGGCGCAGCGTCGCGTGCCCGCCCGGCATCGAGGAATCGATGGTATCGGGCACATCCTCGATGTGGATCGCCGGATCGGGCAGATCGACAAGGAACATGCACGCGCCTTCTTCGGCCTTGGCCATCACGATCCCGACGCTTGCCCCCTTGTAGCCGGTGATGAAGCATTTGCGTCCGTTGATCCGCCAGTGATTGCCATCGCGCACCGCGGTGGTCTGCATCATCGAAGGATCAGACCCCGCGCCGCCTTCATCGGCGGGTTCGGTCATCAGGAAGGATGAGCGCGCGCGGCCTTCAACCAGAGGCTTCAGGAAGTGGGCCGTCTGATCGGGTGAGGCGACATGGCCGAGCAGATACATATTCCCCTCATCGGGCGCCATGGTGTTGCAGGCCAGCGGGCCAAGCGGGGAAAGGCCCGAAGGGATCAGCACCATCGCGGTTTCGGCCTGCGTCAGGTGGCTGCCATCGTCCAGGATGTGCGGGGTGAGCACGCCGGCCGCGCGGGCCTTTTCGCGCATTTCGTAGACCAGCGCATCATCCGGCCCGTGGCCATCGCCCTTGGCGCGAGGGTCCTTTTCATAAGGGATCACCGTTTCACGGACGAAGGCTTCGACCTTGTCGGCAATCGCGCGGGCGCGGGTCGTCATGGGCAGCATTTCCCTGAAAGAGCGGGGCGGACGGGCAAGGCTCTTGCCTCTATCGGCAAATCCCGCAAGGCCCGCCTGTGAATTTGGGGGAGATCAAGCCTGCCCCGAAGCCCGGCGCATGGTCAAGCGGGCGCATAACATGGCGCTTGAACGCTCATTGGTTCCTGTCGCTGGAAGAAGCTTGTGAAAAGCTGGAGGTCTGGCGTAGGCGTTACAACGAGGAGCGATCGCACAGCGCGATCAGGATATCACCCCGATCAAGCTGGCAAAATCAGCCGGTGAAACCAGATCACCGGACCTCAGCAAGGCGGAAAACTCCAGATCCGAGTGGTCGGGCGTCGTTAACAGTGCACTTGGTGCCGGATTCTACCAGCAAACGGTCGCATTTCAGGGGAACTCGCCAAGATCAGCCCAGCGATGGCGAGGGCTTTTCGAGGTATCCAGTTGGGGGGACGTCAGCCGCCACGGCTGCGAGCATCTTTGCCATCACGCTCTCACTGTCGAAAATGGTTTGGGTAAGGGTCGCGTTAAATGATTGACCGCAAACCCACCCGGCAGGATCAATCACTCAAGTCGGCGACCCCCTGGGAAAGGTGGGCCTGTCGCTTGAGAAATTCGCTTTGGAAAGAATGTAGGCGCGCAAAGGCCAGACCATTCGCCGCCGCCTGCGAAACGTCCTGGGCGCGCTGGGCGAGTGACGACACAAACCTTGCCATGGCCGCTACATTCCCCAGCGGAACAGTCCAGCCTGCCTGAGAGGTTTGCACCAGGCTTTCCAGCATGCGATTAGCATAACCGACAACCGGGAGCCCGCACCCCATGGCCTCTAGATAGGTACAGGAAGGGTCGGACTGCCGGTTGAAGCTGAGAAAGACATCGGCCGTTCTTCGCGACAACGGAACCAACTCTGTCTCGAAATCGACCGCCGGGTGAAGTTTTACAATCTTTTCTAAATTCTTGGCCGCAATCGAGCTTCGGATCTCGTTTTCAAGACTGCCGCTCCCGTAGATATCAAGCGTGAAATTCGTGCCGATATCACGAAGCGCCGTTGCAAATGGTATGAGATCCTGAGACCCCTTCATGGGTTCGAGCCGACCCGAATTGATCAGGCGTAATGGCGTGCTTTGGGACAGGTGATCCCTGCGCGCGGCCATTTCAAGCTCCGAAGCGAACAGGTCGTCGCGCATGCGATTATCGAGATAAAGCAGCGTATCCGGGTTGAGGCTTCGGTAGGCATCATAAGCTGGATAGCCGTTCGTTTGCACTGCGTCAGACATCCGCATCGCCCGTCGGCGACGGAACTCCTGCCAGACTGTCCAGATCGCACTTTTTGCCTTGCGCGAGACAGGCAGCTCCCGATCAAGCTGGATGATTTGCAACCGCGTCTCGAGGGTATATTCGATCACCAAAACAAGCCGGGCCCGCAGATTTCTTTGCTTGGCAAGTAATGGGAAATCAAGATCCAGATGCATATCTCCGGACAATTCAATTACATCGTAGTCTTCCAGTCGAGCGGGATCAACCGGTTCGTTCGGGGCTATGACCTGCAAACCAAAGGGGAGGTCGGACAGTGGATATCGCGCACCAAACGGAATGTGTGATGTCTGATTTCGTAAAATGCAATCTATGCGACCTGGCCAGTTGGCACAAATATACCTCATGCCGGATACGAACTTGGTGTCCAGAACGGGGTGCGACGGGTCTGTGTTGATTACCGGCGCGGGCGGCAGCATCAGCAGCCTTGGCTGGCTAGTCATCGAATTTGAGACCCCTCATTCGAGATATTCAAAATGGCGCTTTGATTAATGCGATATTTCTCAAGTGACTTTTACGTCGAAACTCAATTGGCACCTGTTGGCTCTAGGATCAAGGAAGTCGCAGTTCTGGGAAATTCCCTGTGCGATCGGGCCTTAGAACCTTGGCGGATCGAGCCTGGAGGGTGGATCATTGGCCCCGATTTGCGACGAGCTCCCTGTGGAATCGCTGCCAAAGTCCCCGCCAAGAGCCAAGTAAGGGGGGTAAGCGAAGAGTTTGGCAATAGGTCCACGAGGTTGATAGCCAGCACAAGCGACAAAGCTGTACCGGCTGCGCTTACATGCGAACCTCGCCGCCACGCTCCCACCAAAGGTAGGCATAAGAGCCCGAAAGTCGCAAGATACCCGGCCCAGCCGCTGGTTCCGATAATGATGATCCAGGTCCCGTCGGTTATACTCATGTCCTCGCCAGTGTATTCGTCATACACCCGGTTTCGGCCATATCCGCCCCAGCCGAACAAGGGGCGCTGGCTCGCACGCTCGAGAAGGATGTTTTCGTTATCGATCCGAACCTGAAAAGAACCGGCTCGTTCGGGATTTTCATCCGCGACTTGATCGGCAAATGCCTGCACTGGTAATAAGTCCGCGCCGCGCATCAGCGGATAAACCAGGACGGTGATCGCCACCAATGCGCAGATGAGGCGAGCACTGTCCCGCCGAATGTAGATTGCCGCAGGAAGCGCTGCGAAGCCGAGGATCAGCGCCCCCATCGATCGGCAAAGAACCAAAATGAGCATCAGATAAGCCAGCCAAAACCAGGCGGAAACCCCGAAAATCCGATCTCGTCTTCGCGCGAGGTAGGCCGCAGCGACAGCGGTCATGCTAGTCAAGATGGCGACCAGTAATCCGTGCCCCAAAAAAACCACCGGTCTAAATCCGCCGCCCCGAATCTGTTGATCGAAGCTATGTGGAAAAAAGCCATAGATCCACGTATGTAATTGTGGGCTCAATCGGACTTCGACAAGCATCAGAAGGCTGTAAAATAGCATTGCCACGACTAGAGCCCGCAAGACATAATCCTGCGATCGGGCAGTCCGGATCATATTGTATCCGAGCAGAAAAGGAATGAGGTTGACACTGTTGGAAGCAGCGGCGGATAATGCGTCATAGGGTTTCAGTCCCGGAAGCATTAGTTCACCGAATATCAGAGGATCACGGTTAGTTACGACGGTGAGCATCGGTGATACTAGGTAGAGGACCATTAGTGCCATGAGCCACCATTCGCGAGGCAGTCGTACGGCGCGGGGCCCCATAAAAATCAGAGCCCCGATCAAAGCGGCAACGCTCGGAATAGACGTCTTATTGAGCGCTGGCACCACAGGGAGATCGAACCCTGTGTTGACTGGCAACACCAAAAGCCCTCCCAGCAGTGACCAAATTAATGCGTGGGCCGGCCGTATTGAAGCGAACAATGCCAGAACCACCATCGGCCAAATGATCAACGCGGCATAGGCGATTGTATTAGGCATCAATCAGAATTACCCCGTTTTTGAGCTTGCTGCATGCAGATGGCAGGGAGATTACGAATTCGATAAAGCAATAGGAAAAATTCTTTGAGAGCTTGGGTGTACTAGTGTTGGTTTGTGCCCAAAAAATTCTATCCACTACACGTAGTGGTTTAAGGCGCTTTTCACGTCTAACCGGCATTGGTCCACTCGGGTCTTGAGTTTTTCGCCTTGCTTGGATCCACTGCGTTGGTTTCATCGGCTGAGTTTGCCCAGCATGATCGGGGGTATTCTCAATCGTGCTGTTCGGTCGCTCCTGATTGTAGTGTTTACGCCAGGCCTCCAGCTTTTCGCAAGCATCGTCCAGCGACAGCAACCGGTGAGTGTTCAGGCATTCGCTACGCACCTTGCTGTTGAACGCCTTGCCGATAGGCGCGTGCCATTCCACGTCGCAGACAAGATTGTAAAGGCTAGTTTCGGGAATCCGATCGCGCCGGCGATCATGCAAGAAAGCGACCTGGTCTTACTCTTTGATAATGCTGTGCGCGCTGCGCAACCAGACAGCATCCAACTCCCAAGCTTTGTCGGTGAACTGAACAAATCTCAAGTTCAGGTGGGCGGCCTAAAGATGTTCGAGCCAGGCATTGCTTGCGTTCGCTGCGGATAATGGGTTTGCCATGTCCAGCGCAACGACTTTCCCCAAGGATGCGCGCGCATTTGCGACGCTTTTGCCGACTGGGAGTCGATATCGACCAGCCGCGATGCGAATTCCTGCAGAAAGCAAAACATTGCTCGACGCGCGTCCTCAAAGCCGCCGATGATCACGCATCCGATCTCGCCCATGCTCATGATCGCACCGCCGGACCGGTCAGATCGCTAACGAGGCCGCCTCTAACGCCACGTTCCGGCTGGGTTTGCGGTGAGAAAGCGAAGCGGCCCTCATCCTGAATTCGTCCAGTCTAGTCAGAGGCACCGCAAAATAGTTGGTAGTCCTGCGAGGGTATTCATGGCCATCAAGAAATGAGTCAAGGGTCATTACACTACTGCGATGAGCGAGGCGGTTCGGTGCGAGCAAACCGTAATTCCTCTCTGAGAAAAAGTTGAACATGCCTTCTTTGGTAAACCCAAGAACATCGTGGGGTCCGCTCTCGAACATTATGAGCGGCTGACATTTTTCAATGAGTTTGACTGCTCCCCGAAGAACGCCCAGCTCCGCCCCTTCAACGTCGATCTTGATCAAGTCCGCCCAGTCTAACAAGTCATCCATCCGCTTCCTATCGACTTTAATCCGACGGACGCTTCCCTGTTGCTCGGCCAGCGAACTATAGCCACTTTGACTGAGATTGACAAAAAACTCAGCTTCGCCCGTCTGGTCGGACAGCGCGCAGCAGTGAACTGTCGCGGTCGGGAACTTGCGGGTCAGCCACGCAACCTTGTCTGGCATAGCCTCAAACGCGACAATCCGTGCACTTGGGCAATTATGGCGCACCTCAGCGATTACTGAACCGATATGTGCACCCACGTCGACGAAGACGTCATTTGGTCGGCAAAGCTGAGCAAGGAGACGGGGAGCTAATTGGTCGTTGACAGTTGTACCCAAAGCGACGCGAGGTGCGCGAACCAACGAAAAAAAGTCGCGTGCCGTGGATAGCCAGCGACCAAACATAGTCCCAACCAGCAGTTGCTTTAATGTTGGCATCGAAGCGCCCCCGAGTTACACCTTGATTAATGTCATACATATCTTGATGGCGCTCGTGCAACTGGTGTCGTGGACGGCTCAGCTATCAGCACACGCATCGCAGCAGAGCGTGCGCAGGGCTTGTTCTTTGTTCCGCCGCGCCAGCTAACAGTCGGCCAATCGGCGCTTTCGAGCATCTACCGGACAGGAAACGAGCCGAGGTTGGGCACATGGTTCTTAGGTGGTTGCTGGCGGCCAGCGACCGGGAAGGTCATGGCCCCATACGCGAGCGGCCTTTCAGGTGCCCAGATGCGGTGATTTGTTCAGAAGTTGTCCCCAATTGCGGTGGATTTCTGCCACTCGGTCATGAACCCGACATCCGCGGCAAGCAGTTCTTTCATCTTCAGCAAGCATCCTATTATAGTAAAATGTTACTGATTTCTTATCAAAAAATGACGAGAAACTTGCGTCGCGATGGCTAGGGCTATTTTACTGGGAAGGTTCCTGCGCTCCCACCGATGCCCTGGCCGGTCGGGTTCTCCCGTCCAGCGTATCGAAGACTAATCCGTCGGCCGTCGCCGATCCGATTGCGGAACTGCCAGCCAGTGGCCTGTAGTAGTCATTTTGATTGAGAGGAAGATAGTTCGGGAACCCGGTGGAATTAGGAACACGGGGGGCGTAAACAAGATTATTCCCCTCACGAAAATTCGCGTTCGTCCAAGTTTCAAATAGGCGGAGGATCCGAAACTCTTGAGGTGATCTAGATTGAAGCTGGATGACTGTGTTGCCTGCAATCACAACAGGTTCTCGCGTATTTTCTACAGTTGAGGGCCTGGATTGGTAAAGCGCGAGTGTCCAAAAAGGGTTAAGTGTACTTATTACATCAGGCATGATCCCAACGTTATTGCGGATAGTCGTTCCGCCAAAGCTAAGTGCAAAAAATTCTCCCGTGTTGCCCGTCCCGATCAGGAGATTGCGCTCGACGATCACGTTGCCCACATTGCCAATAGTTGAGCTGTTTTGGGTGGCCAACATCACTACCTGAAAGCCTCCCTCTAAACGATTGCGATTTATTACTCCAAAATGACCGCGCGTTCCCGATTGATTATACCGAATCGTTGGCTGGTGAGCTTGCCCGTTGCTTGACCACCCCGTAGTACTAACCATGTCGTTTTGTGCGATAACCAGCGAAGAGACTTCCGACGTGCGGATGGGCCCATGATCGGCCCAGCGCGGGGTGATAGATCGGTCCGTGCCGCCGGGCCCGCTAACTGCGTTCGGATTTTGTTTGATTGAGTTGCCTATGTAGGCGGTTCTTTCGGCGAAACTGTCAAAAATCCCGTAATCGTACCAATCTCTTATCTCGTTATCGGCGACGATCACGCCAACAGGTCGATCGATTAAAAGCACCCCCATTTGAAGTCCAGAAAATCTGTTCCTGAAGATGGTGGTGTTAAGCACATTCCCGACGTTTTGAATGCCGCTCTCATTGAAATTTTCGCCCATACCTGTTCGCGGATCGTAGTCTCCACGTATATCGAGCCCGAAAATCGTGAGGCCATTGGTATCTGTCGGTGTAAAAAGCGGCCTGGTGATAGAGCCATCAATACGCAGGATCGGTTTCGCGCCCGACCCGAACGAGCCTATTTGGATATCACGCAGGCCGCGAAAGCTCGTATCGGCACTGAATAGTGTTTCTTCCCCTGACCGGAACAGCACTCTCATCCGGCTTTGGTTCGCGGCGCGGATGGCATCGGCTGCACTGGTGAATCGCTGCGCGCCGCTTGGACAACCGCTGAAGTTACCCCGGTTTGAATAGCAAATTGTGCGCGTGCCTGCGTACGCGATTTCGGGGTCTTCGACTGTGATCGTTTCGCTATCGATAGCGTAGTTCTGATTGCGATTAGCGACCCAGACCCTAACCTCATACGTGCCGGGTCTCTCGAATACATGTCCAGCCAATGGTCCTTGTGCCGCGTTGGCATCTTTGAACGATTCCGGGAAATCATTGGACAGCGCCTCAAACCGGGCAGCAGGGTCTTCGAAGGACCATTGAAAGGACAATTCATGGATCGGGCGCTCGGTGCCAAGACTTTGATTAAGCGCTGCCTCGAAAAAGATGCCGCATGGGGCAATACAACTCTGACGGGACGCCCGAACCGAAACGACATTGGGCGTTGCTTGAACAGAAGAACAAACTTCGTCCAATTGTGAGAGCCTTACGCATCCGGTTGATGGAGTAGGCGAAGGCGAAGGCGTAGGGGTAGGCGAAGGTGACGGTGCAGGCGAAGGTCCGGCGATTGGTCCGGACTCGCCTCCCCCACCACAACCCGTCAAGGCCAAAAGTGCTGCCAAAGCGGTGATCGCAGACCGTTTGGAAAACGAAGGAAGCTCAATCGCTTTCCTAGTCTTCTTCCGGCGTGCTCGCGTCCAACTTGCAGCATTCATTCCTACGATCCTTTGAAAGGCATGCTATCCAGCCTAGGAGCTGTATACTTAATTTTAAGTGAAAACCGGGCGAGCCCTAAGGCTGAAGTCGATCTACAAGCAAGCCAACCAAGCCCAAATGCTGCCGGCGTGGGACGGAACGATTTTTTGATGATGCGCCCACCTTTACCCGTCCGCGTACGCCGAGTGGTAGGAATAGCGATTGATCTGCTGACTCGTTCACGCAATATTGGCGCGGAAGGGCGGGCCGCATGGGAAATGGTGGGTTGAACTGCAGCTTACTTGGGGAACATCGGGTCACGGAGCCCGGCCGCAACCTGAGCGAGACCGTACGATAAAGCCGATTTGCAATGTTCCGGCCCCAAGAAAGGAACGAAAGCCAATCGACATGTCTGGGTGCGGCGGCGAAAACGTGCCGGGCCAAAGTTGGCAGTTTGCGGTTAAGCGCGCAAATGTCACCAGATTTACGATTTTCTGTGTGTCCCGAAACCGGTCAAGCTAAAAACACTTGTTAGGCAAACAGATTAGGGAGACTTAATCACCTGACAACATACTATAAAAATGTCGGATCTACCAAAATTCGATTGTATACTCCGAAAGCTGACTCGGATCCCGATCGAAGCGCCAGATTGGGGAAAATCTGCAGGCAATTTTTCGTTAAGGAAGCAGTTTACTGATGATGAAGACCAACGGACGGCGCTATGCCTTGATCTCTCCATGCCGCAACGAAGCAGACTATATCCGCAAGACTTTGGACAGCGTCGTTGCACAGTCCGAACTGCCAACCCTTTGGATTATCGTCGACGACGGCTCTACCGACTCTACACCAGCCATTTTGGAAGAGTACGCATCGCGTCACGCATGGATCAAGGTTGTGCGGAAGCCCGACCGGGGTCACCGGGCCGTTGGACCTGGCGTGATCGAGGCGTTCTATGCCGGAATGGCGCACTTATCCTTGGGCGAGTTCGATTTCGTGTGCAAGCTTGATGTCGATCTCGACCTGCCGCCACGTTACTTCGAAATCCTGATGACCCGGATGGAGGCAAACCCTCGGCTTGGCAGCGCAAGTGGCAAACCCTACTACCGCAGCCGACGCGGAGCTTGGGTCAGCGAAAAATGTGGCGATGAAATGTCGGTGGGAATGACGAAGTTTTATCGAGTGAAATGCTTCGAAGACATCGGTGGCTTTGTTCGAGAGGTGATGTGGGACGGTATCGATTGTCACAAGTCGCGACAACTTGGCTGGATTGTGCGCAGCTGGGATGAACCAGACCTGCAGTTTGAGCACTTGCGCCCAATGGGATCCAGCCAGCAGAGTATCTTGACCGGGCGCGCCCGGCATGGGTTCGGTCAATACTTCATGGGGTCCGATCCGATCTATTTCATCGCGACCGCCGTGTTTCGGATGACGCAGTGGCCATATGTCGTTGGTGGGATGGCAATGATTTTTGGCTATGCTCGGGCCTGGCTTCGTCGTGAACCGCAAATGGATGACAAGGCGTTGCGGGCATTTATCCAATCATATCAGCGACAGGCGCTGTTCAAAGGCAAAGCCAAGGCCATCGCCGCGATCGAGGCCCGCCAAGAGCGCTTCTGGTCCGATCGTGTTGAAACACTCCAAATCATTAACTGAAGTCTGAAATTTGGGAATCCTTATTATTTTGAGGCACATGAATGGAGTGTGTGTCGCTATGCGGCACACAGTGAAAATCAAGTCACTGAAAACTTCCATGGAAAATTTTTCAATACCATCAGTCCGTGAACAAACACTGTCCTGTTTGTGAAGCGATAACTGGTTCTGGAGTTGCAGCAATGTGTGGTCTTGCCGGCTTCATGAGCCGATCCTTCCCCGATCCGGAGCGTCGCCTGATCGCAATGACGGATGCGATCATTCATCGTGGTCCCGATTCCAGCGGGCACTGGGTTGATGCCAACGCCGGCGTCGCTCTGGGGCATCGGCGCCTTTCCATTGTGGACCTCTCGTCGGCAGGTCACCAACCGATGACCTCCGCATCGGGCCGCTACGTATTTGTCTTTAACGGCGAAATCTACAATCATCTTGATTTGCGGGCGGACCTCGAAGCGGCTGGGTTTGCACCTGCGTGGCGCGGACTTTCGGATACCGAGACCCTGATCGCTGGTTTTGATGCCTGGGGTGTCACCACCACGATTGGCCGCGCCATCGGCATGTTCGCCTTTGCGGTCTGGGACCGGCAAAACCGCAAACTAATCCTCGGGCGTGATCGGATTGGCGAAAAGCCTCTTTACTATGGCTGGCAGGGCGAGGGTGAACAGGCTACTTTTCTATTCGGATCCGAACTGCGCGCGCTCAGAGCGCACCCGGTCTGCGGATCCGAGATTGATCGCGGCGCCGTCGTACAATTCATGCGCCATGGCCACGTTGGAGAATCGAACGCGATCTATAAAGGGCTGCACAAGTTACCGCCTGGCTGTCTGGCCGAGCTTTCGCTGGACAAGCCCGAGCCAGCAGTGACGCAGTATTGGTCAGCAGTTGAAGCGCTGCGTCCCACCGCGGCAGATATTGATCCTGCAACAGCCGTTGACGAGCTTGATGCCCTCCTACGCGATGCGGTTGCGCGCCAGATGGTTGCGGATGTGCCTTTGGGAGCATTTCTCTCGGGCGGTGTCGACTCTTCGCTCGTCGTCGGGCTGATGCAAGCGCAGTCGGCGCGTCCGGTCAGGACATTTTCTATTGGGTTTAACGAACCGCGCTATAATGAGGCGGAATTTGCAAAGCAGGTCGCCACTCATCTTGGGACCCAACATACCGAGCTTTACGTCGGCGACGCCGAACTTAGAGACGTGGTACCCATACTTCCGCATATCTATACCGAACCGTTCGCGGATTCGTCGCAGATTCCGACGTTTCTCGTCTCCAAGCTAGCGCGGGAGAGCGTCACCGTGGCGCTTTCCGGCGATGGCGGGGACGAATTGTTCGGCGGCTACGATCGCTACCGGCAGGGGGCAAGCTTCATGCAAAGGCTGCGGTACGTGCCAGCGCCCTTGCGGCCAGCGATCGCGGCTGCAGTGAAGACTGTCCCAACCAGCATGTTGGATACGGTGCTGGCACCTTTTCTCGCAGTGCCCGCTGGCAAAGAACCCAATGGGCAGCGCATGCACCGGCTGGCCGACTATGCCGCCAGCCGGTCGGTTGACGAATTGCACCGCAAGATGGTCTCGCGCTGGCCTCGGCCTTGCGATGTGGTGATCGGAGGGGCCGAGCCACAAAGCCTGCTTGGTAGCCTGCTCCCGCCAAGCGGGTCTGAAGGAGATGCAGCACGGATGATGTTGCTCGACGTGCTTACGTATCTTCCCGACGATATTCTCGCGAAAGTGGACCGGGCGTCGATGCGGGTTTCATTGGAATGCCGCGCACCGTTTCTTGACCATCGGGTGGTGGAATTTGCGGGACGCTTGCCGCAGGACCTGAAGCTCCGCGAGGGCAAATCAAAGTGGGCACTGAGGCAAGTATTGTACCGCTATGTTCCCGCTGCTTTGATCGAACGCCCCAAAATGGGGTTCGAGGTGCCGGTCGGCATCTGGTTGCGTGGTCCCTTGAAGGATTGGGCTCAGGCCCTCCTGGACCCCGAGCGACTGGACAGAGAGGGATTTCTGAATGCAAGACTGCTGAGTGAAAAATGGGCAGAGCATCTTTCCGAACGTTTCAACTGGGGCCCCCAACTGTGGAACGCACTGATGTTTTTGGCATGGCTTGAAAGCGAGCGGTGATGATGGCCGGTGATCTGAAGCAGATCCGAGGTTGTGGCAGAAGCGCGTGGCAGTGTGTTTTGGCGCGCAGTTTTGACTCGGACCCGGTGACGATGCGCCTCATGTCACGCCCACCGGTTTTGCATGAAGGAAGTCGTTCCTGGCACAACCTTACATCTGGCGCGAGATCAGAGTCAGTGACCTGATTCCCATTGGCCACGTGGTTCTAGCGAGCGTTTGCCAGTCTGATATTCGTGGTCGCCGGCCGGCGCAGGCGCGCCGAGCTGGACGCCTCCATCTTGCATGAACGCCCGGCTCACATCGACATTCAGCTTCGGTCAGCCTCCACCGACAAAAAAAGCTATCAAGCCATCCCGATGCACGAATACAGCTCCGGCGGTGAGCGCAAAAGCGCCTCCAATGACGATACTGTCATGCAAAGGGTCCCAGCACTTGTGTTTTCGCGCAAGCATGATGGATCCCAAATGTGCCACAAGTAGCGCAAGCCCCTGTCCGATCAAGGCTCCCGCAACACCGAACGTCTCCGCGCCCACCCAGAGCAAGATGGTCTGAACCACCGCTCGCACAGCAACGACAATGAAAAAGCCGCGGGAGTCGCCATACGCTAGCGCCGCCTGGTCGTAGACCTTGCTTGCCAGCCCCATCATCTGGGCACAGGCGATCAGGACCACGATCAGGCCAGCGGAGGCGTAGCGAGGATCATAGAGCATCTCGATTATGATGGTTCCGCCGAACGCGAACAGGCCGAGCAGTGCGAGCCCCCCACCTGACAGCAACAGTCGCAGGCGGCGGACCACCAGCGCGTCATGGCTGTTTGTGGTCGGGTTGGTCTCACGGTAGAGAGGGATCAATACCTTGGCTTGCACCACGTCGGTAAGCTGCGCAGCGAAGATACCCATGAAATAGCCAATATTGTAGACTCCGAGGGCGGCAAGCGAGAGGTATGCGCCCAGGATGGCCTTATCGCCTTGGAGAACGAAAAAACCCGATATTGAGCTCAGGAAAATCCATCTGCCGAATGTGACGATCTCGGCAGCATCCTCGCGGTTTATGCGAAACTTATCGACATGACCGTCAAGAAAAGTATGCAACATCGCGACACGTGCTGCCGTCCCGAGGATTGTCCCGAAAACTAGCGCCCAAACTGTCTGAAGCCACCATGCTAAAATGATTACGACGGCGATGCTAACGGCCTGAGACCCGAGATCGAGTAGCGCCACGCGCGTGGCTCTGAGATGTCTTAGATATGTTTCATACCGCGTCGGAGTGAAGCCGCTGATCAGCAGCGAAATGCCCGCGACCGGTAGGAGCTGGGCAAGAAGAGGCTCATTGTAAAGCGTTGCGACTGGCCACGCGATAGCGATCGTAAGGAGCCACAGGACCACGCCTCTAAGAACCTGGATCGACCACACCGTGTTCAGAAACCGCGGAGTATCACCGCGCTCGTGGCGCATGATTGAGGGACTGGTCCCGGCGTCGGACAGCATTTGAAGCCCGGTGATGAACACTGTCACCAAAGCCATAAGGCCGAACGCTTCGGGGAAAAGAAGTCGCGACAGAGCTAGGTTCGAGAGGAGGCGCAATGCCTGGGAAGCACCATTACCTAGCGCGATGCTCGCGGAGCTTCTCACTACGCGGGCTCCGATGCCGTCACCATTCGTCAGGCGTTCGAGCAAAGCGTGTTTTGTTATGTCTGGCATGCGCCCCCGCACTGTTTGTTCCAGCACCTTACTCCTGCGTTCTTTTCGGCACAATCACGTCTGCCGTCGCTAACGCAGCCTATGGCTGGACGCTTTATTCGTTGGTCCTGTCGGCAAAAAGCCAAACACCATATCCGCATGACGTTAGCCCGAAGGGGCCAAGCTGTCGGTTGTTCTGCGGTGGCTGATCGCAACTCAGGCGCATGTGTTTTGAGCGAGGATCATAAGGGGGCAGTTCGTCAAAGCTATCAATGTTGCGGGTGCCCAATTGGTAGAAACTTCGGATTCAGACCAGCGCCCTGAACTGTCTCAATAAGCGACAATCGATTTGATAGTTCAATGTTATATCAGGGCGGTTGCAGCTTAAGGAAATCGGCGAGAAGAGGATAGATCAGGTTGCTAAGGTCGGGGCGGGCGCTCGAATGGTCTCGCTCCCTTCCTTTTCACAGGGATTTAGGCCAGCCCTGTTCCAAAAAACGACATTCCAAAATCTAAGATATATTTCCGCGATATCAGATAATAGAAACACCTATGCAGGGCGGAGATGATCCCGTGTCGGGATTTTGCCTCATATTCGGCTAATTCAATAGGGCGAAATATGACATGGCAGTGCCTAAGCTGTGTCTAAACTGGAGTAATGTTTGATGAAAAAGGCGATAGGCGGATTCTTACTTTCTCCGGAATTTCAGCGATCATTACTAGCACCTCTTTCCCGTTGGGCGTTACGAAAGCTTGATCCATTATTAAATTTTGGAATACGTTTCAAAATGGACATGCAACTTTTGGAACGTGGCCATTACGCTTACTGCATGATGAACGCCTCTATTCTTGCCAAAAGCCTTGGGCATTCCCGAATCTCAGCCATCGAGTTCGGTGTTGCTGGAGGCAACGGGCTGAAATTCATGTGTGACTTTGCGGAGGAAGTGCAAAAAGCTACGGGTGTGACAATCGAATGTTATGGGTTCGATACAGGCGGCGGGATGCCACCGCCGGATGGGGCAAAGGATTTACCGTACTGGTTTCAGTCGGGACAATACAAAATGGATGTGGAGGCGCTGAAGGCGCGTGTGCCGAATGCTAAGCTTGTTCTAGGTGAAATTAGGGACACACTGCCCGACTTCATCCGTACACATAATCCAGCGCCGATTGGAGCTATCTTTAACGATACAGATTATTGGTCATCTACACGTGATAGCTTAATTCTTTTCGATATTGCTCAAGAGAATCCAGAAATATTTCTTCCTCGTATTTTCTTATATCTTGACGATATTATTGGCTCAGAGATTGAGATGTATGGTCCTTATAACGGACAGCTTCTGGCCATTGAAGAATACAACGAGCGACAGGACAGCGTTAAATTACATCTCAACCAAAACCTACTTAACGCCGACTATCTCCCATGGCGCTGGCAGATCTATTATGCACATCTGTTCAAGCATCCGCAGTATGAGAAATATGTTGGCGCTGCCAGGCAGGGTTTGATCGAAAGCGCACTGCGTCTCCGATCGTAAACAGGTCGATTTTGGATGGATGCAGTCTTGAGCGTTATAGATTTCTATTTCTGAAGTTTTCATCATCGTCGAGAGGAATAGTTTCTATTGGCATCGCTTTGAATAAAATAATGTAATAATTCGACAAGATAACCAAATTTATCACATATTTTTTCGTTAAAATGGATCGATTTATATTGGATAATTCGGCGATAATCGTATATTTTGCTTAAGATTTTTTTGATTAGTCTCTATCATGTCCTCACGAGCTGGAGTAATGGTCGCTCTCGTCGGGCCGGAAGCTGGACACCATGCCAGCTTCCGGCTATCCCGCCGAGGGCACGTGATCGACTTTTGGGTGGCGGCCGATTGTTACTCAGTCGCGTTTGTTGTGGGCGAAGATTATCAGGACAGCAGATGCCGAAGGGTTCTCTGATTAACAGGTTACGACGACGGGTTCTGCGCTATGCTCTTGTCAGTGAAACGCGCAAGGGCGCGCATTACATGACAAGCCGGGCGCGGCCCAAGGCTTCTGCGGCTTTAGGCTTGTGCGCGGAGACATCGCCAAAGTACTCCCTGCAACCGGCACTGCGCGCAGAAAACGCAGCTATTGTTATTCAAGGGCCGATCTGTTCTGCGGACAATTTCACAGTCGAAACCTTCCGCATCTATCGCCGCCATATGCCGAACTGCAGGCTTATTCTGTCTACCTGGAAAGACACGTCTCGGGAAGATCTGGATCGGATTGCCGAAGAGGGCGTCGATATTGTTCTCAATGATAAGCCGGCTATTCCTGGTCCGCTCAACGTGAACATGCAGATCGTAAGCTCCTCCGGCGGGATCCGGAGGGCGGCTGATTTGGGTGTGGAATGGGTTATCAAGTCGCGCACCGACCAGCGATTGTATCAGCCCACGATCATGAGCGGCCTGATCTCGCTGGCGCGACTCTTCCCGCCACTCGGAGCGGCGGCGAAAACACAGAAGTATCGGGTGTTCGGCATGGCTGCCGGGACCTTGAAGTTCGCGCCCTATCATCTGTGTGATCAGACGGTTTTCGGACATATCGATGACATGCTTTCCTACTGGTCTCCGCCTTTACACGAGAACCGCTTGCCCGAGAGCTTTCCGGCTGATCGGCTGCGCTTGTTCAAGGAAGTGCCCATCGGCAATCTTTGCCGCTACGATGCAGTGCCCGAGACCTATCTCGCAAGTCAGTTCCTCTTGCGGCAAGGGCGCTTTCTTGATTGGACCGTCGCCGACAGTTGGGCGGCGTTCAGAGATCATTTCGGCGTTGTAGATCAGATGTCGTCAGACATCTACTGGGTCAAGGGACAGCACGATACGATGCGAGACGTGATCGGCAGCTACGCAGCGTTGTCGAACAGGGAGGAATTGGGCTTTCTTGAATGGGTACAGCTTGTGGAAGGTGCTTTGTCGCCTGATGCGGCCGGAGCTTACGAGCCAGTGCTGGACGAATGCATGATGTCCTTTGATCCGGGTTATCCGTGATGCTTCAGCACCGGGAGAACAACGCACGGTATGTGATGAATGGCGGCGCTGCGCGGACACTCGAATTGACCGCGACCTCGGCGGAACAAATGACAGGGTGTTCAGAATGAAGAGAGGCAACATCTTGGCCCATCGCGGTCTTTGGACCGATCCTGCCGCCAAGAACAGTCGTGATGCGCTGATTGCTGCGCTTGATCTCGGGTTCGGGGTCGAGACTGATTTTCGGGACTCGGAAGGAGTGCTTTGGATTTCACACGATCCGGTCAAAGGGAGGGGCGCTGTCCGTGCATCTCGGTTCTTTGAGGATTGCGTGGGAGCGAACCGGAACGGACGGCTGGCTTTGAATATCAAAGCGGACGGGCTTCAACACTTGATTACCGATGCAATCGAAGCGGCGGGTGTTCCGACGGAGCGTTTGTTCGCATTCGATATGTCCGTGCCTGATGCGCTTGGATACGTCCGCCGCGGATTTCCCGTCTATTCACGGGTAAGCGAGTACGAGCCGGAGCCATCGTTTGCCGATTTCGCGCAGGGCGTGTGGGTGGACAATTTTTCGGGCGATTTTCCCCAAGTGCAGAAGACCAAGGAATTGTTGGGAAATGGCCATCGGGTCGCCATAGTGTCGCCGGAGCTGCATGGTCGACCGCACGAGGGATTGTGGCAGGAGATTTTGGGGAGCGGCCTGCATTTGCATCCGGACTTCGAGCTTTGTACGGATTTTCCAAACGAAGCGCATCGCATTCTCGGGACGGACTGATATGATCAAAGCAATCCTGTTCGACATGGACGGCGTTCTGATCGACGCCAAGGATTGGCATTATGAAGCTCTCAACCGTGCGCTAGGCCATTTCGGCTACACCATCAGTCGTGAAAGTCATTTGTCTACATTTGATGGGCTACCGACCCGGACCAAGCTGCAGATGCTATCAAAGTCACGTGGCCTTCCGGTGGGGCTTCATCATTTTCTCAATGCATTGAAGCAGAATTATACGCTCGAATTCAGCAATATGCGGTGCAAACCCGTCTTCAACCATCAATACGCTCTGACGCGATTGAAGGCAGATGGCTATCTAACTGCCGTCTGTTCGAACTCGGTTCGGCAGTCGGTTGAGGAAATGATGCGGCTATCCGCTCTGAAAAGCCATTTCGATTTGCTGATGTCGAACGAGGATGTAGTCAAAGGTAAGCCAGACCCGGAGATGTATGTGGTCGCGATGGAACGGCTCGGTGTTCGACCGGAGGAATGCTTGATCCTTGAGGACAACGACCACGGCATTGAGGCGGCCATTGCGAGCGGCGGACATTTGATGAAGATCGGGGTGCCTGACGACGTGACCTACCGTGCCATCAAGGCGCGCATTCATGAAATAGACGGCCGTTGAGGGGATTCCGAATGCAGATTTTGATCCCGATTTCCGGCCGAACGTCCTTTTTCCCAAAGGATGAGTATTTCTTTCCCAAGCCCCTGATCGAAGTGTCCGGCCAGCCGATGATTGAGCTGGTGATCGACAGCCTCAAGCACGATTTTCCAGACGCTGATTTCACCTTTATTGTCGATCGTGAAGATGCGCGAGAGTTCTCGCTAGATCGGGTGCTAAGGCTAGCTGCCGGGGAAAGCGCGACGATTGTAGAGCGACTGGGTGATACATCCGGGGGCTTGTGTTCCTGTCTGCTTGCGATCGATGCGCTCGATCCGGACCGTGAGCTTCTGATCTTCAACAGCGACCAGATCATCACCGACAACCTGGCGGCACATGTGGAGCGGTTCAATCATTCGGGAGCAGATGCCGGGGTGATCACCTTCGATGCTGTTCATCCGCGATGGTGTTACGTTGTGGCGGATGGGTCTGAAGTCGTTCAGGCCTTCGAGAAAAAGGTGATGTCGCGACACGCGGTTGCTGGCTTCTATTATTTCAGAAAAGCGGAGAATTTCCTTCTTGCAGCGCAGAAAGCTGTACTCAATGACGCGAATGTTAATGGTCTTTTCTACATAAGCGCGTCCTTGAACGAAGCGCTTCTGATGAACTGTCGTGTCATGTTGTCTCAGATCGATGCACGAGATTACCATAGTTTTTTCGAGCCGTCCCGGATCTCTGCCTTCGAACGTTCACCAGCGGCCGCGTCGATACGCGAACGGGCACAGGCGCACGCGCGCATCAACGTGATCCTGCCAGCGGCGGGGGAAGGAAGCCGCTTTGCCAAGGCCGGCTGGAAAAAGCCAAAGCCGTTCATTGACGTTCTCGGACGGCCGATGCTGTCCCACGTCATCGACAACGTTTCACCCATGGGCTCGCAAACCACCGTCCTTCTGCGTAAGCAGCATCAGGAAGAACAGGCCAGCGCGGTTCTGGATCTGGAAGCAAAGGGTGTTACGGTCATTCCGGTTGAGAAGTTGACCGAAGGCACGGCAGCGACCGTGTTGCTGGCCCGGCGTTTGTTCGACGACGATCGACCGATGATTGTGGCTAACTCCGATCAAATCGTCGAATTCAACGTCTCCGACTTCGTAGAAGATTGCTTCAATCGACAACTCGACGGCTCGATCCTCGTGTTCCGGGACACGGAGATGGATCCGAAATGGTCCTTTGCACGAGTAGGTGCCGACGGATTAGTTCAGGAGGTGGCTGAAAAGAAGCCTATTTCGGATCTCGCCACGGTCGGGATCTACCTGTTTGCCCGAGGTAAGGATTTTGTGGGCGCCGCTGCGGACATGATGGCGGCCAACGAACGCGTAAATGGCGAGTTCTATACTTGCCCTGTCTATAACTTTATGATTGCACAGGGCGCAAAGATCGGCGTCTACGAAGTTCCGGTGCACGCTATGCAGGGCCTCGGGACACCAGAGGACTTGGAAGCCTTTCTGAAAAAGCAAGGCGCCGGTCCGTCACCCGATGCGCCGGATTGATGCGGGTCATCGTGCCTCTGGCTGGGCCGGATTTCATTCGGCCTGACGGCTCGGTGAAAGCCGAGCTCGTCGTTCAAGGCCAACCAATGCTGCGCGCCGCGCTCGGTTCTCGCCCATGGGCCGTTGAGGTCGCACCGGAGAGGTACGCCTTCGTCATGGCGGACAGGCCTGAAACGCGCGCCTTCGCGTCAGGGCCGCTCACCCGTTGGTATCCGGGTGCTGCTCACGTGTTTCTTGGCCAATATTCCATGGGTGCAGCTCTGAGCGCATTGGCCGGTGTCGCGACGAGCGGTGCCGACGAGGGCCCGTTGATCATTGATCTTGCGGATATTCTCTATGTGAGCGATCTAAAGCCGCGCGCCGTTTTCTCTCGGGACTCGAAATGCGGTGCCATTGCGCTCGCCTTTCAGAGCACCTCACCCAGCTACAGTTACCTGAGGCTCGACCAAGACGGCCGGGTGGTCGAAGCCGCCGAGAAACGGGTGATCTCCACTAACGCATCGGCGGGCACGTATGTCTTTGCCGACGCCTCGGTGTATCTGGTCGCTGTGGCGCATGCCCTCCGTGACTTCGACGGGCAGCAGCACAACGGCCTTCTCTACGTCTGTCCATTGTTCAACGGCGTGTTAGCTGCGGGCTACAATGTGCACCTCGCGCCGGTGACTGATGTCGTCGACATTAAGCAAGGTGATATCCTTTGATCCAAGACATTCGGGCTTTGACACACGCGTACATCACCGCGTTCCACAACCGGGACATTGAGAGTGTTGCGGCGCTCATGCACGAGGATTTCGTGTTGACCGATCCTGAAAACGAGGCGTTGGGACCTCGAGACAGGGTGCTGAGGTTCATCTCGGACCTGTTCGATTGTGCAGGCAACAGTTTGGCGTTCCGGCCTCAAACGGTTCTGGTCGATGGAGCGCACAGCGCCATCGAGTTCGAACTTACGATTGGACAAGACTTTCTCGAGGGGATTGACCTTATTGAATGGCAGGACGGGCGCATGATCTCCATGCGTGCCCATCTGACGCAACGGGTCAAGTAGATCGGGCTGAACCACCTCGGGATTGCCGGGGCTCCCACCTCAGGAATAGGTGGGACCCCTATGATCATGACAACAAACAAGCTTTACCGCAATTTCGCGCTTGCGCGGTGCGGATAATATGGCCTCACGAGGTCGACTATTCGTTCCGATGTTCGGTCGTGTCCTGATTGCAGACAGGATCGGCTGCGCCTCTCAGACGTTTTACGAGTGCTTGAAGGAAGCCAAGGTCAGTCGCAACAAGCTTCGGCTTACCACAATCATTGCGCGCTGTGGCAGGACCTATCGCGGCTGTCAGAGAGAGCGAAGCGTGACCTCACTCTCACGTCACCAATGCATCAGAAACCGGCGCTCTATAATCAGTCTGCTTGACGACGATTGCCTCCTAAGCGTCCGTAAACTTTGATGCATTCATGCCAGAGCTCCTTGCCATCCAACGAAGTCTCCGGCGAAAGACTTAGCCACAAATATTCCAATTCTCGGCTGGCAAGGCAGGTCGCCCCTCTTCCGGCTGATGCTCGTGGTCAGAAGCCAAGTTTGCGAAGGCGCGGCGCGAGCTTGCGGTGTAGGAACGGCGGCAGCACGTCCGCAAGCATCTCTTGCCGTGCAATACGGTGGTCGCTCTGGTCGGCCGTTCCCGGACGCGGCTTGAAAAGTGTCGTGTGCGATTTTCGCGTCGCATCCCACGTTGCCGTGTAATAGTAGAGTGCGATCGACATTCGAGGTTGCCCGTCAGGATGGCTCACGGGCTCAGGGTTGCCGTGCCAGCTGGTCGAGGAGGTGTTGAAAATACACATTCTGTTGAATAGCGGCACGAACCCTTCGACCTTTGCGGTCATGTCATCGTTCCAGACCTCGAATGAACCTCCGTACTCCTCCTTCCAGTCCTTGTTGAGATAGATCAACATGTTCACTCGCCGCTCTAAGTTGAGAAGAGCATGGTGGTTGAAGTCGGCATGGATGTCGAGGTGACCGCCGTTGTGAACCACATGAATGCCGCCTCCGGCGAAGTATGGATCCGGAATCAGACGCTTGATACCGGTCAGTTCCTCAAGGAAAGCGAGCACGGGACGCGAGTTCAGCGCGTAGAAAAGTCGCCGTGTGTATTCGGGTAGACGCTCGGGGATATAGCTGGTCTTCAGCCGTTCCTGTGGGCGATCGAAACTCGTTTCCACCTCGGGCAGCACCTTGAGCTCGTCCTTGACGCGCTCAAGGATCTCAGGTGCAAGGAAATCGTCGTAGCCCCCATAGGGAAATGGTTTACGGCTGCGGTAAGTCTCGGAATGCGGGGTGGCGGCGGCTCGGGCTTCGGCCGGAGACAGAAGCAGCGTTTCTGGATCGAGGGGTAGCATGGGCATGACGGTGTCCTTGGCAAATGAACTAAGAAACCGGGAAAAACATGATCGGGTAATGCAGTTCTATCCAGTAAGTTTTTCCATAGCCAATAGTGTCGCAAGGTTCATTACCACGTGCATCATATTTGGACACCTCTAGCGACCGGTTGCTTTTGGACTGATGATGGTGCGGTGGGCCTGATGCCTTCTCGCCAAACCTCCTTGCCCAGCCAAGGAAACCTGTGGAGGGAAATTCTACCCGCAAGGTCGCTCGATATCCGGGTGCGCCAAGGAAGGTGGTCGTTGTCGTCCCATTGCACCGCCTTCGTCGTTCCGCTGTGCAACGCGTGCCAAGTCACGTGGGTATAGACGCGCACGTCCGAATGGTTGGAGAAAGGGCGTCATCTACGATATCACGCGAGCCCATTACGATGCTGACCCTTCGCTGAGAGCAAGAGGCACTGTGTCCGTCCCTACGACTCCTGTGAGGGGCGTGGACGTGACCACTTGCCACACCACGGCCTGCATCAATTCCGCCGTTTCGGCCGATGGTGCCTGCGCCGGGGTCCCATCAGCGCGGAGAAGCGCCCGAGGCAATCCGGCCGGAGACCGACCGAACAAGACGGCGAAATGCGTCAACGCAACGAGATAGGCGCCGATATCATTGAAGTGGATCCTGTCGGTCATCAGGTCGCCAACCTCCGATACGTCCTCCAGGCCGCCACGTTCATCCACAGCGCGCAGAAAGGCGGCCATGACCTGCCCTCCGGGAATGACATAGATCGGTTCGGTCCCGCCGGTTTCGGCGAGCGCCGGCCGAAGAATCGAATCCAGCCAGTATCGGTTCCAATCTGCATCGATCCGGTTCAGCCAGCCTTCGGGATCATTGGTTTCGTGCCATGTCTCGTACAGGTAGATACGAATTCCAGGCTTTGCGGCGCGCGCCTTGGCTGCCCAGCGCCGAAGGAAATCCCAGCTATCAAAATACGCGATCGCGTCCCGTATCTCGACCATCTCGGTCAAGATGAGCGCGTCGTACTCTCCACTCGTGAGGGCATCGTGAGCATCACGGTACCGTGGATGGGCATTTTCGGAGTCGAACCCCTTGATCGGTTCGTTTCGATCCCAGTGCGCCTTAAGGGTGGTGCCCCAGCCAAGCTGACTTTCATAGGCGTAGGCGCCATCAGCCAACTGCGTGAGCATCGCAGGCATGTCCCGGCCCACGAGGCTGTGGCCGATGTGAAATCCGCGCAGACCGCCCGAGGGTGGTTCAAGCGGCTCGGAGTAAAGCCGCTGCATGCGCGCGGCGGACAAGGGTGCCGGAAGATCGGGTGCGGGTCGTTTGCCGCCGCGCCACAGATACGCAGCGCCGCCAAGTGCGGCGATCCCGAGCAGTGCCAGTGGGGCCGCGAGAATATGTCGACGACTAGCCATGGGCGACCTGTACCTTGCGCAAGGTCAACTTTTCCCACCGCTCGATAGGTATCGAGGCCACTGTCAACACGTGATCGCCAATCAAGGCATAGCCACCCTCCAGCGTGTCGCCTGCTTGAAAACTCCCGACGCCCCTTTCGAACCTGGCCACGAAGCGTTGAGATTGTGGCATTAAGCGGATCGACAATGCATCGAACCCGAGCACCGATCCAGTCAGGGGAAACTGGCATTTGTAAGCCGCTTCCTTGGCCGAGAAGACTTCCACATAATGTTGTTTGGTTAACGGCGCGGCGACTCCACTCTCGAGCTCTAGGCCATCGCCTTCATGAATGACTTCCGCTGCGATATCAGGCGGAAGCGCAACGTTGGGTTCGACGTCGATGCCGATCGCGGCATATCGTCTGGAACGGCTGATCGCGGCCAGACAAATATCCGAACTGTGGGCAATGCTGCCGACGATACCTGGCGGCCAGACAGGGGCGCGGTCCACGCCCATAGGCACGGCGAATGGTTCGGAGCCGTCGGCTATCGTCGCCATCCGTACTGCGGCCCTGCCAGCTGCGAATTCATTCTTGCGTTGTGGCACCATGCCCGCAGTGCAGTGCAGTTCTGCGGGCAACAGATTGGCGGCATCGCCCATCGCCGGTTGCGCATACCCAACGGAGACCGAGGGACCAAGAAGTCTCCTCGCCGCGCGCGCAAACTCGGCGACGTGGTCGGACGAACATATCATGCCGACTCCCTTCGCCGTGCGCGCATCTCGCGGCGGCGCGACATGACATCCTGGCGCATCTGACCGCGACTTTGACCCGCCATGTCGGAGGTTTCCTGAACGACAGGCACGGCCTTTTTAGCTCCGGGTAGCGGCTGGTCAGGCGCAAGGTGTCGCGACAAGGCACCTAGGGTGGGAAAGCGGAAGATGTCGGTGATGCTTAACTTCGCCGGTCCGAAAATCGCCTTGAGCTCGCGATGGACCTGCACCGCCAGCAGGGAATGCCCCCCGAGCGAAAAGAAGTTGTCGTTGGGTGTGATCTGGGAGACACCGAGCACCCCTCTCCAAACCGCTGCGATCTGTTCCTCGACATTGCCTGATGGCACTGGTGCGTCTGCGGGCTTTGCGATGGTGTTCGGCGCCTCTGTCACCCGGTCTGCCGGCAAGGTGTCGACGGGCTTGGGTAATGCCTTGCGATCCACCTTCTTGTTCGGCGTCAGCGGGAATGCATCAAGCTGAACATAATGTGCGGGGACCATGAAATCGGGAAGCCTCGCTGCAAGGGCGGTACGCAACGCGACTGGAGAGATAGTCGCATCTGACAGCAGATATGCCACAAGGCGCACGTCCGCTGGCGTGTCCTCGCGTGCGATCACCACGGCCTGGCGAATAGTTGGCTGCTCTTCCAGCGCGGCTTCTATTTCGCCAAGTTCGACACGGTAACCACGGATCTTCAACTGGTTGTCTGCCCGTCCGAGGAAATCGATCCGACCGTCAGGTAACCATTTGGCCAGATCCCCTGTACGATACATCCGGGCACCCGCGCGACCCGCAAAGGGATCGGGACGGAACCGTTCGGCCGTCAGATCCGGGCGCTTCCAATATTCCCGCGCCACGCCGTCACCGCCGATGAAGAGCTCGCCCGGCACCCCGACCGGTTGTGGTTGTTCATCGACATCCAGCACATAGAACTGTGTGTTCGCGATCGGCCGTCCGATGCTTACCGTTCCCTCATCTCCTGTCGTCAACTCTGTCGACGACCAGATCGTCGTCTCGGTCGGGCCATACATGTTCTGGATCGGGCGACCGACGATGTCCGCAAGGTCCCTGGCGAGTCGACCGGGGAGAGCTTCCCCGCCGATCATGATGTGCTCGACCTGACCAAGCGCCGCACGTGCGCCGGGATCGGCTAGCAGAAGGCGGGCCATTGAAGGTGTGCATTGCAAATGAGTCACCTTGTGACGGCAGATCTGCGCAGCGATGGAAAAATCTTTGTCATCCAGCTCGATATCATGGTTCGTCCGGCGCAAGACCTCAGCAAGTGGGGTCAAACCGTCAATGACTTGCGGTACCGATATGCCGTAATCGATAAGGCATGCGATTTCGTTGATTCCGATCGCTTTGAGGTCCTCGACACGCCGGACAGCGTCTTCGATCGTCCCGAAGAGGCCCGAATCCTCGAAATAGCGGCGGAATGCGAATTCCAGGATCGCTTCCATTTCCTCGTCGTCCATGCCGTCAAGGTCGATCTGCATCGGGTTCGACACACCCTGCGGCTTCTTGAAGGCTGGGAAAGCCCAAGCGTATTGCTTGATCAGCCCGGCGGCGCTGCGCAGGTAGTTCTTCATCGGCTCGCGCGCCGTCTCCCGCGCGCCGTCGCGGCTATCGGCGATGTAGGTGTGCAGCATCAGCGTGACGGTGTAAGCGGCCGGGTCGTATCCCGCATCTTTCAGTGCGGCGTGGTAGATCCCGATCTTTTCGGCAACCTCTTCGATGCTTTGGCCCAGAAGATGCGTGAGCACATTGGCTCCGATCCGTCCGGCTTCTTTCCAGGTATCGGGGTTGCCAGCGGTTGTGACCCACACCGGCAAATCCTTAGACACCGGGCGCGGTTGTGTGACCACGTCGATGGTGCCGCCTAGCGGGCGGTCGAACGCTACCGGTTCACCGCGCCAGAGCTTACGCAATGTTTCGATCGCGTCCAGCATCGCGGCCTTGTTGTTGGGCGGAGCGTTCTCGGGCCGCAAGAGGAAATCGTCCGGTTGCCAACCTGATGCAATCGCCAGCCCGGCCCGCCCGTTGGTGAGGTTGTCGATCACCGCCCATTCCTCGGCGATCCGTGCTGTATGGTGCAGGGGAGCGACGCAGCTGCCGGCACGCACGCCGATCCGCTTTGTTACCGCCGCCACCGCAGCCCCGGTCACCGATGGGTTCGGATAAGGGCCGCCAAAAGCATGGAAGTGCCGTTCCGGCGTCCAGACTGCGCAGAACCCGTTTGCATCGGCGAACTTCGCACCTTCGAGCAGAAGCTCGTACTTTTTTGGACCGACACCATCATCATTGCCCCAATAGAAAAGACTGAACTGCATGCCCGTTCCAGACCGGGCTACACCGTCGGATGGCGTCAGCCGTGCCTCTTCGCTGACGATGACGACCTTGAAGCCCCGGGCGAGTGTGTAAAACAGCTCCAGCACCGAGATGTCGAAATTCAGGCTCGTCACCGCCAACCAGGTCCCTGCTGGCTCATGCGGGACGCGATCATCCATCCCGCGGAAAAAGTTCATTACGTTGCGGTGTTCCAGCACCACACCCTTGGGCCGTCCCGTCGAACCGGAGGTATAGATCAGGTATGCAGCGTCATGCCCTGCCGCTGCGCTCTTCGGCGCGGCGGTGGCAGCGACGTCAATCCGCTCGTCATGGTCGATAAGCAAAGACTGTGCGGCGCTTGCGGGCAAAGTATCGGCGAGTTGGGCAGAGGTGACAATCACCTTGACCCCACTGTCTTCGATGTAGAGGCCCGTGCGATCGGCGGGATATGCCGGATCCATGGGAACATAAGCCGCACCTGCCTTCAGGATCGCGAGAGCGGCAACCACCAGATCGAGGGATCGCGTCAGATAGAGACCGACGAACGTGCCGCGGCCGACACCCATATCGCGCAAGACATGCGCCACCTGGTTCGCACGGGCATCAAGATCGGCATACCTGAGCTCCTGGTCTTCGAAAACGAGAGCGACCGCATCGGGCGTCCGCGCGGCCTGTTCTTCGAACGCGCCGTGCATCGTTTGATCGTGGTTGTACTCGACCTCCGACTGGTTCCAGATTCGAGTGACAAGTTCCCGTTCATGATCGGACAGGATGGGCACTGACGCGAGCGTGATGTCCGCGTCGTCCTTGAGTGCCGCAGCCACGCGTTCGATCCGCGCGGCCAAGAGCTTCGCCGAATCCGTGTCGATCCTTGCGCCATCATGGAACAGGCGAAGCCCGCTATCGGACGAGTGCAGCGTGACCGCCGTGCCGGAGATCAGGCCAGGCTTACGCGCCTCGCTGAAGCCGACTTCAGGCACGGTTGCGGCGGCAATCGCCGGATCCCGTAGTACGATGTCCAGAGCGAAACTCGGATGCGCGCGGGCGCGCACGAGCTGCGCGTCGGCATAGTCCGCGAGCGCCGCTAAGGTGACCTTGCCCTCGACAGAGATCCGCAAGGGCACCCAGTCGCTAAAATAGCCAGCGGAGCATGGCACTGGGTTGCCGGCATAAGCAAAGTCAATCGCATCCCTGCCGGTGCTCCGCAGGGCGGCGGCGGCCAGAACGCCAAAAACCCGATTGCCGTCAAGGCCGGAGGGAACGACAATTGGTACCTCTCCGACCGACGCAGCCTCTTTCGCGGGATGTGTCAGCCCCAGATCTGAAGGAACTGGATTGGCAAGCAGCGCCCGCACCGTGTTTTCGCGCGGAGCTGCCTGCGCCATTGCTGCAGTCAGACTGTCTTTGTCGTCGTTCGCATGAAGCGTGGCACCTGCCTTGGTGTACTCGGCCGGATCGATAGGCCTGCCGGTTGCATCGGTTAACCCCGACAGTCTCACGCTCCCCTCGATTGTAGCGACGAGGACATTGTCGTTTTCAACCTCAAGCACTGTTCCCGGGGCAGCCTCACCGCTGGGCTCCCGCACAGCCGTCCGGATACTGGCCACAAGGCCGCCGAGGTCCACCTTCGGCGTGGTCAGCGGGTTGAGGTAATCGCCATGATTGAGCGCGCGCACGAAGGCAGTAAGGCGGTCGGCGGTCCAATTGAAATCAACCCTTCCCGCGGCAGCTGGGCGATCCGCGCGGGCGAAGATCGTGCGCATGCTGAAATCCTGGATTTCCTTGGAAAGGCTCCCGGCTTCCAATGTCTCGACGAGGGGGACGAAGCTTTCGATCGCAGCGGCGAAGCATTTCGCGTTGAGAGTGAAGGCCGTCTCATCATCGTCGATTGTAATGGCCTGCCGCATCACGATCTCACCGGCATCGACCTCCTCGGTGATCATATGCCAGGTGATGCCATGTTCGCGCTCGCCGTTGAGAAGTGCCCAGACCGGAGCATTGAGGCCGGCATAGGCTGGCAACGGCCCATCATGGAAATTAATTGCCCCGCGGCTGGCGAGGGCAAGAACATCTTCGGGTATCAGAGAGAGGTTTGCGATACTAAAAAGCCAGTCCACCTTGGTCTGACCAAGGCGGATGGCGAGATTTCTGCCGGGCTGTTCGGCCGGGATACCGTTTTCCCGGGCCCAATTCGCGATCGATTGTGTCCGCGTGACGACCGCGCTGATCGTGTGCCCGCGCTCAAGGAGGATTTGACCGCATTGCACCAGCAACGCTTCGTTGCCGATAAGGATCGAGGAGAATCTTGCCATGGTGAATTCCTTCTTGGCGATGTCGGCTCAATCGACAATGCTAGTCTGGGGTAACATTGACTGGGGCAGGGGCTGGTTTGGTCTTGGGCGGCTGAGGCTGTGTTGGATCAGATCACGCAGAAAACGCTCCGGCACATGTGATTTGCGGCCCGAGATCAAACAGCGAAGGCGCCAGATCAATGCCCCGGCGATATGTGCGAGGGTGGCGACGGTTGCATAAGCCCGTCCGTGGTTCTTGACGAAGTAGTAGCGGCGCGAGTCGAACCAGTAGGACGGCGTGCGGCCCCACTGCTTCATTCCAGTCGAAACCGAGCCGATGTGTGTGACCTCACTTTCGCGCACATACATGGTCCCGTAGCCCGCAAGACTGGCCCTGCGGCACAGATCGGTTTCCTCGTAATAAAGAAAGAAGGTTTCATCAAAACACCCGATCTCGTCGAGCACGGACCGGCGTATCATAACGCTTGCGCCTGCCAGCCAATCGACCCGGACGGTGCGTTCCGGCAAAGGCAATGGCACGATCGAGTTCCTTAAGAGTCGGCTTATGGGCCCGGTATGCGCGGCGCCTTCAAACTCGCTTGCGATCGAGGGAAACCGAAAAGCCGTTTGATGCGGGTCGCCATCCGGGCCCTTGATGTAACTTCCAGCCAGACCGATCTGGTGGTCGGACTCTAGGACCTCAAGCAGGGCGCGGATCGCGCCGCGATCGGGAAAGGCATCGGAATTTAGGCAATAGATATAGTCGGGTTTGCTTTTGTTCGACATGTTCTGCCGGATGCCAAAGTTGTTGCCTGCACCATATCCGCCGTTGCGGCCCGACGCGACTACTCTGACCTTGCCCTGATCCGCCCATCCACGCTGTAGCGCGGCCTCACACAGCATCTCAAACGATCCGTCACCGGAATTGTTATCGACGATGACCATCTCGGCATCGAGATCCTCCATGCCACACAGGGCCGCCTCAGCTGCGCGCAGCGTCATGTCAGCGGTGCGATAATTCAGAAGGACAACAAGGATACGGGGCTCTGCCATTACGTCACCACAAGGCCCGGAAGTCCCGGTTCGGTCGTGCCGAACGCATCTCTGCCTCTTCTATGCAGCGTTTCATTTCGGCGGCGAGAACCCGGACATTGGGTTCCAACACCATCGAATCGTGGTCACCCGGCACCTCGATCACGGTGAGATTTTCCGACCACTGGCCCCATTCATTGTCCTCGAAGACATATTCTTTTCCGGTGCTGACATATCGACCACCCGAGACCTTCCAGCGCCGGTCGAGTGGTGGGCGGAACAGCACCAATTTGCCGTCCCAACGTTTGAGGTTGTAACGGGGAAGGGCTCCGATGAAGGCTGCTTCGATCGCTTCGTTATGGAACAGCGCCTCGTCGGGTGCGGCGTTTTCCGCCGGGCGAAAGCGCCGCATCTCCCACGCGTAGCGGGCCTTGGCCCACTCGATCGCGTAGCCAAAACCCTTCTCGCGAAAGTGACCAATTTTTATCAGGGCCTTGTCAAGTCCCGAAAGCTTTGGTCGCAGGGGCAGGGGTGTGTCGAGCATTACCAACAGACCGACTTCCTCCCCCGCGGCCTCTAACTGGTGGGCGATCTCGTAGGCCGTCAACCCACCACCTGAAAAGCCGCCGATGAAATAGGGCCCACGTGGCTGTACCTGCCGCATCTCAACGATGTAATCCGCCGCAGCTTCGCTCAGTGTTTCATGGGGTTTGTCATCCCCGTAAAGCCCGCGCGCCTGCAACCCGTAGAACGGCCTTTCGGCACCGACAAGGTTGGCAAGGTGACGCAGGTTGAGGACATTGCCGAACATGCCGGCAACCAGGAAGAACGGCGTGCGGTGTCCGCCCTCGCCGCTATGCATCGGCACGAGATGGGTGAAACGGCGCTGCACCGTCGCGGTGCGAACTTTAGATTCTGCGGCAGCATCGTCGTGATCGGTCGCGCTGCCGTCATGGCCGATCCGTTCTGCGATGAGCGCGGCAATGCTGGCCACGGTGGGCGTCTCAAACAGGACGGAGATCGGAAACTCGGTTCGGTAAGTCTTTTTGATCAAAGCAAAAAGCCGGACGGCGATCAGGGAATGCCCTCCGAGATCGAAAAAGCTGTCATCAACGCCCACCGTCTCCAGTCCCAGAAGATCCTGCCAGAACCCTGCTAACGTGCGTTCGATATCGTTACGCGGCGCCACATAGTCGCTCTCGATGTCGGGCCGCTCAAAGCTCTCGCCGGTCGAACGACCGGCTTGTGTTTGTGCCTCCGCCTGCAGCTTTAGAGCGTGGAAATCGAGGGATGTGACCACGATCTGAGCCCGGGACTGCGCAAGAGCGCGCCGAAATGCTTCGGCGCCTTCTTCGGGTGTGATGCCTTGGGTGAGGTTGTGAGCCAGCCGTACTTCCGCAGGTGACAACTCGCGCTGATTGACCTCGCCTTGTTCCGGGAAGACGACGTTGCGTTGATCGGTGGCACTGGACCGAAGGCTGGTGACGTTTTCTACGCGGTGGATCGAGAAATCGCGGATCTCCATGACGATCTGGCCGTCGGTATCCATCAGCGTGACGTCGAAGGACGCGAAGCCGCCAGTCGATCTGTCGGTTGCTATCCGCACCCAACTGCGAAGCTCGGCCGGCAGCGGACGGTAAACACGGATCGATCCATACGACACCGGCACCCAGAGATGCGAGCTATCATACCCTTCGACGAGATCCATCGCCCAGCCCGTCGCCAGGTCCAGAAGGGCAGGGTGCAGGATGATGCCCGCTCCGAGGTCGCGCGCGAATTCTTGGGGCAAGGACAGTTCGGCCAGACCCTCCCCCTGTCCATAGGCCATGCTGCGGATCACCCGCCAGCGCGGCCCAAAGGCCAAATTCGCTTCCTGCCGCGAGCTGAGGGTCTCGTTGCCAACCGCACGTTCTGCGGGACCCATGCGTCCGGATATAGCTTCGAGTTCGATCTGCGCAGGAGGGGGAACATGGCCAAGTGCCAAGATCGCCTGGGCGTTCACATGATAGCCTTTGCGGCCATCGATTGTGACGTCGCTGCTTATCTCTACACGGTACCCTTCATCGCGGCGTATCAAGCTCACGCGCACTTCGCGCATCGTGCCATCATCGACCTGCAGCGGCGAGAAGAAGTACAGGTCGTTGATTTCGAATGGCCCGGTTTCGCCATTTCCGTGCAACGCCTCAGCGATCAGTTCGATATACCCGGTGCCCGGCAGAAGGGCCGTGCCGTCGATGGTGCGGTGTTCGTCCAGTATCCAACGGTCTGATGGCGTGTAACTGGCCGTGAAAACCCGGTTCCCGGCCTCATCGAACGTCGTTTCATCGAGGAGCGGGAGATCAACCGGGCGCGGCGCTAACCGCGGCACATCGCCATGGCGCGCGGCCATAGCTTCGGCGGCCATGCCGACATCCTTCCAGATGCCCCAGTTGATTGCGACCACGCGCGTCGTATCGCCGGTGCGCGCCTTCGCGTAGGCGTTGAGGTATTCGTTCGCGGCAACATAGTCGATCTGGCCGGCCGGCGCGGTGATTGTGCTGGTCGAGGAAAACAGCACCATCTGCTTGATCGACCCGTCCGGAAACAGACTATCGAGAACTTGGGTGCCGTGTATTTTGGCCGAGAACACATTCTCTACCGAGCTTACATCCTTGGTCAGAAGCGGCGCATCGTCAACTGTGCCAGCTGCGTGAATCACACCGTGGATCGGTCCAAAGCGCTCGGTGGCCGCTGCGATTGCAGCCCGCATCTGCGAGACGTTGCAGACGTCGGCCGTTGCGACCATGACCTCGGCGCCCGCCGCCTCCAGCCGTCTCACGGCTTCGATCCGGCGGGCAGTCAGGTCATGGACCGGCCTCTCGCGGAGATAGTGGTCCCATTCGGATCGGTCCGGAAGGGGCGATCGCGATACCAGAACGAGCCTCGCGCCTGTCTCGCGCGCCAGCTTTTCTCCCACGCTGAGACCGATGCCGCCAAAGCCCCCGGTGATGAACCATACTGCACCCTCCGGCGCGGTTTCGGCCCAGGTTTCGGCTGGTTCAAGCGGCACAGTGCGGATACCGAGTTCGTATCGCCTTCCGCCACGCAAAGCCGCGTCGGAGTTTCCATGCTCGGCCATCATCTCTTCCAGTACCGAAGAAACAAGACCATCAAGCAGTTCGGCATCGCCTCCGCCCCGTCGCCAGCTACGTTTTGCGGGTGGCAGGCTCACGTCGATAGTGCGGCAAGTTACGCCCGGCAATTCTCTGGGGATGACGCGGGCCGGACCCGCAACGGTTGCCTTTTCGGGATAAAGAAGAGCTTCGTTGCGCACCTGAACGGTGTCACTCGTCACGATCGTGATCTGGATCGGTGACGGAAGATCTTCCTCGCTGATCGCTTGGGCCAGGAACATGAGGCTGTAGAAGCCCTGCTCGATATTGCGGTGGAAGAAGCTCGATCCTGGACGAAACTCCTCCTCGCGCGTGGTCAGCCAGAAATGCGCGATACGATCGGGCGTGATCCCGCGCTGTACAAGGCTGGCCAGGAGCAGATCATATCCTTCGCGACCGCGTTCCGGTGCAAGCGTGTAGCTCATATCGCCGGTCTGCAGGAATCTGTCGCCCGCGCGGACCTCGATCACCGTGTGACCGGCGTCGCGAAGCCGTGCCGCGCAACCTGCGCCGAGGCCGACAGTATCACAGAAGACCAGCCAGACATGTCGTTCGGCTTCGGCCAAGTCATGCGCCACATCCACGGGGCAAGGGGCTGATCGTGGCAACCATGCCGGGGCGAAGCCCCACTCGGCGATCTCTTCGCTGCGTATCAGCGGGGGCTCCGAACCCTGGCGGACACCATCTGCAGGTTCGATAAAGTAGCGCTTGCGTTGGAACGGGTACGTCGGCAGCGGAACGCGCCGGCGTTTGGCGTCACCCCAGATCTGATCCCAGTCAACCTCAATGCCACAGGCCCAGAGCCGACCGATTGTTTCGAGGAAGAAAAGGTCGTCCGCAATATCCTCGTCTGCGTGGCGAAGCGAGCTAAGCACGGCCTGCGCCTCTACCTTGCCACTGGCCTTTGCCAGCGAGCTTAGCGCCCTGCCTGGACCGACCTCTAGATAGACCCGGTCGCGTTTTCCTGCGAGGGTCGCAATCCCGTCGCTGAAATGGACGGTGTTGCGCAGGTGCTGGACCCAGTAAGACGGATCGGTTGCTTCTTCGGCCCTCAGGGGCTGGCCCGTCCGGTTCGAAATGATCGGAATTTGCGGCGGGTTCAGGGTGATCGACCGCAGATAGGCTTCGAATTCCGGCAATATCGGATCAAGCATACGCGAATGCGCTGCAATGTTGATCGGGACCCGCTTCGCCTCTATCTCGCGCGCGGCAAGTTGATCGGCCAGTTCGGCCAGCTTTTCGTCCGAGCCGGAGACGACTGACAAGTCCGGCGCGTTGATGCAGGCGATGTCGAGGTCGCCGCCGATCTCTGCACGGAGGCTTTCTTCGGACATCGGAATGCTGAGCATTCCGCCTGGCGGCACCCGGTCGAAGAGCGCACCGCGCAGGTGGACGAGGCCGATACAATCCTCAAACGACAAGACCCCGGCCAGGCAGGCGGCGGTGTTCTCGCCCAAGCTGTGACCGATCATCGCCGCTGGTGTCACCCCCCACGACATCCAGAGTTGTGCCAGCGCGTATTCCGTGATCATGATCAGCGGAAGCTGGATCGACGGGGTCTTCAACCGCTCCTCAGCCTCAGCAGCGGCATCCCCTTCGGCGAGCCACAGTGCGCGGATATCATAGTCGATCTTGCCATCGAGGATGTCGAGGCCACGATCCATCACATCCTGGAAGACTGGCTCTGTCTCATAAAGATTGCGAGCCATCCCAACATATTGTGCCCCGCCACCCGGAAACATGAATACAACATCGGTATTCGGTCCCAGATCGGTATGGGTGAACACGCGCCCCTGGCCGCCCTTTTCGAGGCGATCTGCCGCCTCGGCATGATCTTCGGCTACGAGGACGCGACGTTTCTCGAAAGCGCGCCGCCCCTCCTTCAAAGTAAAGGCGACGTCCTCGAGCGGCTGATCGGGGTTTGACCTGAGATGCGCTGCCAAGTTTCCGGACGCTTCATTGAGCGCTGCTTCGGAGCGTGCCGAAAGCGTCAGAATCTGAGCTGGCCAAGCGCTGGGCTCGTGCGCATCCGGTTCTGGCGCCTCCTCCAGAATTGCATGCGCGTTCGTTCCGCCGACACCCAGTGAATTGACACCCGCGCGGCGCGGACCCGAAGTCGCCACCCAATCGGCGAGACCCGTATTGACGTAGAAGGGGCTGGTTTCGAAATCGATGGCCGGGTTCGGTCGTTCAAATCCAAGGCTGGGTGGGATCTTACGGTTTTTGAGCGCCAGCGCCACCTTGATCGTGCTCGCCACACCTGCGGCTGTATCGAGGTGGCCAATATTCGTCTTCACCGAGCCAATCCCGCAGAAACCGGTTTTTTCAGTGCTCTGCCGAAATGCCTGTGTCAGCGCCGCAACCTCGATCGGGTCTCCCAGCCGCGTGCCTGTCCCATGGCATTCCACATAGCCGATGGTATGTGCAGGCGTGCCCGCCATATCGAGCGCCTCTGAGATCGCGGCCGACTGACCATCGACGCTTGGTGCAAGATAACCGGCTTTCGCGGCCCCGTCGTTGTTGACGGCGGTGCCGCAGATCACAGCGAAGATGTGGTCGCCGTCCGCAAGGGCGTCTTCGAGCCGGCGCAGCACGACCACACCCGCGCCACTCCCGAAAACCGTACCTTCAGCGCGATGATCGAATGCATGACAATGCCCGTCAGGCGACAGGATCTCGCCGTCCTGGAAAATGTAGCCGCGGCCCTGCGGCAGTTCGATTGTCGAACCACCGGCCAGCGCAAGGTCAGTTTCACCTGCCAAAAGACTCTGGCAGGCGTAATGGATCGCTACAAGCGAGGTCGAGCAGGCGGTCTGGATGCTGATGCTCGGACCCTTGAGGTCGAAGACGTGGCTAACCCGAGTGGCAAGAAAGTCCTTGTCGTTGCCGGTATGGCGCAGCAGGAACATACCTACGTCGTCCACAAGATCGGCGTTGGAGCAGACATTGAAATAGAAGTAACTGCCCATGCCGCAGCCGGCGTACACCCCGATTGGTCCTTTGAAGGCCTCCGGCGGGTGTCCGGCCGTTTCAAGAGCCTCCCAAGCGACCTCGAGAAACTGCCGGTGCTGCGGATCCATCACCGCAGCCTCCTTCGGACTGAGACCAAAAAAACCGGCATCGAAATCGGCGAAGCCATCAAGCGGAGCGGCTGCTGGCACGTAATTGGGGTTGAGCATGCGCGCCCTGTCCTCGCCGTTGGCGAGAAGCTCGCTTTCGCTGTAGTGGCGGATGCACTCAAGCCCGTCGCGCAGGTTCAACCAATACTGCTCAAGCGTTGCGCTCCCGGGAAGGTGCGCGGCCATCCCCACTATGGCGATGCGGTTGTCCAGCCCGCCATGGCGATCTTCATGTTCATCAACCATGGGAAATCTCGTTCGGAGGGTTTTTCGCTCTCATCAAATCTTCCCGTCGGTTGAAGCCGCATAGGATCGGGAAAATTCGAGGGGCTACAATGAGATACCGTCTCGCTAAGCGTCGTGGCTCACTCAGTAGGCGAAAAAGCCATTCGAGGCTTAGGCGTTGCATCCAAATAGGCGCGCGTGGCTTGTATCCAAGTAAGAATTCAATTGAGGCACCAATGCATAGGGCGACTCCTTTGGACCGCCCGGCGGAATAACATTTGAATGCAATGATTTCGCTTTGCGGCGCCCCGATTGCAAATAGAGTGTATTCGGCTTTGGCATTTGCGACAAATTCTTCAATTTTTTCTATCGCACCTGGGTTATGTAATGCTCCCATGGGTGGGATATGTTGAACAACCCTGACATCCGGATAGTGCAGACTGAGTTCTGCCTGCATTGCAGCATCGCCCCCGATCAACGCCACCGTCTTGCCGTTGAGTTTTCCGTTCTTGAAGAGGTATGCTGTAAGGTCGCTTCCCGTCGTGACCCTTAGATTGAGTCCTCGGGAGCGAGCTAGCATCTTCAGCACGCGACTGTCACACAGGCGAATACGCGCAGCCGAATACGCCTGACGGAACAGATCCGCGATCTCGGATTCACCCCTGTGCAAGAGCACGACATGATCGACATTTGGGGTGACGACGAAAGAGAACGCGGCGCTCCGTGACAAGCGCTCTAGCTCGGCTGCAACGCGTTCGATGCTGACATTTGCAAAGTCGACGCCCAGGAAGCTTTGAAGGTCGCTTTCAGTAAGCATCTTTATCCCAAGCAATCTTTACAATGGTTTCGATCATGATCCTGATGTCGAGAAGGGGCGACCAGTTCTCGATATAGTAGATATCGTATTCCACGCGCTGTTTGGCGCGCTCGATTGTTGCGATCTCCCCTCTTAGACCCCTGACTTGTGCAAGGCCTGTGATTCCCGGCTTGACCCTGTGACGAGCCGAGTAACCCCGTACGGCATCAAAATAGTATTTGTCGCCAACGCGCATCATTGTCGCGTGCGGGCGGGGCCCAACCAGCGACATTTCGCCCCTTAGCACATTGAACAGCTGCGGGAGTTCATCGATGCTGGTTTTACGGATAAATCTTCCGACGCGAGTGACGCGTGCATCGTTTTTTTCAGTACGCTTGGCGCCGCTAACATCTCCAAGATTCGTGTCCATCGAGCGAAACTTGAACACAGAGATTTCGTTATTGTTAAAGCCGATCCTGTTTTGCTTGAAGATTATGGGGCCGCGACTTTCGAGTTTAATTGCCAGTGCCGTCAGGAGCATGATCGGCCAGAGCAGCAAAAGCGCCACAGTCGCCAGAACGTAGTCCAAGGTTACTTTAAGCAGTCCGTCAATGTCTCTTATCGGCTGCTGCCAAACAGCAAATACCGGGAGCGATCCCAGGAAATTGACACGGTAACTTGTCGACAATTCGAGGGTTTCGCGAGGCAGAATGCAAATATCAATGGAGGCTGCGCTTAATAGTTCGGTAATTTCTTCAAGCCTCGACTGGGATATTCTTGGAACAGCAAGTATGATCTGATCCAATTGACCGGTTTTCGCCAAATTGAGAATTGCAGAAAAGCCACCCAGGTACAAAACATGATCTGCAATTTCTTTTTTTTGCTCGCGTTCATCCGCGTATCCCAAAATTCGCAGATGAGGCAAATTTTCGAGTTTAATCAATTGTACGACTTTTGCTGCGACCTTGGCGCTTTCGGCATAGATGGCAACCCTTTGGCCAATGTAGCCCTTCCGGATCATGATGAGCGCGAGCCATTGGAAGGCAACGCGGCTCAAAAACAGAAGAACTATCACGACGAATATGAAAATTAGGCCCAGTCCAAGGGAGAGTTCTGCAAGCTTGCCCAACTGGATAATGACAAACATGGTCAAAGCGGTCGCGAGGAGGAAGTCTGCCATAGCAGCACCTCCAACATCTTCCCCTTGGCCTTTGAATGGGGCGTATCCGTCTCTGGAAACCCGTACCAAAAGAAATATGATTGCCATGATGATGGCGGCGCTGCGGTGGAGCAGGGCGTCGTAAGAACCGCCGATCGCAAGATCATAGGAAATGGCGGTTAAAAGAACCGCCAAGAAAAAGCAGACCACGTCATTCACGACGCCGAGGGTGCGCACAACATTTGAAGTGAAGCGCAAGTGCCCATTCGTCTGGCGTGGCAATGTGGGCAGGGTAGTCAGATCATGATGCATACTGCACTCACCACTCTGTCAATTCGCCCATGAGCCAAACAAGCAGAAAGTCCCTCCCGGCCCGCAAAGCCCAGGGGATTGCCTCGCGAAAATTTTCTTGTTCCGCTTTCCGGCGCATCCGCAAACGGGAAGATGCGACCTGCAGCCATTTTGGCCTTCCGGTCTCGGACATTTTGCAGTGCCTGTATTGCGAAGTGATCACCGGCCCTAAGGTCAAGACTCATGGAGGGGGGCGCGAACGCCCTCACTGGAGCGCTTGACCGGTGCTCAACCCGGCTGGGCCTAGTCAAATATCCGCCTTTACCTTCGCGCGCCATGGGTGCGTGCCGGTTGGCGTGCTGCGCCTGCTTGGCACTGTCGGCTGTTAGTTGTGGTTGAGATTTGCCAGAATATTCAACTGCTTCGTTTATCGTTCCGCCGCAACCCGTTAGGAGTACGGCAGCGCACGGCATAAGAACCCGACCTTGACGCACGCCAAATCGAAGCAGTGAGACTGAGATTGGTCGGGGCGATACCATCAGCAATGTTCTCGAGTTTCCATTTGATTCGAATATAAACTTTGGTAGGTTAAGGTAGAGGTAAGATGCTACTGCTAAATCGGCTTACGAGGGGCCGTTTCTAGTGGGCGTCCCGATTCTGGGCAATTTGATGATGATAATGGGAGGTCGGATGGGGCGCGCTGGTAGATCGTTTCTCGAAGGAATATTTGCGATTTTGGTCGTAGGGGCTAGTGCTACAGGGGGAGGGGCGGCAATCGCTCAAGATGCCGCCGCCGCCGGTTCAGGGGCTGGCTCGTCGACTTTCTCCGGTCTCGACTACAGGATTAACGCCGGTGACCAGTTGGAGATAAGTGTCTGGCGCGAAGAGGAATTGCAGCGCCAGGTGATCGTCCTGCCCGACGGCACTATCAGCTTCCCTCTCGTAGGGATCATGAGGGCTGCAGGAAAGACGGCGACCGAAATTGAGCGGGAGATTTCGAGCCGCCTCAAAAGCAGCTTTGTTGATGGTGACGTGCCCGATGTCACGGTCGCGATCGCAAGCACAAGTGGACTGCAGTTTTCGGTGATCGGCAAGGTCCGGGCGCCAGGTATCTTTACCCCCGGACGCTACGTCACCCTGCTGGAGGCGCTCAGCTTCAGTGGCGGAGTTACCGAATTCGCGAGCCTGGGTAACATTGTCGTTGTCAGAAAGTCCGAGGCAGGGGTGACTGTCCTTCCGGTCAACCTGTCGAATGTGCTGCGCTCCAAATTGGTCAGCGTTGACGATGTAAGTGCCTTGCCAATTATCCAAAGCGGCGACACGATAATCGTGCCCTGAATGCGCCGTTCCATTTGCCATTGTCATGCTCGGATTAAGTCGGCTCTCCTGCAATGGGGAGGCTGCGTCGCTGATCCGGCATCATTTTTGGCATCGAAGCGCTCGGCGTGCGTGATCTGTATAAATTCGATTAGTGGTGGGCGGCGCGATGGAGCCTAAGTCAAATTTTGATACGCTGGACAAGGCGTCTGCCGGAAGGTGTCGTTCCTTGTCCATAGGGCGGACTTCCAGAGCAAATGCCTTTGTGATGATCGGTGCCGCCTTGTCGCTTGAGGCCGTTGTATTGTTGCCGGACCAAGCACAAGCTTCAACCGTGCGGGGGTATCGTGGAGATGAATTCTCTTCACATCTTGAGGAAGCAGGGCATGCAGGTACCTATCTGAATTCCGATGTCGAAAACGTCTTTGTTTCCCCAAAGTTCGATCCCATGGGTTCCTCAATGTTCGTGCTTGAGGGCGGAATACCCCGCCTGTTAAGCGACGCCGCGAACAGCCGCCATTTGCCCCTCCCGCGCCTGACGTTCGACGACAAAAGTGCGCATGAGGGCGTGGGTGAGCATGGCATTGGCGTATCCCGCATAGCGTTGAATGCGCCTGAAGAGATAATGGCAGTCCAGTCCGGTCCATACGACTCGGCTGATGTGATGCCGTCCAATGCCCCGTTTGTTGCTGCATCAATTCCGGATTGGTATGAAGCGGCTGCGCCGATGAGCTACAACATTGGCACCGATAGGATCGGCCTATCTGATCCTCGGGTCGCTTTGGGCCTTCAAGTAAGCGCGGGACCACAGCCTGCTACGACGGATGATGAGAGCGTAACCGGACGCGCGGGGGACTTTTCCCTTGATGTCAGTGCTACTGCCGGCTTCGAGACAAACCCCTTCTTGATTGACTTGCCAGATACCGGAACCCCGTCGCTCAGGTTGGCCCTCGCGCCAACATTTTCAAGGCAAGGGGCTCGGGGAGATCTTCGTGTCAGCGCGCGCCTTGAGCAAATCGAATACACCGAAAACTATGACGACGTACAAAATATCGGGGTCGAATTAGGGTCTCGCTTCAAGCTAAGCGAGCAAGTTGAGGCGGATCTCGACCTATCTTTTGATAGCGGAGTTTTTGTAACCAATTTCGGTGCCTTGGGGCCAATCGATGGGACGGTTGATGGAACCAGGCCCTTACCCGGGGGCGATGACGTCACCCTTCTCGGGCTAGACCAACCTCGGACCCAATATCGGGCACGAGGTGGATTTCGTTATCAGCTTAGCGCGCGCGATGAAATCGACGTGTCTGCTTTATTTCAAGCCGACCGGTTTGGAGGAGTGGATCGTCAGGACCTCCTCGAAACGGATTTTCTCTTAGGAAGAATATCTTACCTGCGTCAGGTCAGTGGCAAACTGAGAATTGGCGTGGCTGCTGATGCGAGCAGGATTGATTTTGTCGAGCAGTCTCTTGGTGATATCACCACACTTACTCCGCAAGCGGTTGTGGACTTCGACTTTTCACCTAACTTGAAATTGACGGGAAGCTTGGGCGTTACAAGCATCCGATCGAACAGAGATATGCTCAGGGAGTCCTCTACGGATCTGTCCGGTGACCTCTCGATTTGTCGCAATGGCGTCCGCGCTAACGTATGTCTAACCGCAGCTAGGCAGGTGACTCCGCTTGGCATCGGCGGTGCAGGCTTGCAGTCGAATTTCGGTGTCTCGTACTCACTCAGGTTGTCAGAGCGCGAGACGTTTTCATTGACTGCGGATTATGCTAACATTCCCGACACGTTGCTCGTTGAAGGCAGCGGACTTGAGACCATTAGCGGGTTTCTAAATTACCAATTAGAGCTTACGGAAAGAGTGCGACTATCTGCGGTTGCAAGGTACACTGACCTCAGGCTTGATCTCGGTACGAGTATTTCCAATTTTCAAGCCCTCTTTGCTCTTACAGTACGCTTAGGACGACCGCGATGACCCGTGATGACGACGAGCGCGAGGATAATAGTCCGCCGCTTGGGAGTTTAATTGCTCACTTCCCGGCTATAATCCGTGAGAAGTGGGTTCTTATCGTTTGCCCAGCAGTTTTCTTTATGTGCATTGGTGTCGCGGCCGCTTTTATTCTGCCAGAGGTTTACCGCTCTTCTGCCGTTTTGTTGGTCGAGTCTCCTGAGCTTTCAGGTGACGTGTTGGGCTTGGACGCCGATCGTGTTGACCGGCGGATTGAGATAGTTCGCCAGCAAATCTTGAGCCGGTCCAGACTCGTCGAGCTCGTCGAGAAGCATGATCTTTATCCTGATAAGCGAAAGGATGCTTATCTGACCGATGCTGTCGAGGAGATGCGCCAAGCCATACGTATGGAAACCGTCTCAAGGATCGATCAAAGGTCCGCTCGCGAAGGCTCATCTACGATGACAATCGAGTTGGGTTTCGACTATGGGGAAGCCGCTAAAGCCCAAGCGGTGATGCAAGACATCACCGGACAAATCCTTACGTTTGATGCTTCACAAAGTTCAGAGCAGGCAAGCAACACGGTTGAGTTTCTCACCGAGCAGGCAGCATCTATCCAGTCGCAGATGGATGAGGTAGCAGCGGAGATAAGAAGTATAACCGTCTCGAACGGCCTCTCGCTATCAAGTCCCGGGATGCTGTCGCTCAACGACTCTAGCGGCAGCTACGACATCCAAATCATTGCCCTGCAGCGCGACAATTCTCTGCTGAGGGCGCAGCGAGCGGCCGAACAGACTTCCGCGGAGCGCGATCCTATCGTCTCGGCTGCCGAGGCGGATCTCGCTGCCGCCCAAGCGAAATATACTGATAACCACCCAGATATTGCACTTGCGAGGCGCAGACTGAAAGAGGCCCGCCAACTCGCTGCGAACAAGCAGGAGCAGCTTCCAAACGACACAATCGACCAGCAGATTGCTGCCAATGATGCGCAGATTGATGCCCTGAGGTCGATGAAGGCGCAAGAGGCTTCACGTCGAAATCGCGCGCAGAGTGCGATGGCACGCTCACCCTTTATCCAGGAGCAGATTGCGCAAAAGCAACAGAGGCTGGAACTCTTTAACAGGCAGTACGAAGCCGTTACCGAGCGACTAAGGCAGGCCCAGGCAACTGCGAAGGCCGAAAGCGCGCAAATGGGCGAGCGCCTTTCTGTAATTGAGGCCCCGAGTTTTCCTCGGGCTCCGATATCCCCGAACCGCCCTCTCTTCATTGCTGGCGGCTTGGCGGCAGGCTTGGGTTTAGGTTTGTTCCTGGTGCTCGCCCTAGAACTCTTTTTGCGTCCCATTCGCGACCCCGATGATATCTTGGCGGTTACCGGGGTGGCGGCACTGGGATCGATCCCCACAATAAGAAGCGAGGGCGAAGACGAGACTAAGTCTTGGCTGTCACGCCAAAGCCTCGGCCGCTTCGCTCGTCGCTAAGAAGGCGTCTGAAGGAGACAAACCATCGGTAAGGAGACTAGAGGTTCGTCCTCATCGCAGGGGCGTGCGATTTCTCAATCAGACGGCCTGCTCGATAGCCTCGAACAGGTCCCTGCGAGAAATATCAGCGCCAGCATTGTTGGCTTCAATGAGACTGATATCAAAGCGCGCCCGTTCAAGTTTTTGCGAAGTGCGCTCAGGAAGAGGATGTCGGAGGAGGGATGCCAAATCATTGGCATCACTTCGCCCGTGCCTGATAATGGGAAGTCATTTATCGCGTCCAACATTGCTGCATCGCTTAGCCGGATATCGAGGGAGGTGACGATCCTCGCAGACCTTGATCTGCAGCGTCCGGCTATTCAAAGTCTTTTTGACTTGCAGCCTGCTATCGGGCTGGGGGATTACCTGGCAGGGCAGGAGACATCCCTTACAGGGATCGCGCGGCGGATTGAGGGCAGCAATCTGGTAGTTATGCCTGCATTCCCTCGACAAGTGGCTACGGCTGAACTGGCGGCTAGCAAGCGTCTGGCGGATCTGGTTGCAGAAATGAAGACATTCGGTGGGCAGCCGACAATTATTTGTGATCTTCCGCCGCTATCCGTAAACGATGATGCGGTTCTTTGTGCAGAACAGCTTGATGCAGTTGTTTTGGTGGTTGAGCAGGGCGTGACCACAAGAAGGCAGCTCGCCGCAGCGCTTCAAGTCCTTCACCCGACCAAGATACTCGGAACAGTGCTCAATCGTTTTTCCGGTGGTATTGTAGGTTCATACGATTATTCTGACTACTCGGGTTATTTTTGAGTTTCAAAGATTCCGGTCTCGGGATCCATTGGGGTTCGCTCTCAAGCATGGTCAGGGTCGCGATCTCTTGAAGGGGTTTCCCCTCCTTCTGGTTCGTATCCGAATGACCGGAAGCGATTGCCGCACGCGCCTTGCTGAAAGATGTCGACGAGCCTGCGGGTCATGTTGGTCGGGGCTACGTCTCATCGATGAAGATTAGGCGCTTGGCCGCGAGCTTGGCGAAGATACGCTTCGAGACACCCGCACCGCTCCGGCAAATGAAGCCGCTGCCGATCGTCTTGTCCAGACCATAGGCACGAGCGGCGCATCACACGAGCGCAGCCCGTTCCTGATCACAAAGATTATCCCGCGAATAATCCTAAAACCACGGACCGGTGCAATCCAGCGCGACCAGCGAAATTGTGGCCCGATCCGTCGTCTCTTGGCAACGCTGAGCAGCCAGATTTCAGACGGCAGCCACGCCTTCTGAGCGCCACTCTTAATTCAACCAACCACCATGGGCGAATTTGACTTAGAAGATCTGAGCCTATGCAAACTGGTAACGAAGGCGATCAGAGCGCCGCCGACGAAATGCAAAAGCGACTACGCCAATGCCAAAAATCACAAGCGATCCTGTCCCCGACTCACGGTCAGCCAGCGCACAATTCTGCCGAAACGGCGTTGCCTGCTGACTGGAGTTGGAAACAGCAAGATTGACCGTATCGGGGGGGGCATTCGCCGCCACAACGCAATTCCAACCGTCGCTGTTGCCAAACATGTTAGCATCGCCTGCCTTGGCAACGAAAAATGCGAAAAATCCGATACTTACGAGCAAAATAAGCACCATTGTCCTAGCAGATGGAGACAAAACATCACTCATTGCTAATACCCCCCAAGCCTATGCCCCTATGCCAATCGATGTCCACGGAACCTTATGTTTCAATGACTTTCGAGCAATTTCAGCTCGGTGTCTTATGATCCGCATTTGATTCGAAAGTTAGGCGAAGTTAACGCAATGTTAGTCTAAGTCAACAAATTGTTAATAACTCCGAGGCGCCGCCCCGGCTTTCCCGGAGGCCGTTATTTGTGAGGAGGGGCTTTCATGAGGGGCAAGACTTGGGACAAGTTTTCGCCTGAAGTCCGTGAGCGAGCATCGCCCCGATTAAGGTGCACGCCAGGTCTGACATCAGCTGCTGCGCATCGCCGTTGTCTTCGCCAGATGCACTGTGGAGCAGCTGTTGCGCGCCATGGGGCTTGCAGGCGTGCGGCGCCAACGCACGGTCTGCCACTTGGCGCTCTCGGGTATTTCTCACGCTGGCCTGGGGCCGGTGGGTCTTGCGTGGTCCGCCGCGGCGAGAAGCCGGGAAGACCCTGGCAACAGTCGACGAGCAGAACTTCGGCTGGTATGGGATGCCTGCCGCTCCAATCAGGCCGCGCTCGGTGAGTGCCTACCCGAACGGGGCAGGCATGCCATACCCTTCGTCGGCTTGGATCCCGCCAAAGTGCACCCCTGCGCTGCGAGCGCGGTTGATCTTGGCCAAGGCAGTCTCAGGCCTGGTTCAGCATGCCAAGTCGGTGCCGTTCAACGTGCATCAATCAATCGGCGGCTATTTCGCAGCGCCGGCGGCGTTGTTTGAGGGGGGAATGAGGCAGCACGGGCCGTCAAAGGTGATTGATGGAAATTGATTGGAGCCCGGGCATTGGCGATCCTACATTCTGGGGTTGGATCACTGTCGCTGCTTACTTCTTGGCCGCAAGCCTCTCCGTGAGATCAGTGCGGGCCGCTCAACTCGCCGGTCAACAATGGCAAAGTGAAAGCCTGTTTTGGCTCATTCTGGCCATAGCCCTGTTTGGTTTGGGGCTTAACAAGCAGCTTGATCTGCAAACGCTCCTGACGGAGCTGGTGCGAGCCATGGCGAAAGAAGATGGCTGGTACCGAGACCGCCGCGCCTACCAGGAAGCCTTTATTTTCATCATCACTGCGCTGGGAGCTGTAACAATTCTGATCATCCTAGCCGGAGTCCGAAAGTTTTGTTCCGAGATAAAGGTCGCGGCCACCGGGTTGATTTTTGTGATCTGCTTTGTCTTGATCCGCGCAGCCTCATTCCACAAAGTCGACGCCCTTATCTCAAGCGATTTTTTTGGAATGAATTGGAACGCCCTACTTGAGCTGCCTGGCATTCTGTTGGTTTCAGGCAGCGCACTGGCATATTCACAGCGGACAAGTCGGAGAAACTTGAAGGTGAAAAGATCAGCAGGGCACCAGACATGATCATTCCGGGCTGTCCAGCGGGTTCACAAAGTCCAGATGACAGCTTCGGCCACAGCTATGTTAAGGCGTCCGCTTCCTTCAGCATCTCAACGATCTGCTCTCTTGAAAACCTCTGAAGCTTCATCGCCTGTCCTTACTCCAGGCCAGACTCTAATCGCTCGCGGAGAAAAATAAGGGGTTCAGGTCAGCGGCATCGCCTTGCTCTGCAAAGCAACGTCTACGATAATCCCAAGGGTTGCATTGGTAGATAAAAGTATTAGGCACTTGTTGAGAGAGTTGCGGGGTGGAAAGTGCGTGTAGGTTATTTGGTAAATCGATATCCGACGCCAAGTCACAGCTTTATTCGCCGAGAAATTCACGCCGTTGAATCAACCGGCACCGAAGTTGTGCGCTTTTCGATCCGTCCTGTCGGCGCTTCCGACATTCCTGATCCGAGAGATCGTGCCGAGCAGCGGCGAACAGAAGCGCTACTCGCGATAGGTGTCGTGCGTCTTGTAATTGAGGCGGTCTGGGTTTTGGCAACGCACCCCCTCCGCAGCCTAAAGGCTCTTGCGGTTGCCTTCGCCGGCAACGACAGGCGTTTGAAGACTCTGATCAGGCGTGCGGCATACTATGTTGAAGGAGCCGCATTGGCGCTTCGAATTAGGTCGCATTCAATTGATCATTTGCATGCCCATTTCGGCACCAATTCGGCGATGGTCGCCCGGATTGCCAGTATCTTGTCTGGCATTCCCTACAGTTTCACGGTTCATGGTCCCGATGAGTTCGATGCGCCTATCCAACTGGATCTCAAGGGCAAGGTCGCCGACTGTGCATTTTGTGTGACAATAAGCAGTTTCGGGCGAAGCCAATTGATGCGCTGGAGTGCCTATTCTGACTGGCCGAAAATCAAAGTGGTGCGCTGTGGAGTGGATGACAGTTTTCTGCGATCCCCGCAGGCAGCAAAGGTAACGGGGGCGCCGCACGTGTGCACGGTTGCGCGACTTAGCGCCCAAAAAGGCATACCGCTACTTCTGGAGGCGATCGCAATTCTCAAGCAGGCTGGTGAGCCCTGTACTCTCACAATCGTCGGCGATGGCGAAATGCGCGCCGAGGTGGAAGAACTTATCACAAGGCTCGAGCTGAGCAATCACGTCCATCTCGTGGGGATGGCGTCGTCTGACGAGATAATTGAGCATCTCCTCGATGCGCGTGCCATGGTCCTTCCAAGCTTTGCTGAGGGGCTGCCTGTGGTGATCATGGAAGCGCTAGCGCTTTCAAGGCCCGTTATTGTATCAGCGATTGCGGGCACGCCAGAACTTGTAAACAAGGATTGCGGTTGGCTGGTTTCTGCAGGATCTGTCAGCGAGCTTGCGGAAGCGATCCGTGCAGCGCTCAGTGCGTCGCCCGAGAACCTCGATGCTATGGGTGAGGTCGGTCGTGGGCGGGTCTCAGCGCTGCACGACTCATTGGTCAATGGAGAGCGATTGAACGAGCTTTTCCACAAGGCAGCTGAAACTCATGAATGAAGCTGTAATTCCTCTTTTGTGGCTGCTCGCGATGACAGCTGCTCTGCCATTACTTGTTTTTTCCGCAGAAGTTTGGCTCTGCATCAGAAGTACGAGAACAATCCATCTGGAGGGTCAGGTGCCCAGCACCTGTATTCTTATTCCGGCTCATGATGAGGCGAAGATCATCACGCAAACTCTAGTGCGTCTTGGTGCGATCCTTGTTCCTTCGACAAGAGTAGTGGTCGTGGCGGATACCATTTGCGTTTCTCGCCTCATGTCTGCTGGCAGCGCTGATGGGCGTCCTTGTGAATTGGGCGCTCGAAGGACGTATCTGGTTGACGCCGAAAGCGCTGGCGACTTTGCCGATCACCTTGCTGTGGAAGTTGCCGATCTATGGTCGTTTTTCGCACGCAAGCGAGTCGGTTGGATGAGGACGGACCGCGACTAAGCTCGTGCAGAAAGCGCGAGGACTGGACCGATATGCTTCCAGTGAAGGGTAGAAGGGCGAGCGCATGACTAGCGACAAGATCGGTATCGTCGTGATCGGCCGTAACGAGGGGGATCGTCTCAAGCGGTGCTTGCGGTCGATACCTGTGGGATTTCAGGTGGTCTATGTGGATTCCGGATCCAGTGACGGCAGCGTTGATTTTGCGCGGTCGACCGGGGGCATTGTCGTCGAGCTTGACGATCAAAGAGGCTTTACAGCAGCGAGAGCGCGAAACGCTGGCTGGCGACGGTTGCTGGAACATGATCCCGGGACAAATTTCATTCAATTCATTGACGGGGATTGCGAAGTCGAAGCTGAGTGGTTCAGCAAGGCTTTGCGCGCGATCACGGCCGATGATCGCCTGGCAATCGTGTTCGGACGACGACGCGAGCGATTCCCCGAAAAGAGCATTTACAATCGACTATGCGACGATGAATGGAATGTACCCATCGGAATCGTTTCGGCTTGTGGCGGTGATGCTCTTGTTCGGGTCACCGCGTTGCGCGAAGCTGACGGCTATAGCGATGATCTGATTGCCGGGGAGGAACCGGATCTATGCCTTCGGCTCGGCAGGACAGGCTGGCAAGTGCGGCGGATCGATGCCGCAATGACGCTGCATGATGCGAATATACTTCATTTTTCCAATTGGTGGAAAAGGGCAAGGCGCTCAGGCTATGCTTATGCCATGCATGTCTGGCGCCATGGCATGCAGGCATTTCCCAGTTGGCGCCGTGCGCTATTGAGCATCTTGTTTTGGGGCTTCATCTTACCAGCGATCCTGTTTCTTGTGGTAGCAGGGGCTGCTGTCTTCGGTCCAATCATGGCGGGTGTGGGGATTGCGACGATACTTTCGGTCTATCTGTTGCAGTTTTTTCGCATTTATTGGCGAAAACTACACTCTAGACAACCATGGCGATTTGCAGCGGCTTATGGAGGATTAGTGCTGGTGGGGAAATTTGCTGAAATGTCAGGGGTTTTTCAGTGTTTTTCAGCGACGATAAGGGGGCATAAATCGGGATTGATCGAATATAAATAGTTGATGTGCCTCAATTTACTTTTCGAGTGCGGTGTGCGTTGCCAGAGTATTTGGCGCAACTTGCCGCTTGGGAGCGAAAATTGTGCGCCTTGTCTCGATTTGAGGGTAAAAACGAATACTTACTGATCGCAACCCAAAGGTCCGCTGCACATGCCCACGGACATGATATTCGACGGCCGGTTCAAGAGGCTACTCCAAGCGATGCAGCAGTGCTCGATGATGTGGTGGTAGAATTGAAAACTTGCGCCAGACCGGTGAGCCACTAGCGCACTGAAGCCCGGCAAAAAATGAACATACAGGACCTTGCGCTTACGTAAGGGTGAGACAAGTGACCGAAAGCAGTCCTAGGAACTACATGCATGCGGAGGTTCTCGGAAGGTTTAAGCGCCGTGAGCGATGGACCCAGCAACAGAGGCTCCGTATGGTCGGAGAGACTTTCCTGCCAGATAACAGTGTATCGCGGTTAGCGCGCGTGCAAGACGTACCTGCTTGGGAAGTTGTCAGCTATATGACGAATTATCACTCTATATCAGCGATGTAACGTTCCTATTTCTCTGTTTTCACAGAGGCGTTTGCAGTGCCATCCAATCCCATGCTGATTTCCAGACATGTCATTCAGCCTAACGGGCGGCGCATTGGCAGTCCAAAACGATGAGAACAGCACGATCGGACTTTACATTCGCGCATCACGAACCCTACCGCACCCGGGTCTCATGCTATCACGCGAGTATTGACGAGCGCGGTGGGATGTTAGAAAGCGCGCGCACGTTGATTCCGCGCAGGCGGCGAGCGGGTATAGCATAGTGGTAATGCACCAGCTTCCCAAGCTGGCTAGAGGGGTTCGATTCCCCTTACCCGCTCCAGCTCTCATGATGAACGATTATCGGCTGCGCGTCGTCGCCAGCGCATAGGGAAAGCGCCCGGAAGGTTTCCCCTCCGAGCGCTCTCGATTGTCAGATCAGCTTTGCCTCAGAAGGTGAAGCCGACGGCAACCTTGTAGAAATCGCCATTATTGCCGGCCGCACCGCCGCCCATTTCCCAGCCCGCGGTGAAGCGGGTGAAAAAGCCGTTGCTGAGCGCAAACTGGGCATAGGGGCCAACCCATTGGTAGACGTTGCTGGCGCTGCCGCCCGGGTTGGAATTGCGCGTCAGGCTGAGGATTTCAAAGTGGCCACCCGCCGAGAAGTTGCTGGTGAACTTGTAGCCGGCGTTGATCCAGGTGTGGAGGAAGTCGAGGCCGCTGTCGTTGCGGTTGCGCACCGCCGCGTAATAGCCGCCGTAATATTCGGCTTCGAAGGAATCATCGGCATAGTTGATGGTGACATTGGGCACCACGCCATCGAAGACATTGCCGCCGGTGCCGCCCGCCGCACCGCCCGAAAGCAGCGCACCGTTGAGGATGCCGATCTGCGGCTTGATGACGAGATTGTCAGCGGCATAGATCGCCGCGCCGATGCCGAATTCGGTCCACAGGTCGCTGCCGCTCGGCGCGCCGGTGCCGAAATCCGGCGTGGTCCACAGGATGCCGTACACGCTGAGATCGACCTTTTCCCCAACCGGGATCAGCGCGTTGAAGGTCGGGTAGAAGCCGAAGAAGCTGTCCTGGTTGAGCACTACGGTGAACTTTTCCGAGCGTTCGGCCGGGGCGGTGGCGGCTTGCACGGCAGCGGCGACCGCCGCGCTGTCGAACGGCAGGGTTGCCGAGGTCGCGGCGGCGTTGATCAGCGTGCTGTTGGTGCCAGCGGCGAGCGTGATCGGCGTGGCTTCGGTAGCAGCGGCGATGACGACGCCGACGGTCTCGCTGGTGGTGTCAGCAGCGGTGACCGGCAGCGCGGTCGCAGCGGCAAGGACAGCCTGCTCGCTGGCAAAGGCGGGGGCGGCACCGGCAAAAGCAAGCGCGGCAGCCGAAACGGCGAATGCGAAATGGATCTTCATAAGGAACGCTCCATAGAGAGGGTCAGGATCGTTCCGCCTGCGTGCTGTGTGCGCTGCCGTGTTGTTATGCCGAATCGGATTCGGCGGGCTGTTCGCACTGACGGAGAAAATAATGCGCGCGTGCTCGCACCCGCACAATTATTTTGTGTCGCTCGCCTGTCGCATTAGCTTTGTTGCGTTGCAAACTTGCATCACATGCAAGCTGGCCCGCCGTCCGCGCGCCCGAAGCGCGGGCCGGCTCCAGCCCGCCGTCCGCGCGAGGATAATAGCTAACGCGCCTGTGGCGCGCCAGCGCGACCGCGCGCCCGCAGCGCGGGCGGGCTCCAGCCCGCCGTCCGCGCGAGGATAATAGCTAACGCGGCGGCATCCGGATCGCGCCATCCAGCCGGAACTGGTGCCCGTTGATATAGCTGTTGCGCGCAATCTCGAGGATCAGCGAGGCGAATTCTTCCGGTTCGCCCAGCCGCTTGGGGAAGGGCACCGAGGCGTTGAGCTGGGCCCACATCGGCGGATTGCGATCCTTCATCCCGAGCATCAGCGGGGTCGCGAAAATCCCCGGCATCACTGAATTGACGCGAATGCCGACGTCCATCAGATCGCGCGCCATTGGCAGGACCAGCCCGTTCACCCCGGCCTTGCAACTGCCGTAGATCACCTGCCCGATCTGGCCATCCTGCGCGGCGACACTGGCGGTGAGGATGATGCAGCCGCGCTCGCCATCATCGTTGAGCGGCTCGGCATTCGCCATGCCGAGTGCCGAGATCGAGGCGACGCGGTAACTGGCCACCAGAATGCCTTCAACGCCGAAGGCGTAATCCGCGGTCGCAAGGCGCTTGTACTGGCCGCTTTCCTTGTCCCAGCCGAGCGTTTTGCCGCGCCGTGATGCCATGGCGCAGTGCAGGGTCACGCGCTCCTGCCCGTGGGCGGCGCGCGCGGCGGCAAAGCCGGCCTCGACGCTGGCTTCATCCATGATGTCGACATGGTGGAATGTGCCGCCGATGGCCGCAGCGTGGGCTGCGCCCGCTTCGTCGTTGATGTCGAAGATCGCCACCTTGAGGTCGGCTTCGGCCAGCGCCGTGGCGCTCGCCTTGCCAAGGCCCGAAGCGCCGCCGGTGACGACGGCGGCCATGCCAGGGGTGAGTTTCATGATTGGGGCCCTCTCTCTTGCTGTTTGGGCTAGGCCTAACCCTCTTTGCGCCGCTTCGCCACCTGCTAAAGCTGCGGGTGCGATGGATCTGTTTGTGGCGAGCCTGCTGGTGGCATGTGCGCTCGCGCTCGGCGGGCGCGACAGCATGGTGATCGCCGGGCTGCGCGACAGGCTGGGGCGCGCGCCCCTGCTGCTGATCACGGGCTGCGGGTGCGCCGGGGTCAGCGCCGCTGTCATGGCGTGGCTTGGCATGATCACCGCGCCGCTGCTGCCTGCTGGCGCGGCGCGCGGCGTGATCGCGTTGGTGATCGGCCTTGCCGCGCTTGATCTCGCAAGGCCGGTGCGGGTCCGGCAGCCTGCCGAGCCGACCCGTTCGCTCGGCGCGATGGCGCTGGTGCTGCTGGCCCGCCAATTCGGCGACGCTGCGCGGCTTGGCGTGCTGGCTTTGGCCTTGCTGGCTCCGGGGTCCGCTGCCGCGCTGGGGTTTGGCGGGGGGCTGGGCGGCGCCATCGCGCTGCTGCTGGCATGGTCGCGCGGGGGGCAAGGCCTGGCGCGCTATCCCCTGACAGCATGGCGCCGCGTCATCGCCCTTTTGCTTGCCCTGTGTGCGGTTTTCATCGGGCTTGAGGCCCGCCTTGGCGTGTTTTGATCGCAATTTCCCATGCCCGTAACCATATAAATACATGAGCTCTGATCCGGCTTTTCTGATAAATCCGGTTCAGTAACTTGAAGACAAAACAGGAAGGAGAATGACGATGACAACCGTCACCAATTCGAAAACCGCCCTGATCGCTGAACTCAACGGCCTGCTGGCAGATCACTTCACGCTGTTTGTGAAGGCCAAGAATTTTCACTGGCATGTAAAAGGCCCGCGCTTTCGCGATCTGCATTTGCTGTTTGATGAACAGGCGCTCGAAGTGCGCGATCAGATCGATCTGATCGCCGAGCGGGTCCGCAAGCTCGCGGGTGAGACGCTCACCTCGGTCGCGGCGATTGCGCAGCATGCCGCGATCAAGGATCAGCCGCGCGCCGATCTCTCGGCCGACGAGATGGTCGCCGAACTGCGTGATGATAACGAGGCGCTCGTCGCCCGGCTCAAGGCGATCAAGGCGCTTGCCAGCGATGTGGGCGACAATGCCACCGAAGGCCTGATCGATGGCTGGACGGACATGGCCGAACAGCGCGTGTGGTTTCTCACCACGACGCTGGCCTGAGGCGGCAAGGGCGCGCGCTGCGGTGCGATGGCTGCCCGCCTCGCTCCACCGCGCGGCGCTGCCGCTCGCACACCGCGTGCGGCATCGCTGGCGCCGCTGGCGCAAGGCGCCGCTTGCGGGCGTCAGCGTGATCCTCGCCAATCCCGCAGGCGAAGTGCTGTTGCTGCGGCATTCCTACGGCCCGCCGGTGTGGGCACTACCCGGCGGCGGGATCGGCCCGCGGGAAGATCCGCGCGCCGCCGCGCGCCGCGAAGTGCGCGAGGAAATCGGCCTTGGCCTTGGCGATCTGCACTGTGTCACGGTGATGACCGAGGTGATCTCGGGATCGCCCCATACCGCGCATCTCTTTGCCGCGACCACGGCCGAGACCCCGCGCCCCGATGGCCGCGAGATCATCGCCGCGCAGTTCTTCCCGCTCGACAGCCTGCCCGATAATCTTGGCCGCACCACAATCGCCCGCCTCGCCACGTGGCGCGCCTGGCGCGCATCACAGCAGGGATAGCTGCGCATCCTCGCGCGGCGGCTTGGCCTCGTCCGCCCTTTCGAGATTGCTCAGCGTCAGCCCCATCAGGCGGATCGGGCGCGGCAGCGGTAATTCGCCGTCGAGCAGCCTGCGCGCGGTGGCGGCAAAGGCCTCGCGGCTGGCCACCCAATCGCTGTGCGAGGCGCTGCGGGTGACAATGCGGAAATCATTGAACTTGAGCTTGAGCGTCACCGTGCGCCCGCGCGCCGGTGCGCCGTCGCGACCGGCGGCGACGATCCGTTCCCACACGATGGCGGTGATGTTGGCGAGGGTTTCGCGCAGCAGGGCGGGGCTATCAATATCCTCGCCGAACGTGCGCTCCCCGCCGATCGACTTGCGCAAGCGATGCGCGCGCACCGGCCGCAGATCGACCCCGCGCGCCGCGCGGTAGAGATAATCGCCCATGCTGCCGAAATGCGCGCGCAGGAACGCAATATCCTTGCCCGCAAGGTCCGCGCCGGTGGCAATGCCAAGGCTTTGCATCTTCGCCTCGGCCCGCGGCCCGACCCCGTGGAAGCGCCGGATCGGCAGGCCCGCGACAAAGCCCGCGCCTTCGCCGGGGCGGATCACGCACAGCCCATCGGGCTTGTTCTGATCGCTCGCCAGCTTGGCGAGAAACTTGTTGTAGCTCACCCCCGCGCTGGCGGTGAGGTGGGTCTTGGCGCGGATTTCCTGCCGGATCAGCTCGGCGATCCGGGTTGCCGAGCCAATGCCGAGCTTGTCCTCGGTGACATCGAGAAAAGCCTCATCAAGGCTCAGCGGTTCGACCAGATCGGTGTGGTGATGAAACACCGCGCGGATCTGGCGGCTCGCTTCCTTGTAAGCCTCGAAACGCGGGCGCACGAAGATGAGATCGGGGCAGAGCCGGCTGGCGGTGATCGAGGGCATGGCGCTCCGCACCCCGAACTGGCGCGCCTCATAGCTCGCCGCGGCGACCACGCCGCGCCCGCCTGCGCCGCCCACGGCCACGGGCTTGCCTCTCAGTTCGGGGTTGTCGCGCTGTTCGACGCTGGCGAAGAAGGCATCCATATCGACATGGATGATCTTCCTGAGGCCGCCCGGCCCGCCGCCCTGTTCCTCGTCCTCCGCCGCATCCTTTGCCATGCCGCAGGCATAGCGCGCCGCAAGCGCGGGCGGAACCTTTGCCGCGTCCAGCACTTTTGTGCACATGCGAAAAGAACGCTGGTCAAGCGGAGAGCCTTTCGGCAAGGGGACGGGCATGGCCAGCCACGCCTCTCCTTCCGCGCCCGCCGATAGCTTGCGCAAGCCTTTGGGCGAACGCGAGTTGATCGCGATGATGGCGATGCTGATGGCGCTGCAAGCCTTCGGGATCGATGCGATCCTGCCCGCGCTTGATGCGCTCGCCGCCGCGCTCGCGGTGGAGGGCAATGATCGGCAATTCGTGATCGGGGTCTATCTGCTGGCCTCGGGCATCGGCGCGCTGGTGCCCGGCGCGCTGGCGGATCGCTTCGGGCGGCGGCCGATCCTGCTGAGCGCGATCGCGGTCTATATCGTGTTGTCGCTGGCGAGCGCGCTGGTCTCCAGTTTCAGCGGGTTGATTGCCATTCGCGCCGCGCAAGGCTTTTTCGGGGCGGCGATCATCGCGCTCCCGCCTGCGATCATCCGCGACCGGGTGGGCGGCGACAAGATGGCCCGGATGATGAGCCTGATCTTCGTGATTTTCCTGATGGTGCCCGCGATCGCCCCCTCAATCGGCGAGCTGATCCTGCTGGTGGCCGATTGGCGCGCGATCTTTGCTGCGATGGCGGTGCAGGGCGTGGTGATCGGGACGTGGGTCTATGTCCGCCTGCCCGAAAGCCTTGCCCCGGAAAACCGCCAGAAAATCGAAGTACCGACGATTGCCGCGAACATGGGCCGTGCGCTCAGCCTGCCTTCGGTGGTCGGCTATGTGTTCGGTTCTGCGCTGGTTTTCGGCGCGCTGTTCGGGTTCATCAATTCCTCGCAGCAGCTCATTTCCGAGACCTTTGGCGCGGGCGATATCTTCCCGCAGGTGTTCGGCGTGTGCGCCGGTTCGATGGCGATCGCGAGCTGGTCAAACTCGCGGATTGTCGAGCGCTTCGGTGCGCGCCGGGTGAGCCACACTGCGCTGTTCGCCTTTATCGCGGTCAGCTCGGCGCAGGTGTTCTTCGCCTTTCAGGCGCATGAAAGCCTGTGGCAGTTCGTGCCGCTGATGGCGGTGAACATGGCGCTGCTCGGCTTTATCGGCAGCAATTTCGGCGCGATCGCGATGAACCCGTTCTTCAACATCGCCGGCGCGGCGAGCAGTGCCCACGGCTTTGTCCGCATGACGATGGCGGCGGTGATCGGGGCCGGCATCGGCTACAGCTTTGATGGCACCGCGCGCCCGCTGGCGCTGGCCTTGCTGGCGAGCGGTCTGGCCTGCCTTGCGCTGGTCTTGCTGAGCGAGAAGGGCAAGCTGTTCGGGCCGAGCGACGCCGAGCTTTCGCGCTAGGATCGGTCGCGCAGCGACCGCAAGGCCGACCGGCCGCCCGCAGCGACGCGACCTTCAGGTCGCATGAGCGAGGATTTCGCACCCCGGATGGGGTGCGGAACATCAAAAGGCCCCCAAACTCCGCCACGCCAGCCCGGCAAATTCGCACAGCAGCGGCCGCGTGTCGCGCGGGTCGATGATGTCCTCGACGTTGAAGCGTTCTGCGGAGCGGAAAGGCGAGGTGACTTTCGCCAGCCTTGCGCGGATTTCCTCGAGCAGCGCTGCGGGGTCTTCGGCGGCTTCCAGCTCGGACTTGTAGGCCACCTCCAGCCCGCCCGCGATCGGCAGGCTCCCCCAATCGCCCGAGGGCCAGCAATAGCGGTATTGGTAGCGGTCGGCATTGCTCATCGCGCTGCCGGCGATGCCATAGGCGCGGCGCAGCACGATCGACGCAAGCGGCACAGTCGCGCGGTAGATCGCATTCATGGCGTTGACGCCATACCGGATCGTCCCCGCCCTCTCCGCCTCGCGCCCGATCATGAATCCGGGGTTGTCGACGAGGTGGACGATGGGCAGGCGGAACTGGTCGGCCAGCCTGACAAAGCGCTCGACCTTCTCCGATGTCTTGGCCTCCCACGATCCGCCGAGATAGCTGGGATCGCTGGCGATGACGCAGACCGGCCAGCCATCGAGCCGCGCCAGCGCGGTGATCGCGGCGCGGCCCCAGTGGCGGCCAATCTCGAACACGGTGCCGCTGTCGAACACCATGTCGAGGCAGCGGCGCATCGAATAGACTTGTTTCGGGTCGCGCGGGACGAGGCTGAGCAGCGCCTCTTCCTTGCGGCTTACCGGATCGGTGCAGAGCGAACGGCGCGCGGGCTGGCCGACATGTTCGGGCATGAAGCTGAGGAAATGCCGCGCGCGGGCGAAGGCCTCGGCCTCGCTCGCCACTTCGTCATCGACCACGCCGTTGCGGGTATGGATTTCCGATCCGCCGAGCCGCTCCTTGGCCTCCTCATGATTGGCCGCGCCGCCCTTGTAGGCCTCGCCCAGCCCGTCGACCACGGCAGGCCCCGCCGCGAAGATCTGCGAGAGGCCCTTGACCATGATCGAATAGTGGCTCGCGACAGTCCGCGCCGCGCCGAGACCCGCCGTGGGGCCAAGCGCCAGCGCCACCACCGGCACGGTGTCGAGATTGGTCACCACGTCGCCCCCGCCGGGGACGGCGGGGATATAGGTCGCGCCGATCTGTTCGAGCGTCTTCACCGAGCCGCCCCCGCCGGTGCCGTCGATCATGCGGATGATCGGGAGCTTCAATTGGTGCGCCATCATCTCGGCCTGCACCATCTTGCGCGCGATGCCCGCGTCCGCCGCGCCGCCGCGGATGGTGAAGTCGTCCGCCGTGGCGACCACCGGGCGGCCATTGATCAGCGCCTTGCCGAACAGGAAGGGGGCGGGGGTGACGTGCGCGAGGTCGCCATGGGCGTCATACTTGGCGCTGCCCGCGATTTTGCCGATCTCGCGGAACGAGCCTTCGTCGCACAGCGCCGCCAGCCGCGCGCGGGCGTCCATCTTCCCGCGCCCATGCTGCCGCGCCACCTTGTCCGCGCCGCCCATCTGCTCGGCCAGCGCCTCGCGGCGGCGCAGTTCTGCAAGTTCTCTTTCCCAGCCCATCCGTCCCTCGTCATTGCGAGCGCAGCGAAGCAATCCAGAGCGGACGCGCTCAGCGACTCTGGATTGCCGCGTCGCTTCGCTTCTCGCAATGACGAAAAGCGGGTGAGCCGGAAGTGCCGTTCGGTTCGAGCGAAGTCTAGAACCCTTTGTGCCAGTGTGTCTCGACTTCGCTCGACAGGAACGGGATGGGGTTATTCGCCCTGCGGCACCACCTTGGCCAGCACCGCCTCGACCTGCACCTGTGAGCCCGCGCTCACGCTGAGCCCCTCGATCACCCCGTCGAATGGGGCGGCAAGAGCGTGTTCCATCTTCATCGCCTCGAGCACCATAAGCCGCTGCCCGGCGGTTACGGTCTGGCCCTCGGCGACATCGACCGCAATGACTTTGCCCGGCATTGGCGCAATGATCGCGCCATCGGCGGCGGAGGCTTGGCCGGTGCCATCATACCGAGCGACGTTCAGGATGAACGTTGCGCCGAGATCATCGACCAGCCAGCCGTGATCGACACGCTCCGTCCAGCGGGAAGCTCCGGCAAAATCGGGGTCGTAAGCGACCGCGTAGGTGTTGCGGCCATCGGTCAAGGCATAGGTGGGAGGAACCGGATCGGCATTGAGGCGCGTGCCGATCTGCGCCGTCCATGCCGTTTTGCTGCGGCCAACGTCCGACGCGTAGATGGTCTCCCGCGAAACCCCTCGCGCCGCGTCAAACGCCAGCTCGGCTACGTTTTGCAGCGCATTTTCACTCGGCTCATGGGGCCCAACCAGTTCTTCAAAGTTGCGTTCAATCAGACTTGTGTCGAGATCGGCAGCGCGAAAGGCCTTGTTCTCCAGGCACGCGATCAGAAAGCGGGCATTGTTGCGCACCGGCCAACAGGTAAGCGTAGAGCAAGCCATCGCGAGGCTTTTTGCCGCCGCCTCCCGATCCTCGGCATGGACGATCACCTTGGCGATCATGGGGTCGTAGAAGGGGGAAATCTCGTCGTGCTTTTCGACTCCGGTTTCGATGCGGACTGTCCGGGGCCGGGTTGAGCTTGGCAGGTGGAAATAGGTCAGCTTGCCCGTGCTGGGCAGGAAACCGGCTGCCGGGTCTTCCGCATAAAGCCGCGCTTCGATCGCGTGGCCGTTGATCGACAGCTCGTCCTGCCGCTTGGGCAGCGGCTCGCCGCTCGCGACGCGGAGCTGCCATTCGACCAGATCGACCCCGGTGATCTCCTCGGTGACGGGGTGTTCGACCTGAAGGCGGGTGTTCATCTCCATGAAGAAGATGCGATCCGCGCGCAGGCCCTCGCTGGCGTCGGCGATGAATTCGATCGTGCCTGCGCCCTCGTAATCGACCGCCTTGGCGGCGCGCACGGCGGCGGCGCAGATTGCTTCGCGGGTCGATTCGTCCATGCCGGGGGCGGGGGCTTCCTCGATCACCTTCTGGTGGCGGCGCTGAAGCGAGCAGTCACGCTCGAACAGGTGAACGACGTTGCCGTGGGCATCGCCGAAGACCTGCACCTCGATATGGCGGGGCGAGGTGATCCACTTTTCGAGCAGCACTTGCGTGTTGCCGAAGCTGGCCTTGGCTTCGCGGCGGCAGGATTCGAGCGCGGCGGCGAAGTCGGCGGGCGCGTCGACCTTGCGCATCCCCTTGCCGCCGCCGCCCGCAACCGCCTTGATGAGGACGGGGTAGCCGATGGCCTCGGCCTCCGCCGTCAGGCGCTCGACCGACTGATCCGACCCGTCATAGCCCGGCGTCACCGGCACGCCAGCGGCGCGCATCAGCTGCTTGGCTGCGTCCTTCAACCCCATCGCGCGGATGCTTTGAGGCTTGGGGCCGACCCAGATCAGGCCTGCATCCAGCACGGCCTGCGCGAAGTCGGCGTTCTCGCTGAGGAATCCGTAGCCCGGATGGATCGCATCCGCCCCGGTCTGCTGCGCCGCCGCGATGATCT
>ERZ1066122.164-NODE-164-length-73610-cov-21.352077_pt1 | contig 73610 bp, 61 predicted proteins | sample MGYA00382769_ERZ1066122 | MGnify/ENA primary metagenome ERZ1066122 (study PRJEB33369, sample SAMEA5778352) | biofilm metagenome | biome: Industrial cooling water; feature: Water cooling tower basin; material: Biofilm | place: United Arab Emirates | collected... | reverse complement strand
CGATCAGCTGGCCGATCAGGAAGGCGACCACCGAGCCGCCGATCGCCCACAGGCCTTGGCCGAACACCGCCGCATAGGCCAGCTGGTAGTCGGGTACGCCCTGATCCTGCGCGGCGCCCACCCAGAACCCCGCCGGTGCGAGGTGGATCGCCAGCAGCGCGAACAGGAAGCCATACAGGATCAGCGCGACCGCGATCAGCGAGATCATGCGCACGCCGCGCTTGCCGAAGAATTCGTTGATGACGTCGGTGAAGATGAAGACCACCGGCCACAGCAGCACGCCGGCGGTGAAATTCAGCGAGCCGCTCTGGCCGAACAAGTTCCACTGCAGCGGATCGATGCCGAGCGTGTCCTCCAGCGCGAAGATCTTCACGCCGATGAACTCGGCCAGGATGGTGTTCACGCAGAAGAACGCGGCCAGGGCGATGTACAGACGGACCGCGCGGTCCTCCAGTGGACGGTCGATCATGCGGGGCGCTCCGGGTCCGCGTCGCCCTGGCGGCCCTGTGCGGCCTCGGCCTGCGCGCGGGCGGCCGGCGAGGTGAAGGGGATGAAGTCGGGCGCGACCGCGCCGCCGCTGATGATGAAGCTCATGGCCTGGTCCACGGTCCAGTCGGTCGGGGTCATCTTCTCCACGGGCACAATCTCCAGATAGCCCGAGGTGGGATTGGGCGTGGTCGGCACGTAGACCGCGGCCAGTTCGCGCCCGGTGCCTTCCTCGCGCACCACGCGGGTGACGAAGCCGAGGGTCTTCATCTCGCGGTGCGGGAAATCGATCAGCACCACGCGCTGGGTGCCGTCCGGCTTGGTCTGCAGGATGTCCAGCAGCTTGCGCGCGCTGCCGTAGACGGTATTGGCCAGCGGGATGCGCTGGATCAGCGATTCGAACCAGCGCAGCAGGCGCTGGCCCAGCACGCGACGGGTCAGCCAGCCCACGGCAAGGATGGTGCCGACCGTGGCGACCAGAGCGAGCGCATCGCGCACCCACTCCCCGGCCAGCCAGCCCAGGCTGCGCGGCGACAGCACGGCGATGTTCTGCAGCAGCGGGTCGACGAACGGGCTGCTGATGTCGGACAGCAGCACGAACAGGAATTTGATGACCACCCAGGTCAGCCAGATCGGCAGCAGGGTGAGCAGGCCGGTGACGAACAGGCGTCGCAGCCGGACCATGAACGAGGGGGAGGGATTCATCGCGGCATTGTAGCCGCGGGCCATCGCAGCCGCGGATGCAGCGCGACGCGCGTGCAGGCGCGGCGTGCGTCCCCGTCGACGCGGCAGGCCCCGCGGCCGCCGTGCGGGCACGAAGCAGCGCTACAGCTCGCGCACCAGCCGGAAACCGACGTCGTCGTAGCCGCGATCCGCATCCAGCGAACGCCGGCCCTTGGCCCCGCGCCAGGTCGTGCCATCGGCCATCCGCCGCGAGCAGCCGGCCGGTGCGCAGTCGGCCAGCCATTCGGCGACCGGCTTGGCGCCGGCGGCGCGCGACAGGGCCTGGGCTTCGGCCGCGGTGGGCAGGCGGTAGCGGGCGTTCTCGCGCTGGCTGTGCCAGCGGGCGAAGGCCTCGGCGTCCTTCCACGACACGCAGACCACCGGGTTCTCGGGGCGCTGATCGAAGCCCGGGGTCTTCCAGTCGCGCGGCGCGAGCACGCGCAGCAGGGAGGCGCGTTCGCGACAGAGCGCCGTGTCGCGTCGGGTGGCCTTGGCGAAGGCCTCGTAGTCGCGGCGCGAGACCGGCGCCTGCGCGATCGCGATCAGTTCCTGACCGCTGCGGGTCAGGGTCATGCTGCCGCCGGCCGCGGCGATGCGGTCGCCGGGTTGTGCGATCGCGTCGGCGCGGGTCTTCAGGCCGGCCACGGTGGCGGCCGGCAGGCCCAGATCGCGTGCGGTCGAGGCGATCCGCTGCCCGGCTTCGCGGTCGAAGCTCTCCTCGGCCGCGCGCATGCGCTCCTGCAGCGTCGGGCCCACCGACTTCTGCAGCTTGAGCAGGGTCTCGGCATTGCGCGCGCGATCGCGCTCGACCAGACGCTGGATGCGGCTGATCAGGTCCGCGAGGTCACGGTCCTTCCCGTCGCGCAGACGCTGCAGCGCCTGCGCCGACAGCGCGTCCACCAGCTGCGCGGTGAGATCGGCGAGCCGGCTGTGGGTAGGGTCGGTGTTCCAGGCCGCGATCAGGCTTTCGTAGGCGTTGTTGCCCGCCGGCGAGGCGTAGCGGCGCTGGGCGAGCTGACGCTGCGCCGCATCGATATGCGGCTGCGCGGCGGACATCGGCGGCGCGCGCAGCATGGCCTGGCTGGGGTCTTCCCCGGGCGCGGCGCGGGTGGGGTCGATGCCGGGCGTCTGCGAGAGCGAGACCGGCGAGGCCGCGGAATTCTGCAGCCGTTCGGAGGGAGGCAGATCGGACGTGTCGAACGGGTCCAACTGCTGGGTCAGCACGATGCCGGCCACCACCATGGCGGTGGCTCCGGTCGCCCACAGCCAGCGTCTGCGCCGGCCGCCGACTTCCGCGGCCAGGCGCGCCAGTGCGGCGCGCAACGGCTGACGCTGGGCGTGGGGCACATCGTCCAGCGCCGCGGCCATTTCGGTGGCATCCATGAAGCGCTCGGCCGGCACCTTGGCCAGCGCGCGGTCGAAGAAGGCCTGCCAGTGGCGCAGTTCCGGCGGCAGTTCGGGGATCGGGTCCTGCACGTGCTTGAGCGCCATCGACAGCGCGTCGTCGGCGCGATAGGGCAGGGCCCCTGTCAGCATCTCCCAGGCCAGCACGCCGAGGCTGTAGAGGTCGGTGCGGTGGTCCACATCGACCCCGCGCGCCTGTTCCGGCGACATGTAGGCCGTGCTGCCCACGGCCAGGCCCGTGGAGGTGACCCGGGAACCGTAGCCACGACGCAGGGCGATGCCGAAGTCGGTCAGCATGGGGCGGTCGGCGGCGTCGAACAGCACGTTCTCCGATTTCACGTCGCGGTGCACGACGCCCCGGCTGTGCGCGTAGCGGAGCGCCGAGAGCAGGGCGTCGAGGATCGCGCGCACCCGGGTCTCGTCGCCCACCAGCGCGCGCCGGCCCAGATGCCCCTTCGGCAGCACCGGCATCGCATAGAAGGACAGCCCATCGACCGTGTGGCCCACTTCGTAGATGCGCACGATATGCGGGTGGTCCAGGCGTGCGATGGTGCGCGCCTCGTTCTCGAAGCGCCGGCGCGCGACATCGTCGCTCAGCGCCTCGCGGCGGATCACCTTCACCGCCACTTCGCGCCGCAGCGATTCCTGCAGGGCGAGATACACCGTCGACATGCCGCCCTCGCCCAGAACCCTGGTGAGGCGGTAGCCGGAAATCTCCGGAAAATCCTGTTGGACGGTTCTTTGCGCTGGCATGCTGGAAGTCCCCTGAAGCACAGAGCATACCGTGCGCCCGACCCGGTCGAGAACGCCCGGAACCGCATGCTAGAGTCCGGGCCGGAAAACCACAGCACGAGTCACATTTCATGGCCTGGAAGCGGTTGTTCATCGGCCTTGCGCTGGCGGGGCTCATCGCGGCCGCGGCGATTGTCGCCGCCCTGCATGCAATCCGCAGTGCAGGGCCCTCGATCGAGGAGGCGCAGGCGCTCCGGGCGCTCGCCTTGCCGGACGGGCAGGGCGGGAACGCCTTCGACGCGCTGTGGTTGCTGGAATATCCGGTCCCCGAACATGAACGGGCCGCGATCGTCGCGGAGGACGCCCGGCGCGAGCAGGCCTGGCTGGACGCCTTGCATGCCGGCGAGGTGGAGCTGGTCGAGACGACCCGCCGGACCAGCGCCAGTGGGCGCCATCCGCGGCAGGTGCCGGACGACGCCGAACGGGAGATGTTCTGCCTGTCCGGGTCGGACGTGTCTTGTCTGGGCCATGTCAGAGCGCGCCCCGAGGCCGTGGAGCGCGTGCTCGCACGTCATGCGCCGCTGCTCGACCGGATCGAAGCGCTCTGGCGTTACTCGCACCTGCGCAACGGGTTTCCCGCGGACGGCTTGGTGACCCTGCCGCCCTATCAGCACGTGTACCTTGCGCGCACCCGCGACGCGCACAGGTTCGTATCGGGCGAGACCACGCTGGCGATGGACGGTCTCTGCCGCCGCGCGGCCGCGTTGCGCAGGCTGGGGGCGGACAGCGATCACATCATCTTCCACCTGATCGCCATGCGCAGCGCCACCGACTTCGACGCACGACTCTTCGCCGAGATGCTGGCCGAACTCCCGGCCGGAGCGCCGGTTCCAGCGGTGTGCGATGCGGCGTTCGCACCGATGTCCGTGGAGGAGGCTCAAGGTTTCTGCCGCACGTCGCAGGGCGAATTCGCGATGCTGGCCGGGACGCTGCGCAACTCGCACGCCATCGACGCCGCTGCACACTCCCCGCTCCTGCGGCTGGCCGACTGGTTCCTCTACGACCCCGAACAGACCATCGCCAGGTCCGCCATGCGCTGGCAGGCCGCCTGTGCGCCCGCGGTCGCGCAGGCGATCCTCGAAGACCGTCGCCTCCAGGAGGCCGCGACCTCTTCTGCGCCTGGGTCGACGCAGTGCCTGACGAATCATCTGGGCTGCGTGCTTGCCGACATCGCCGGAGGCCCGCACTACGAATACGCCAGCAGGCTGCAGGATTCTCGGGCACGCGTGGCGCTGCTGCGCGCGGTCCTGGCCCTGCGGCAGGCACGCGAGGCGGGCACGGCGCCGGTCTCCGCCGACATGACGGCGCAGTCCGAGGGGCCGCCCGGCTCAGGTCGCATCTCGGCGGCGCAGTTCGCCCGTGCCGCCGCGGATCTGGAAGCCGAAGGCAGGAACCTTCGCCTCAGCGACGACGGCAAACGCGTCCGCATCGATCTGTTCGGGGGTGGCGACGCGGATGCGCAGGGATGGGAGATTCCGCTCCCGCCCGTGCTGTGGCCGGACGCCGTCGCCCATGGGCGCGCCGTCGGACGTTGAGTGCGGCGCACCCGGTGCGATGCGCCAGTGATGGCGCATCCACGGCGGTGTGTCGGTCGCGGGCCTCCGCCTGCGATGCCGCCGGGTTCGCCTTTTGGGTTCAGGCGTCTACGTTGAACCCTTGCGCCGCACGTAGAGCTGCTTGCGGACCTGCGCCACCACCTCGCCGTCCGTGTCGACCACGTCGGTCTCGAACCAGGGGTGGTATTTCTCGCCGTCGGCGGTGGCGGCGCGGATTTCATCCAGCCGGGCGTCGTCCAGCACGAAGCGGGCGTGCACGGTGCCCCGGCCAGGCCTGCGGAAGCGGATCTCGCCGGCCCGGTCCCAGACGATGTAGTCGCGACCGCCGAGGGCATTCATGACCAGCAGCATCCAGAACGGGTCGGTCATCGAGAACAGGCTGCCGCCGAAGTGGGTGCCGACGTAGTTGCGGTTCCACCAGTGCAGGCGCATTTCGACATGCGCGCTGCGCCAGTCCTCGCCGATCTCGCGGATGCGGATGCCGGAGAACACGTACGGCGGCCACACATTGAACACGCGCCGGAGCCGGCGTGGGGTCATGCCGCGGACCATGCGATTGGCCATGCGTGTGCTCAGACCAGCAGCAGCGAGGCCATCCTGCGGCGGTAGCGGCCGACCAGGGCCGCATCCTCGATCGCCTGGAACGCATCCAGCAGGGCCTTGCGCGGCAGTCCGTCGCCGTAGGCCTTGTCGCGTTCCAGCATCTGCAGGAACTGCTCCAGTGCGGCCTCGTCCTCGCCGGCCACCAGATGATGCAGGCCGCGAAGGTGACGGGCGCTCAGGTCTCCCGGGTCGGCCGCCAGTGCGGCGTCCAGCGCGGCGGCCGTCGGGGCTTCACGCAGCTGGGCGGCGAAGCCCAGACGGGCGCGGGCGCGGGTCGCGCGCGGGTCGGCGGCCAGCTCGGCGGGCAGCGCACCCAGCAGCCGCTCGGCCTCGTTGCTCTCGCCGGTCTGCAGCAGCGCCAGCGCCAGCTGCAACGCCAGTTCGGAATTGTCGGGTTCGGCCGCGACTGCGGCGCGCAGACGCTCCGCCTCGGCGGCGGGGTCCGCGGGAACGTCTTCCTGTGCCGCGGCGTTCTCGGACGTCGTGTCGCCGTTGCCGGCACCCGGCGTGATGCCGTGATGTTCCAGGAACTGCCGCAGCTGGCCCTCGGGCAGCGCGCCCTGGAAACCGTCCACCAGTTGCCCGTCCTTGACCAGTACCACGGTCGGGATCGAGCGGATCTGGAACGCCGCCCCCAGCTCCTGTTCGGCTTCCACGTCGACCTTGGCCAGCACGAAGGCGCCGTCATGTTCGGCCGCCAGCTTTTCCAGGATCGGCCCGAGCGTCTTGCAGGGGCCGCACCAGCTCGCCCAGAAATCGATGAGCACCGGCGTCTGCAGCGAGCGCTGCAGCACCTCGGCTTCGAACGTGGCGGCGGTGGCGTCGAAGACATGGGGCGAAGCGGAGAGGGTCATGCGCGATCTCGTTGAAAGGGGCGACGCCCCGCAGATGCGGGAGATTGTGCCAGTTTCGGCGCAAATCAACCCGCCCGGATGGTCGCGCGGACGGGCTTGGGCATCCGTGGCGGTATGATCGCCGGCTGTTCATCGCCGATGTCCCGACGCTCCACGCCATGCGCGCCCTGCACCCGTCCACCCGCGCCGCGCTTCCCGCTGCCGCGGCCTTCGCCGTCTATCTGGCTGGGCTCGCATATGCCGGCGCAGCCATCACTGCGGCGGTGCCGGACGTTTCGCATGCCGCCACGCCGATGGCGGCCTTGTCCCTGAGCGGCATGCCGGGCGCGGCCTGGTTCAACGCGGCGGTGGTCGCCTCGGGCCTGCTGGCGGCTGTCGCCGCATCGGCCCTGCGCGCCGGGCTCGCGTCATCAGCAGCGTGGAGCGCCCGCATCGGCGCGCGACTGCTGGCGCTCTCGGCACTCGCCTTCGCGGTCCAGGGCCTGCTGCCTCTGGATCCGCGCGACCTCGACGGTCCGGGTGCCGCCCTGCGTGGCATGGGCTGGACGATGTGGTGGCCGGCGCTCGCGTTCGGCGCTGGACTGCTGGCGTGGGGCACGCGTCGCACGGCGTCCACGGCCACGCGTGCGCTGCTGTGCTCGGGCGCAGCCGGGTTCCCGGTCGCCGCGCTCTGGTCCGTGGGGCTGCTGGGCGGGTTGCCGGCGGAGGCGCCGCACTGGCCCGAGCGCCTGTTGCCTGCCGCTTGGATGCTCTGGTTGTGTGCGCTGGCCTGGGCCCGTGTCGGCGTGGATGCGGGCATGCACCCGCCAGGCGGCCGCGACACGGCCTGAGCGGGCGGGTCGATGCCACGACCCGTCAGCCGTGGCGCAGCTTCAGCCCCAGGATCGTCGCCGACAGCGCGAAGGTCACGATGTTGGACAGGATCATCGGCATCGAGCCCAGCGCGATGCCGTACGCCAGCCAGAAGCCGATGCCGATGGTGAACACCACGTACATGCCCAGCGAGATGCTGCGCGTGTCTCGGGTGCGGATGGTCTTGATCGCCTGGGGCACGAACGCGACGGTGGTCAGCACCGCCGCGATGTAGCCGGTCCACTCCAGGGACGGGGTCATGGACGCTCCGGGCGGCGGAAGATCCGGCCGTCCTTCATCACGAAGTCGACCTGCTGCGTGGCGGCGATGTCGGCCACCGGGTCGCCCGGCATCGCGATGATGTCCGCGCGCATGCCGACCTCCAGTGCGCCCTGGTCCTGCACGCCCAGTACTTCGGCGGCATGCGTGGTGGCGGCCTGCAGGGCATAGGCAGCGGGGATGCCGGCCTCCACCATCAGCAGGAATTCGCGCGCGTTCTCGCCATGCGGGCTGACGCCGGAATCGGTCCCGAAGGCGATCTTCACCCCGCCGCGATAGGCCTTGCCGGCGGTTTCCTGGATCAGCGCGCCGATCCGCGCGGCCTTGGGCCGCACCACTTCGGGGAAATACCCGTCGATCTTCGCCTTGTCGGCGACGAAGCGGCCGGCGGTGATGGTCGGCACGTACCAGGTGCCGTATTTGCGCATCAGCCCCATGACTTCGTCGTCCATGTAGGTGCCGTGCTCGATGCTGGTCACCCCGCCGACCACCGCGCGCTTCATGCCTTCCTTGCCGTGCGCGTGCGCGGCGACCTTGTAGCCGTAATCCTTCGCGGTCTCGACGATCGAGGCGATCTCGTCCACCCGGAACTGCGGCGCGTCGCCGGAGCGCGCGTAGCTCAGCACGCCGCCGGTCGCGGTGATCTTGATCACGTTGCTGCCGTCCTTGTAGCGCTGGCGCACGGCCTGGCGCGCGTCCTCGACCGAATTGATCACGCCCTCGGTCGGACCGGGCGGGCCGACCAGATGGGCGAGGGCCGAGTTCATGCCGTTGGTGGGGTCGGCGTGGCCGCCGGTGGTGGCGATCGACTTGCCCGCGGCCCAGATGCGCGGGCCTTCGACGTAGCCCTGCTCGATCGCGTCGCGCAGGTTCAGGCTGACTTCGCCGCCGAGGTCGCGCACGCTGGTGAATCCCGCCATCAGCGTCTTTCGCGCGTAGCTGGTGCCGCGCAGCGCGAAGTCGGCCGGATCGAGCCGGAAGCCTTCCTCGTAGCTGCGCGGGTTGGACTGGCTGCCGAAGTGCACGTGCAGGTCGGTCCAGCCAGGCGAACAGGTGCGCCCGGACAGATCGACGGCCTCCGCGCCCGCCACGGGGTCCAGACCGCTGCGCACCTCCGCGATCCGGCCGGCACGCACGACCACGGTATGCGCGCCCAGCACCTTGCCGCTGCGGCTGTCGAACAACCGTCCGCACTGCAGGGCGAGCGTGCCCGCAGCCGATGTGCCCGGAGTCGAGGCGGTGTCCTGAGCGTCCGCGGCGAACGCGGGGCCGGAGAGTGCCGCCAGCACGGCGGAGAGGGCGAAGGCGAGGGTGGCGCGGCGGCGCATGGCAGGCTCCGGTCGACGGATGTCGGACGAGGTGAGCGCCCGATGATAGCGGCCCGGCCGGGCCAGGGGCGAACAGGCGGCCAGGCATGCGGACGGGCCGCCAGGACGCGGCGCGACGATGCGTCTCCCGCGTCGCGCCGGCCTCACGCCCGTCCGTCTGCCGGCTCAGATCTTGATTTCGAGCGCGTCCACCGTGACCGCGGGCATCAGGCGCTGGGTGAAGTACTTGTCGCTGAAGTACTTGATCTTGTCGCAGAACACCGGGTTCGGGATGCCCTCGTAGAAGAAGATCTCCTTGTCGAAACCGATCGCCTTCAGCTCCTGCGGCAGCAACAGCGCGCGCCGTTCCTCGGACTCGCTGCGGCTGAACTCGCGACCGCGGGTGAAGCTGTCCTTGCGCACGGTGGTGTAGCCGAGCATCTCGGAATAGTCGTTGGCGTCCTGCTGCTCGCGCGGGGCGTAGACGATCTGCAGCGCATGGTTGGTGATCATGGTCCGCGACATGTCCTTGCCGTAGACCGCGTCCAGCTGCGACATGCTCTGGATGATCGGCAGCAGCCGGATGTTGTAGCCGGCCATGTACGAGACCGCGGTGGCGATGATGTCCACCTTGCCGATCGCGGTGAACTCGTCCATCAGCAGCAGGCACTGATGCTGCAGCTCCTTGTTGTTCTGCGGCAGTTCCTTGGTGTTCTGGTTGATCAGCTGGCTGAAGAAGAGGTTGATGATCAGCCGGCTCTCGGCCAGCTTGTTCGGCTGGATGCCGATGTAGATCGTCATCTTCTTGCGTCGCACGTCGTTGAGGCTGAAGTCGTCCTCGCTGGTCACCGCGTCCAGGATCGGGTTGATCCACGGGTTCAGCGGTTCCTTGAAGGTGCCGAGGATCGAGGCGAAGGTCTCGTCCGCCTGCGAGAGCATGCCGGCGAACGCCGTCTTGGCCTGGCCGCTGAGGAACGGCCGCTGCGCCAGTTCCTTCAGGAACGGCTTGAGCTCGCTCTTGCCGTCGCCCGAGGACAGGCGATAGATCGCGCCGATGGTCGGTTTCTTGGAGAACGGGAAGCCGATCTTCTGATCGTCGTCGTACTTCTCGAACAGGAACAGGGCGAAGGCCATGAACGCGTTGCGCGCCTGGCTCACCCAGAATTTCTGGTCCTCGGCGCCGTCCGGGTACAGCATCGCCGCGATGCTCATCAGGTCCGACACACGGAAGGCCGGGTCTGCCGAGACGTAGCTGAGCGGGTTCCAGCGGTGGCTGCGGCGGTCCTCGGCGAAGGGGTTGAGCAGATAGATCTCGTGACCCACGCTGGCGCGCCAGCCGCTGGTCAGGTCGAAGTTTTCCTGCTTGATGTCCAGCACCACCATCGATTCCTGGTAGTCCAGCAGGTTCGGAATCACGATGCCCACGCCCTTGCCCGAACGGGTGGGCGCGGCGAGGATCACGAACTGCTGGCCGCCCAGGCGCAGCAGCTTGCCGCCCATCTTGCCGACCACGATCCCGTTCTTGTGCGGCTTGAACATGCCCTTGCCGGCGAGTTCGCCGGCCGAAGCGAAGCGTGCGTTGCCGTGCAGCGACCGCTGGCGCGGGATGACCGCCAGGATCAGCAGCCCCGCCAGCAGAGCGGTGGGGACGCCGAAACCGATGGCCACGCCCATGTTGATCTTCTTCGCGTACGGCTGATACGCCGGCTGCGACTTCGCCTTCCAGTAGTCCAGCCACAGCGTCGGGCTGTGGGTCACCTGGGGCAGCTTGATCAGCTTCTGCACCATGTAGCTGGACAGAAAGGCGCCGCCGATCATCAGCAGGATGCCGAGGATCAGGATGAAGACCACTTTCGCGCCGGTGTTGCTGTTGTTGTCGGTGTTCGGAATGCTCACGTTGCGGCGTCCTGCTGATGCGAACCTGCTGAAGGCACGGGGAGGGGCGAGCGGGGCGCCTGGTCCTGCGGGAACGGGCGTACCGGGCAGGGGGGGAGTCCGCACCGATCGCGTCCCGCGCCCGGCATGTCGCCACGCGGGCCTGTGGCGGTGCCATGCATTCCCATGCACAGCCGGCCGCTCCCCTGTCCGCGGCGATCTTAACAGGGGTGCGCGGCCGGGGCGCCAGCCTGCGTCGTCCTCGGAGGCCTCCCCTCGCGGGGGCGGCGTCCATCGGACAAGCGGGCACGTTGACATCGTCCGAAGGGCATCGGAGTATTCTCCGGACAGAGTCTGCTTCGGCCGACTCCGTCCCGGCGAGCGCAGTCCAGCGCTGTCTCACCGGTGTCACCGAAGTCATGAAAGGATGTCGTGCGCCGGCATGTGCGCGGCCGTACCGGTCGCGTGATCGACAGCAGCATGATCTTGAGCAACATTTGAGCTGCATGCTCGTCGACTCGATGCCGCGCCAGGGGGTGCAGATGCAAAGCAAACGCATGGATCAGACAGCAGCTCGGCAGGGAGGCTCGTAACGTGCTGCCCGGCCTTGAAACGCTTGCCTGTCAGGGGCTGGCCGTTCCCCAGGAAGTGATGCACCACGTCGTGCGCATCGAGTCTTCCTTCAATCCCTACGCCATCGGCGTGGTCGGCGGCCGCCTCGCCCGCCAGCCCAAGACCCTGGCCGAAGCCCTCTCCACCGTACGGATGCTCGAGCAGAAGGGCTACAACTTCTCCATCGGCCTCGCCCAGGTCAACCGCTACAACCTCGAGAAATACGGGCTGCAGTCCTACGAAAGGGCATTCGAGCCCTGCGCCAACCTGGTCGCGGGCTCCCGGATCCTTGCCGAGTGCTACAGTCGGTCCGGCGGCGACTGGGGAAAGTCCTTCAGCTGCTACTACTCGGGCAACTTTTCCACCGGTTTTCGGCATGGGTATGTTCAGAAAATCTATGCTTCGATACGCCAGGGACGGGGAGTGGACGAGGACACGCAGAATGCGCAGGCGATCGCCGTGGTCGGAAGGGAGTCGCGGAAAGTGATGCCGCAGACCCGCCATCCCCTGTATGACGACGGCAGCGCATCGCCCATCGCGCCGGTCGCCGGCATGCGCGACGGTGTCATCGCGATGAATGCGCTTCCGCAGGCTGTGGCAGGCGGCATCGAGGATCCGATGCGCCGCCCATCCCGCGTCGAGGCCATCACGTCGCGTCGTGTGCAGGTCGAACCGGCGTCACCGCCGGCTACGGACCTGGCACACGTCGCGTCGCAGCCGCAGCCCTCCGTGGCACAGCCGGCCGCTGCGCCGCCGGCGCAGACCGCTGCGGCCTCTCCGGCGCAGGCACCGCCGGCCACCATCGCGGACGCGCCCCGTCCACGCGGTCCCGTCGTGCTCCAACCGTATTCCGGCCGGACGGCTGCCGTGGCCGAGCCCGCCCAGCCTCCTGCGCCGCGTGTGAGCGAGCCCCCGGTCGACCGGGCACCCCGCAAAACAGACGAAGCCTTCGTTTTCTGACACTCTGCCGTCGTCGCCCCGCGCCATCCAGGCGCGTGCGTGCCCGGCACGATGTCGTCGCCCCCTTCGGTTCCACCACCACCGAACGATCCACCACCACCACCACCACCACCACCACCCTGTCGTATCACTGGAGAACATCATCATGACCAAGTTCAACACCAAGGCTCTGCTCAAGGCCTTCGCACTGCTCGCCGTGCTCTTCCTGCCCCAGCTCGCCATGGCGGGCGGCGCGGCCGCCACCTTCGACTGCACCGAAGCCGGCGACACCATCGTCTCGTTCTTCGAGAGCGTGGAAGGCCTGCTGGGCGTCGCCTCGATCATCATCGTGACCATCGCCATCATCTTCGCCGGCTACCAGATCGCCTTCGCCCACAAGCGTCTGAGCGACGTCGCTCCGGTGCTGGTCGGTGGCCTGATGATCGGTGCCGCCGGCGCCATCGCCACGATGCTGATGGGCGACACGGTCGCCGGCAAGTGCTGATCCCGGCCTGAGCTGCGATCCGTCATGCAGAAGAACGTGCTCTTCCGCGGCTGCACCCGTCCGGCGATGTTTCTGGGCGTGCCTTATGTGCCTTTCTTCATCGGCGCGGGTGGGTGTCTCATGGGGGCGATGTATTCCGGCACCTTCTGGAAGCCCGGTTTCATCATCTTCCTGCTCCTGCTGCCCACGGTGATCTTCATCATGCGGCAGATGGCCAGACGCGACGAAATGATCTTCCGGCTCCTCGGCCTGAACTGGAGGTTCCAGCTCAAGGCCCGGAACCGGACAGAGCACTCGGGAGCACTCGTCTTCAGCCCGCATGACTATCGCCGCACTCCGGCAGGCGCCAAGAGGAAATTCACGGGTCCTTTCCTGATCAGCGGGAAGATGACACGGGGTCTCGCGGTGCCTGCCAAGGCAGCAGTCAAATGACGGCCTCGGCCGTCACGTGATGGTCCACATCCCCCCGGGCTCACGCCCGGGGGGATTCAGGTTTCTTGGGTTCCTCCAGCGTCCCGCCGTCGTGTGCGACGAATCGAACCGGTTGTGTGTGCGGATCGCCCGGTCCGTTCCCAGGCCGGGACATTCCAGAGCGCACCGCCTTGCATTAGGGACGTAGTGTGGACACCCGCATGTGCAAACGCCCGGGCAGGGGCCGGTGGCGTCGTGCGATCCGTGCGAGTACGCAGCGCGCCTCGTCGGTTAGTGTGATTCCGGTCTCGTTTTTTGCCTGTTATTTCGTCAAATGATCGACGTGGACATCGTTCCCATCGTCGGCTCACCGGACACACACGAAAACACCGCCCATGTTCACTCCAGACAGCTCGATCAGCCAGTTCCTGCCTCTCTCCAGCCACGTCTCGCCCGCGGTGATCCGTACCCGCGAAGGCGACTATCTGATGTGCTGGCATCTGGAGGGTCTCCCCTTCGTCGGTCGCGAGGAATGGGAGATCGAGCATCGCCACAACGTCTTCAACCGCCTGCTGCAGACCCTGCGCGCGCCGGATTACGTGAACGTGGCCTTCTGGGTTCACGATATCCGGCGCCGCCGCCGCCTGACCATCAAGAGCCGGTTCAAGCAGCGCTTCAACCAGGACATGTCGGATGCCTACTACGAGGCGCTGTCCGCACAGAAGATCATGCAGAACGAGTTGTACCTGACCATGATCTTCCGCCCGGTCGTGGCGGGCAAACGCTTCGTCGAGCAGTCCGCCGACCATGCCAAGATCAAGGCCGAGCAGGAACAGGCCGTCCTGAAGCTGCAGGAACTGGCCACCAATCTCGAGGCGGTGCTCAAGGACTACTCACCGTATCGCCTGGGCATGTACGAGGGCGCCAACGGCGTGGTGTTCTCCGAGACGCTGGAGTTCTACGGCTATCTCCTCAACCGCATCGAGGAGCCAGTGCCGGTGCTGCACGCGCCGATCTACAACTACCTCGCGGTCAGTCGGCACATGTTCTCCTCCAAGTCCGGCGACTACGTCATCAGTACGCCGAACGGCAAGAACGTCTACGGCGCCATCCTGAACGTCAAGGAGTATGCCGACGGGACCTATCCCGGCATCCTCAACGGCCTGAAGTATCTCGATTTCGAGTACGTCATCACCCATTCCTTCAGCCCGATCGGCCGCCAGGACGCGATCAAGGTGCTCGACCGCACCAAGGGCATGATGATCTCCTCGGGCGACAAGGCGCTGAGCCAGATCACCGAGCTCGACCTGGCGATGGATCAACTCGCCTCGGGCAACTTCGTGCTTGGCGAATACCACTTCCTGCTCGCCATCTATGCCGATTCGCACGAGAAGCTGTCGCAGCAGACGGCGACCGCGCGCGCGGAGCTGTCCAATGCCGGCTTCGTGTCCGCCAAGGAGGATCTGGCGGTCGCGGCATCCTTCTATTCGCAGATTCCCACCAACTGGGCCTTCCGCACCCGCATCGCGAATGTCAGCTCGCTGAACTTCCTCGGCCTGTCGCCGCTGCACAACTTCGCCACCGGCAAGCGCGACAACAACCCTTGGGGCGAGTGCGTGACCACGCTGCAGACCACCAACGGTCAGCCCTACTATTTCAACTTCCACGCGACCCATCCGGCCGAGAATTCGCTCGGTGAAAAAGCCATCGCCAATACCATGGTCATCGGCAAGTCCGGTACCGGCAAGACCGCGCTGATCAACTTCCTGCTGAGCCAGGTCCAGAAGTACGATCCGTCGCCGACGATCTTCTTCTTCGACAAGGACCGCGGTGCGGAGATCTTCGTGCGCGCCTGCGGCGGCAACTACCTCGCCCTAGAGAACGGCCAGCCGACCGGCTTCAACCCGTTCCAGTGCGAGCGCAACGAAGCCAACATCCAGTTCCTCGCCGACCTGGTGAAGGTGCTGATGGGCAAGAAGGAATACTCCTCGCGCGACGACGAAGACATTTTCCGTGCGGTCGAGAACATGCTCGATACCCCCAAGCACCTGCGCAGCATGACCAATTTCCAGAAGAGTCTGCCCAACATGGGCGATGACGGTCTCTATGCGCGCATGCGCAAATGGACCGCCGGCAACTCGCTGGGCTGGGTGTTCGACAACCCGAAGGACACCATCGATCTGCAGAAGGCCAACATCATCGGCTTCGACTACACCGACATCATCGACAACGCCGAAGTGCGCGTGCCGGTCATCAACTACCTGCTGCACCGCCTGGAAGAACTGATCGATGGCCGTCCGCTGATCTACGTCATGGACGAATTCTGGAAGATCCTCGACGGCGCTGGCGGCCTGAAGGAATTCGCGAAGAACAAGCAGAAGACCATCCGTAAGCAGAACGGCCTCGGCATCTTCGCCACGCAGAGCCCGGAAGACGCGCTGAAGAGCGACATCTCCGCGGCGCTGATCGAGCAGACCGCGACCCTGATCCTGCTGCCGAACCCCAACGCCAACCGCGACGACTACATCGAGGGCCTGAAGCTGACCGATGCGGAGTACCAGGTGATCAAGAGCCTGGACGAGCGCTCACGCTGCTTCCTGGTCAAACAGGGCCACGCGTCGAGCGTCTGCCAGCTCAACCTGCGTGGCATGGACAACGCGCTGTCGGTCATTTCCGCCTCCACCGACAACATCGAGATCCTGCATCGCATCCTGGGCGAGGAATCCGCCAATCGCGGCATCACCATCGACGCGCTCACGCCGGACGACTGGCTGGAGCGCTTCTACGACGAGCGCAAGGGCTCCGGCAAGAACGCCGCAAAGAACTCCGGCGGCGGGCTTCGCGCGGCGTCCGGTTGATTCCGTTCGTCGTCGCAGGCCCTGCGTCACACCACACGTATCCTTCCCATTTCCGCAGTGCGGGCACATCAGGAGGTGTTCCATGCGTCAGTCGCGTTCCGATCGTCGTTCACCCCGCCTGGCTCTGATCGCCGCGGTCTTCATGGCCGCTGGTGGTCTGTCCGGAAATGCGCAGGCGCAGTTCGCGGTCATCGATGCGACGCAGATCGCCAACGCGCTGAAGGAGTACGCCGAGGAGGCCAAGCGCTGGCAGGAGCAGATCAAGCAGTATCAGTCCACGCTGGGCAATGCGACGATGATGCTCAAGGCGCCCAGCTTCAACATGGAGCTGACGATGCAGCTGAGGCCCGCCAATCAAGGCGTCGCCGAGCGTTGCCCGGATCCCAGCGGCAGCGGCGGCGGTCTTTTGGGCTCGATGTTCGACATGTTCAAGCCGGACCTGACCGGCGACATCTACAAGCAGCAGCAGTTGGTATGCACCAATATCGTGCTGCTTGAGAACAAGAAGTACAACGAGCTCGTTACCCTCGTGCAGGAAGCGGACAAGCGCAAGGCCGATATCGACAAGGGCATTGCCGAAGTGGCCAAGGCCGGCGCGACAGAAGGCGAGATGAAGAGCGCCTCTATCCGGGCCCAATCCCAGATGGCGACCAGTCTCGCCGAAATGCAGTATTCGCTTGCGCGGATTCAGGCTTTCGATGGCATGATCGAATCTCTGAAGATCGATCAGCAGACACTCGCGAGGCAGGCGCTGTCGGGCAGCCAGAACAACTTCTCGGCTTCCGGTCTGCTCGGAAAGGTCGTGCAGGGCGCCACGCTTGAAGTGGCTCTACAGGCCGCCCGTGCACGCGAGCGTTGAGCCAACCGCGTACACGTCAGGATCCTCTATGCGTAGTCCCATCGATCTGATCGCCGATCTTTCCCATCTCGCCACCGGCTGGCTGTTTTCGCCCAAGGCGGGAGCGATCGGCGATCTCAGCAATCTCATCTTCTTTCAGCGCATCTATGCGTTCCTGAACGACGAGATCGACGAGTTCATGACCAACTTCATGGGTCGCAGCATGAAGCTCGTCGGGACCGCCGCGTTGCTGTTGCTGACCATCTGGGTGCTCTATCAGGGCTACCGCATCATGACCGGGATATCCCGCGAGTCGATGTCGGCCTTCACGCTGCAGGCGGCGCGCAACGCCTTCATCATCCTGACCGCGACGTCCATGGCCCTGTTCGGGACGGATTTGTCCGAGGTGCTGTCGCAGTGGTTGCCGAACGGCATCCATTTCTTCGTCACCGGCCAGTCGGGCAGTCCCTACGAGCAGATCGACCACAGCCTCGGCTACATGCAGCTCGCCCTGACCAGCATCGATGCGATCCAGACGGGCGGCGATCTTGGCCTCGAGGATGCCAAGACACGCGCGAAATGGTTCACCGGCATCGGTGTGGGCCTGCCTGCCGTACTGGCCGGATCCATGCTCATGCTGTTTCGGCTCGCCATCGCGCTGTTCGTCGGCTTCGGGCCGATCTTCATCATGTGCCTGATGTTCGACTACACGAAGCAGATGTTCCATCGCTGGCTGATGCTGGGCATCGGCACGATGTTTGCGCTGGCGGTGATGAGCTTCACCGTCACGCTGGCGCTGGACGCCATTCTTGCCGTGACCGCGTCCTTCTGGGCGGGCAAGCTGTTGTTGGGCTCCAACCCGGAAGGCGTGACCAGCGTGGCGATGCAGCAGGGCGGCCTCGGATTGTTCATGACCGCATTGATCGTGTCGGCTCCTCCGATGGCGGCCGCGTTCTTCCAGGGCACCATCGGTCAGTTCGCCGCCTACAACCAGTTCGGCCAGAACGCCGCATCGGGTGGTGGCGGTGGTGGGCAGAGACTGCCGGATGGAAGGCCGCTGGGGGGCTCTGGCGGTGCACCGCGTGACCAGAGCGCTTCGGTCGAGGGCACGGGTTATCGCGCCGCGCCCAATGCTCAGTTGGTGACGCAGCGGGTTTCAGGCGACGCCCAAGCCGAATCTGGCGTGCTGAAGCCCGGAGCCAGAGGTGCTGCCTCCCAGCAGAATGCCTAGGTTTGCGGTTTCTGGTTTGCTTACAGGAAGTTGATATGAAGATTCGTCTGCTCACGGCTTTGGCACTGATCGTTTTAAGTCCTGTGGCCGCCGCCCAATGCCCCAATGGCATTCCCTCTGGTGGAAATCCCGGGTGTGTGCCGCCGGATGTCTATTATGGCAGTCAACCCAATTCCGATCCGCCTCCGCTTCCCAAGGAGAGATGGAAGACGAGGTGGGGAGCCATCGCCATCGGTTCCACCCAATCCGGTGGGGGGCTTGGTTTTTCCAGCAAAATGGACAGCAAGCGTCAAGCAGAAAAGGCCGCACTGAAGATGTGCAGGGATACGGGCGGCGGTAAAGAATGCGCCGTTCAAGTGACGTACCACAATCAATGTGGAGTGATCGCATGGGGCGATATTTTTTTTGCGACGGCCCGTGCTTCAACAGAGCAGGAAGCGTCGCAGCTCGCGTTGAAGGCGTGTTCTGAGAAATCCGAGGGCTGCAAGGTCTTTTATTCCAACTGCAGCTACCCTGCCAGAATATATTGAAGACTCAGCGGTTCGTCATCGATCCAAGAGTAAATTATTGATCGATATATCGAATCTCGTTTCAGGCGGGCCTAATTTCACTTGCTCGTGGGGGGGCGGCTCTCGGTCGGCTGAAAAAAGCCGCGCGGATCATCTCAGTTTCCCAATAGTTTAAGAGGGAGCCTTCGGATGCGGGTGATGTGTGCTTTCTTTCGTAATTTCGGTCTTGCGCTTACTTCATTGCTGATCTCCTGCGCATGGCTTCTCACGCCGTCGCCCGCGCACGCCGACGCCGCCTGCGGCCCTGGTCAACGGATGGTCGGCATGCGTCCTGCCGATGGAGGCCCTGTCGGGCAGTCGGTGCAGCAGATTCCCGTGTGCGCGCCCGACGGAAGTGGGGCACCTCAAGGAGCTGCCGCCTCACCCGAAATTGTCCTGTTGCCGCTCAACGCGGCGATCGTCTGGGCAAATCTGGCCGATGGGAGGCCCGTATATTTCTACACGAGCGCGAGAATGAGTGCGATCGGAGCGGTGGAGGATGCGGTGAAGGCCTGTCGGGATTTCGGAGCTCTGAATTGTCGTCCGGGCATCACGGCGGCGGACGGGTGGCTCGCCGTCAGTCGTGCAGGCGACGGCAGTCTGTATGCGGCGTATGGACGGAAGAAGAAGCAGGCCGAGAAAGCCGCGCTCGCACGTTGCGCTCAGGAATCCAGCGGCTGCACGGTCGCCGACTCGATCAGGAACAATCTGAAATGAACCCCACGCACTACTTGCGCAAGTTCTCCGGTGTGGTTCTCCTCTGCGCTGTGCTTGCCATGCCGGGCGCGGCCTTGGCCGATCCCGGCTGGCTGGAAATCGATGTGACCGGTCAAGCCCCGAACCGGGTCGTGACCTACGCAAATTCCAGCTCGCTTGCGCTCGCGCATGACGTGGAACGCGCTACGCAATTTATGAGTGCTCAGGCCGACAGCAATACCGCCGCGTTGTCTCGATCGCTGGCGCAGACGCGACTTTGGACGATCCGCACGATGCGCGTGTTCGAGGGCAACGAACCGACGGTGCAGCTGCGTGACGTCCATGCGCAGTGGCTGTCCGTGGATTGTTCAAGCGAGCGGCTCTTCGCGATCTGGATCGAACGCATCCGCAAGGATCGCAAACATCCCAACCCGCTCTCTGCCGAAGCGGAGACCTACGAAAAAATCGCGACCCATCGACCGCTGGGCAATGATGAGCGGTGGCAGCAGGTCCTGATACGGAATGTCTGCGATCAGGCCCCGCTGCGCCGGGCACTCATGGGTTTTGCATGCGTGGATGAGCGGGTGCATCCGCTGGGGATGGAGTGCCTCCCGGGCATACCCGACAACGATCATCTCCGAGTTCTCGCGAACTACGCGATGAAAGACCCCGCGCAATTCAAAGCCGTCGATTGAACGTCGCGGGGTGCGACCATGCTCAGTCGCTATTGTCCCGAGAGTGAACCAAGCTTGGATATCCGCCACGCCGAAGAGACAGCCGAGGCAGATATACGAACGCTCGGATGTAGCCGAGGCTTCAGCCCCTGCCGTCGTCCCGCTGTTCGAGCGGCCGCTGCGGCACTTTGCGCAGAGTCCCGACGTCATATCCCAACGCGCGCACGCGCTCGACCAGTGCGGCGTACTCCGCGTCCGGAATGCTCGGCGTGCGCGCCATCACCCAGACATAGTCGCGCTTGCTGCGGCCGACGATGGTCTGGGTGTAGTCATCGTCGAGATGCACGATCACGTACTCGGCCTTGATCGGCCAGATGAACTGCATGCCCCACACCGCGTTGCCGGTTCCCTCGCGTACGGTGCCGACCGGGTGCATGGTCTTCAGGGGCGCGTCGAAGCCGCCCTTGCGCTGGGTGTAGACGGTCTGGATCTTGCCGTCCTCGCGGATGGAGTAGGATTCCAGCGCGTCGTAGGCGTCCTTCTCGATGAAGGTCGGAATATGCGCGATCACGTACCAGTCGCCCATGAAGCGAGGCAGGTCCACCCGCTCCACGGGCGGGATCTTGTCTTCGCCGCCCGCGGTGGCGGCCGCAAACAGGCCTGCGGCGACAACGGCCGCGATGGCCAGAACAATGCGGCGTTTCTTCATGCGTGTACTCTCCGTCGGGCTGTTCGTCTTGTGCGCGCTGTGTCGGGCGATTGATCCGCTGCGTTCGGTCGCGCTCTCGATGACCGGATGATGCCCTGTACCCGCTGGCCACGGGGCGGCCTCGGGATTCGAATCCGGGTTGCGTTCAGGCCGTGGCCGTCTCGGGTCGCTGGAACCGGTAATGCGCGACCAGCCATTCCTGGCCGCGGTCGTAGTCGAACATTTCCGCGCAGGCCATCCAGAAGATGCGCCAGCGCTGGTTCCACAGGCCAGCGAGTCGTTCGCCGTAGGTCTCGCGCATCACCGCCATCACGCGATCGCGCGCCTGGTCGTGATTCTGCAGCCAGTGGTTGGCGGTGCGCGCGTAGTGCGTACCGTCGACATGCCAGCGCTGTTCGATGCGTAGGTCGTTCTGGAACCACAGCAGCGTGTCCGATGCAGGCATCAGGCCGCCGGTGAAGAAATGCCGGCCCATCCAGTTGTCTTCGCCCTCGGTTTCGAAGGGATAGACCAGGGTCTTGTGCGCGAAGATGTGCACGAAGAGCTTGCCGCCGGGTTTGAGCCAGCCGCCGATCCTGCGCAGCAGCACATCGTAGTTGCGCATGTGTTCGAACATCTCGATCGACACGCAGCGGTCGTAGCGCGCGGCGTCCAGTTCCAGTCGGTTGACGTCCTGGGTGATCACGCGCACGTTGGCGAGGCCGCGCTGCCTGCATTGCGCTTCGATGTGCTCGCGCTGCGGGCGTGAATTGGACACGGCGGTGATGCGTGCATTCGGGTAGCGCTCGGCCATCCACAGCGTGAGCGAGCCCCAGCCGCAGCCGAGTTCGAGAATCTCCTGACCGTCGGCCAGTTCTGCACGCGCATCGTACAGACGCAGCATGGCCTCTTCCGCCTCGTCGAGCGTCTCGCGGCCAGTGGGATAGTAGGCGCAGGAGTACTTCAGCCGCTTGCCGAGACACAGGTTGAAGAAGCCGGGCGGCAACTCGTAGTGCTGGGCATTGGCGGCGTCGGTATGGATGGCGACCGGGCTGCTGCGCAGCTCGTCGATGCGCCGCGCCTGACGCTCGGCGATCGCCTGCAGACCACCCGCGGTTTCGAGCCTCAGGCGGTCGCGGCACTGGCTGCGGATGCCGTGGCGGATCAGCGCGTCCGGAATCAGGGCGCGTTCGGCCAGGCCGAGCAGGCCGGGCGCGGGCTGGTCCTGCGGCAGTTCGTGCGCGGTGGCGATGGTGTGGGTCATGAGGGCACCTCGACGTAGGGAGTGTGGGAAGCGGCCAGCCGTGGGAGCTGCGTCAATCGCGCTTGGGAAACCATGGGAACAGCATCGGCGTGGTGCGCTGGTAGTCGCGGTAGTCGTCGCCGCGGCTGCGCAGTGCCTGCGCCTCGGTATAGGGAATGCCGCTGACCCAGCGCAGGAACACGTACATCACGATCGGTCCGGCCCATGCGAGCCATGCCTGCGGCGCGCCGACGGCGAGCGCGACATATGCGAACCAGTGCAGCCATTCGAAAAAATAGTTCGGGTGGCGTGAATACCGCCACAAACCACTGCGCATGGTCTTTCCGCGGTTCGCGGGGTCGGCGCGGTGGCGTGCCAGCTGGTGGTCGGCCAGCGCCTCACCGCCCACGCTCAGCAGCCAGATGGCCACGGCGGCTGCCGCCAGTGGCACCGATCCCTCCGGGTTGCCCGCAACCGCGACGAACGGCAGCGCGAAGAGAACGATCAGCAGCGCCTGGAACTGGAAGAACAGGAAGAAATAGAACTGGTTGCCGCTCCAGTGATCGCGCAGATGCGCGTATCGGCCGTCTTCGTCTTCATTGCGCACGCGATGCCACAGATGCAGGCCCAGGCGTGCGCCCCAGATGCCGCCGAGCACGCCCATCACGATGCGCGGGAGGCTGTCGCCGGCGCCCAGCCAGGCCGCGAGCACGGCGGCGCCACCCACGCCGAACGACCAGATCACGTCGACGATGCCGGCATTCGCGCGCCGCTTTTGCCAGAGCCAGCCGAGGCTCATCGCGACCGCGGCCAGCGACCAGACGAGGCCGAGTTGCACCCAGGGCGATGCGGTATCCAGGGGAAAAGTCATGTGGCGTTCCGTGGTGTGGCGGAGGAGGGGATGTGCCGCGCGCCGGGTTCGCGTGCGACGCGCAGGGCCAGCAGCCAGAGTGCGAGCGCCCAGCCGATGCCGAGCGCGATCAGCACCTGCCAGCGCGGTTCGCCGAGCGTCGCCGCCGCGAAGCCGCGTTCGGCGCCGAGATAGGCGAGCGGGCCGAACACCGCGCCGGTCAGTGCGGCGAGCACGGGGCGGCGGCAGACCGCGCCGAGCGAGTGGCGCAGCGTGAGCGCGAAGGCCATCCACATCGCCAGGATCCACGCAGGCGCACCACCGGGCGGCAGCGTGACGGCGTCGCCGCGGTATGCGATCAGTCCGCTCCAGGAGAGCGCACCGTCCAGCACGAGGCCGCAGACCGCGGCGAAGGCCATCAGACGCGCGTCGGCTCCGCGATCCGCGGGGCCTGCGGCCCAGCCGAAATGGCCGGCCGCGAACACGGCCGCGGCGAGCGGGCCGGCCCACCACAGCGCATGTCCGGCACCGCCGACGGCGGCGAACCAGACGGCCTGGTAACCGAGCAGGTTGTAGAGCGTGCGGGCCAAAGCCGGACGGTCGCGCATGCGGGCGTCAGGCCTGCAGCCGCGCGTGGGCGCGGCGCGGCAGTTCGGGCATCGGCGCCTGGCCACGATGCCCGGGCTTGGCCAGCAGCAGATGGGCGACGCCGATCGAGCGTTCGCGGAAGCCGCCTTCGCAATAGGCCAAGTAGAACTGCCACATGCGGATGAAGCGCTCGTCGTAGCCCTGCGCGCGCACCGCCGGCAGCGCCTCCATGAAGCGCAGGCGCCAGGCTTCCAGCGTGCGCGCATAGCCGAGGCCGAAGTCTTCGAGCTGGATGAGTGCCAGATCGGTGGCGCGGGTCTTGGCCTGCAGCATCGCCGCGATCGACGGGATGAAGCTGCCCGGGAAGATGTAACGCTTGATGAAGTCGACCGACTTCAGCGCCTGCGCGTAGCGATGATCCTCGATGGTGATCGCCTGGATGAGCGCGAGGCCTTCGGGTGCGAGCAGGCGGCCCAGTTTCTCGAAATAGGGCGGCATGTACTCGGCGCCGATGGCCTCGATCATCTCGATCGACACCAGCTTGTCGTAGGTGCCGTCGAGATCGCGATAGTCCTGCAGCAGCAGGGTCACGCGGTCCTGCAGCCCGGCCGCGGCGACGCGTTCGGCAGCGCGGGCGTGCTGCTCGCGCGAGATCGTGGTGGTGGTGACGTGGCAGCCGTAGTGCTGCGCGGCATGCAGGGCGAATCCGCCCCAGCCGGTGCCGATCTCGATCACGCGGTCGCCCGGCTGCAGGTCGAGCTTGCGACAGATGCGGTCGAGCTTGCGGAACGAGGCCGCCTCGAGCGCGGCGGCGTCATCGGCGGTTTCGTGATCGGCCCAGATCGCGGAGGAATACATCATGTCCTGCGACAGGAACAGCGCGAAGAAATCGTTGCCGAGGTCGTAGTGCGCGGCGATGTTGCGCCGGCTGCCGTCGCGGGTGTTGCGGCGCAGGGTGTGCCAGGCCTTCATCGCCCAGCCGCCGAGACGGGCCAGGCCGGTCTCCATCGCATCCAGCAGATCGCGGTTGCGCACCAGCAGACGCATCAGCGCCACCAGGTCGTCGCAGCGCCAGAGGCCATCCATCCACGCCTCGCCGGCGCCGACGCTGCCGTTGGCGGCGACCGCACGATAGAAGCCGGGGTCGAGCACCTCGATGCGGGCCTGCAGTGGGCCGTCGACCTCACCCAGACGGACCTCGCCGAGCGCATCGCGCAGCAGGATGCCGCCGCCGCGCAGGCGATCCATCTGCGCGAGCAGCCGTGTGCGCAGTGCGCGATCCAGTGCGCCGACCTCGGCGGGCGACGCCGCGACGGAGGCGCTGGGCGCAGAGGCGTCGGGTGGAGACAGAGACGGATCGGCGGTGTGTCGGCGCATGGCGTACTCGGGGTGGGATGGGGGATGGCGGAATGTCGGTGTCGACACCTGGACGGAGCGGCAAAGGCTGCGGATGCAACAGTGCGCTCAACGTCCGCGGCGGGCGAGGGCGGGGTGGTCGTGGACCGGTGTTCCCTTCAGCCACAGGCGTAGCGCCTGCCAGTGGATCGCGGCGACGACCTGCGCGGTCATCAGCGGGTAGCGCCACAGCACGCGGCGGAGACTGTCGGCATCCAGCGGTCTGCGTGCGAGCGAGAGTGTCGCGTCGAATTCGCGGCGTTCGCCGTCGCAGACGTCCATGTGCACGCGCAGGTCCTCGCCCGGCGCGACGAACGACCACGCGTAGCGCCTGTGCATCGCCATGAACGGCGAGACGTGGAAACACTTGTCGAAGCGCCAGTGCAGGGCGCGCCCGCGACGCTCGGCGGTCTCCGCCGGAAGCACATAGGCGTGGCGCTCTTTCCACGGCGTGTTGGTGATCTCGGCGACGATGCAGTCGAGCGCGACGCCGTCGGCCGCATGGCAGTAATAGAAGCTCACCGGGTTGAAGACATAGCCGGCATAGCGCAGGTGCGTGAGCAGACGGATCGGCCCTGCGGGGCGGCGGCCCAGCGCGCGTTCGGCGGTGTCGCACACCGCTTCGGCCAGTGGGACGGCCGGGTCGCCGTGGTAGTCGCTGCGGCGGAATTCGGCAAGGTTGCGGCCGTTGGTGGACCACAGCCAACGGCCGGCGAACACCTGGTCCAGCTCGTCCAGGTCCAGCAGCAACTGCGCGATGCGATAGCGGAAGGCATGCGCCCGCGGCGCATGGCGGCGATGCCAGACCACGCCTTCATAGACCGCACTGTGCAGCGGGGTTGCCGATGGGGATGCGCCCGACGGCTCCGCGCGCGCGTCTCGCTCAATGCGCCGTACCCCGGTGTCACCGGCCGTCTCGACCCCGTCGCCGGGCACCACGCGCGATGCGTTCATTCGGGCAGGCCCTTGAGCGTGGCACGATGATCGCCTGTGTACGGAGCGGACTGTCGCGGTGCACGTGCGTCCGCCTGCTCGTGCATGCGCGTGGGTGCGACGATGTCGCCTGTCGGCCAGTTGCAGCCGAGCGCGGTCGCCACATCGACGGCGCTGCGCATGCCGTCCTCATGAAAGCCCCAGCCCCAGTAGGCGCCGGCGAACCAGGTGCGACGCACCCCCTGGACCTCCGCCCGGCGCTGCTGCGCCGCCACCGAGGCATGACTATAGACCGGGTGTTCGTAGCGCATGCGGCGCAGGACCTTCTCCGGGTCGATGGCATCGGTGCGGTTGAGCGTCACGACGAACGGCTCGGGCGATGCGATGCCCTGCAGCAGGTTCATGCAGTAGCTCACGGTGCACACGTCGGCCGCATCGCGCGGCACGCTGGCGTTCCACGCAGCCCACGCCTTGCGGTGGCGCGGCAGCAGGCTGGCGTCGGTGTGCAGTACCGTGTCGTTGGTCTGATAGGGCATCGCACCCAGCACGGCATGTTCCGCATCGCTGGCATCGTCGCCGAGAATGCGCAGCGCCTGGTCGCTGTGACAGGCGAGCACCAGCTGGTCGAAACGCTCGCCGCGGCCGTCGGCACCGTCGCTCACCACCAGCACGCCCTCGTCATCGCGCAGCGCCATCCGCACGGGCGTGCGCAGGCGCACCTGCACGCGCCACGCACTGCGCAGCGCATCCACGTATCGCTGCGACCCGCCGCGCACCACCCGCCATTCCGGCCTGCCGGTCAGCTGCAGCATGTGGTGGTTCGCCATGAACCGCACGAGATATTTCGCGGGGAACCGCAGGATCTGCGTCGATGGCGAGGACCACAGAGCCGATGCCATCGGCACCAGATGCTCGTCGCGGAACGCCGCGCCATAGCCGCCCAGGGTGAGGTAATCGCCGAGCGTCGGGCCTTCGCCGTCGATGTCCAGCAAGGCCGGTGCGTTGCGGTAGAAACGCGCCAGATCGCGCAGCATGCCCCAGAAGCGCGGCGACGCCAGATTGCGGCGCTGGCAGAACAGCGTATCCAGCGTGGTCGCGTTGTATTCCAGCCCGCTGGCTTCGTTGCGCACCGAGAAACTCATCGTGGTCGCCTGGGTCGCCACGCCGAGCGTGTCGAACAGACGGGTCAGCAACGGGTAGTTCTGCGGGTTGTGCACGATGAAGCCGGTATCGACCTGGTAACGGCCGTGCTCGCGTTCGATGTCGTGGGTGTGCGTATGGCCACCCAGATAATCGTTGGCCTCGAACAACACCACATCGTGCCGGTGCGACAGCAGCCAGGCCGATGCGAGGCCCGCGATGCCGGAACCCACCACGGCGATCTTCATGCCCGCTCTCCCGCCTTGGCGTGCACCCAGGCCGGTACAGGTTTCAGGTCGCGCACCAGGCCTGCCAGGGCCATCGCGCGCAGGGCGTAGTAGGTCAGGTCGATTTCCCACCAGCGGAAGCCCTGACGCGCCGAGCCCGGGAAGAAATGGTGATTGTTGTGCCAGCCCTCGCCGAAGGTGAGCAGCGCCAGCCAGAGGTTGTTGCGGCTGTCGTCGCGGGTGGCGAAGCGTCGCCGGCCGAAGCGATGCGCCAGCGAGTTGATGGTGACCGTTGCGTGGAACAGGGCCACAGTGGAGATGAAAAAGCCCCAGACCAGCAGCTGACCGCCACTGGTGCCGAGCTGCGGTGCGATGCGCTCCAGCACCATGCCGGTCACGAACAGCAGCACCGCCAGCAGCACCGGCACCAGGATGTCGTAGCGGTCCAGCCAGCGCAGTTCGGGATAGCGCGCCAGGTCCCGTACCCGCTCCCAGTCGGTACGGAACCCGCCCCGGGTCAGGAACCAGCCGACATGGCTGCGCCAGAAGCCGTGGACCACCGGCGAATGCACGTCGTGTGCGGTGTCGGCATGACGGTGATGGTTGCGGTGATGCGCGGCCCACCAGATCGGCCCGCGCTGCACACTGGACGCGCCGATCATCGCGAACACGAACTGCATCGCGCGCGAGGTGCGGAACGTACGGTGCGAGAAGTAGCGGTGGTAGAAGCCGGTGATGGCGAACATGCGCAGCGCGTACAGCGCGACGGCGACTGCGACCGCCACCGGCGAGACACCGACCCAGAACACCAGCAGGCACGCCAGATGCATGCCGATGAAGGGCACTGCGCGCAGCCAGTCGATGCGATCGGCATCCTCGGGCGAGTGCGCTGCCCGAGCGTCGCTGGAGCCGCCCGGCTCGGCGGTGTCGAACCAGCGTCGGACCGCGTTCCCTATCCGGGTCCCGCGACCGCGCTTGCTGGAAGGGGAATGGGGGACATCCGGGACGATCCGTTGCTCCGCCCCTGCCTGCCGGACGACCTCCGCCTCGCCGCCGTCGTCGAGAGCTCCGGTGACGGCAGGGGCGGTGTGACGTGGCGGGCGGATGGTTTCACGCATGATGGGCTCCGTGTGCAGGCTCGCTGGTTTACGCGACTTCCCCGGTGACGGATGCGCCGGGCGACTGCGATCGTGTTTCGACGGACAGGCACGGGTCGGTTGCCGCGCCCTGTCGGCTCATCCGCGCGGTTCCGGCCCGGCGCGATGGCCGAGGTTGCCGGGCGGGTGACGGACGGCGCGGACGGACCCGTCCATCGACTACGCGCGCCCATTGGCCGGACACGGAAGCCGGAACGATCGGCCGCGTTTCAGCGCTGCCTCATGTCCGGCTTCCGCAGCGCGATGCGGCGCGGGCGGCAGTCGATCGGGACAGGAGTAGACCACGCCTCGCCGCATTCGGTGCGGTTGCGGAGGCGACATGCAATGTTGCGCCCATTCGGGGGCATGAATGTCTGCAGATCGCAGGAAGGATGTCTCGCGAGCGTGCATTCGGCAGCGATGCTGGATGCACACGCAGGCCGTCCAGCGACGGGCTGCGCAGGGACCAGGCGGCACACCTGCTTCGGCAGGTATGCCGGGGGTGGCGCTAGAGCACCACCATGTCGCCCTTGGCCACGATCGGGCCCGTGGCAACGCCACCGGGGGCACCGCCCTTGGGTTCGAGCGTGATCGCGAGCACCGCGCCGCGGGTCAGTCCGGCGCGCAGCGCGTCGGGCACGGCCACGGTGTGCGAGCGGTCGATGGAGACGATGCCCAGCGACTTCGGTGCCTCGCCCGGCGGGATCAGCCACAGTTCGGGCTCGCGACCTTCCGCGTCGGGCTTGCCGGGCACGGGAACCATCAGCACCGTGCCGTCGTCCGGGTCGACCGAGGCCAGCCAGCCGGGGCTGCCGTCCTCGCGCGCGAGGGTGGTGACCGGCTTGGGTGCATCGGGGTCTTCGACCGGTGGCTGCACCGGCGTATCCGGAACCACGACGACCGGGGAGGGGCCGGGCGGCGGTTCGACCGGCCGGAACAGGCCCAGCGGGCCCAATGCCACCGCCGCCAGCGCCGCAGCGGCCGCCAGCAGCGCGGCGCCACGCCAGAAACCGGTGTTCTGCCAGAGGCCGGGACGCGCGGTCTCCACGGCCGCCCAACCCAGGCGGGTGCGGATGCGCGGCCATACATGCGCGGGCGGAGCGACCGGCGCGATGCCCTCGAGCAGCGGCGCGAGCCGCAGCTCCCACTCCTGCACGAGCCGCGCGAAACCGGCGTCGTCGCGGGCACGGGCCTCGGCCTCGCGATGCTGGGCATCGTCCAGCACCCCGAGCACATACTCGGCCGCGAACAGGTCGCTGGACGGCGGGCGTTCGCCGCCGAACTCTTCTTCAGTGAGGTCGCGGATGCTCATGCTTCCAGACATCCCCGCAGTTGCAGCAGGCCACGGCGAATCCAGCTCTTGACCGAGCCGAGCGGCGAGCCGCTGCGCTGCGCCAGTTCTTCGTAGGTGGCGCCGCCGAAGAAGGCGGCTCGGATCAGGCCCTGACGCCTGGGTTCAAGCTGGCGCATGCAATGCTCCAGCCGCGCGCGGTCGTCGGCCGCCTGGGTTTCCTGCAGGGGCGAGGGGCCGGTATCGGCGATCGTTTCGGCCACTTCGATGTCGGCCTGGCTGCCGCGCGCCGGGGTGGAGCGGATGCGGTCGATCGCGCGATTGCGCGCGATCATCGCCAGCCACGCCATGGCGTTCGCGCGCCCGGCGTCGTATTGGCCGGCCTTGTTCCAGATGGTGGTGTACACCTCCTGCAGCACATCCTCGGCATCGGCGCGCTCGTGCAGCACGCGCAGGCAGATGGCGAACAGGCGCGAGGAGGTGGCCCGATAGAGCGATTCGAAGGCGTGGCGATCGCCTGCGGCGATTCCGACCAGCAGGCGGTCGAGATCGTGCGCCGCGATATCCTGCGCTGCGGGGCCCTGCGTTGCGGCAGAGCGCGCTACAGGCTCGGGAGGAGCGAGAGTGTCGGCCATGCGGTGATCGCTCGGGGAAACGGAATGAAGCGTCATGGTGGGCGAGTCGGCCGATGCAGGCAAGGGCTTCTGCACGGACATGCGCCGTGCATCACGCACATCGGTCCCGCAATCGCGCGTCGCCGTCGCATTGCTGCGGCGTCGCGGCGGCGCGGCCCGGGCAGGCGACGCGGGCAGATCGAGACAGGGCATCGGCGGTGGGCTCCACGGCTCAGGTGTACCGGCTCCCTTACGCGCCCGGTATCGATGTGGATGCGCAGCCCGCGTGCCGGCGGCCGTCGATGGCGGATGCAGGCGGGGCCTTCCACCCCGCCTGCAGTCTCACGCCCCGGCGACCGGCGGCATCACCAGATGCGGATGCGCTGTTCGCCGTCCCGCACCATGGCATCGCCGGCCTTGCACTGGAACGCGGTCGCGAACGCGGGGTGATTGGACGGCGCGCCGATCGCCCGGAAATTCGCCGGCGCGTGCGGGTCGGTCACCAGGCGCACGTTGAGTTCTTCCGGTGTGAAACCGCGGCGCCACACCGTGCCCCAGTTCAGGAAGAAGCGCTGGTCGCGGCTCAGGCCCTCGACCATCGGGTCCGGGGTGCCGGCCGTGGCGCGCTTCATGGCGTCGTAGGCCACGGCCAGACCCCCCAGGTCGGCGATGTTCTCGCCCAGGGTCAGGGTGCCGTTGACGCGCTTGCCGGGGGCGGCCTCGTAGGCATCGAACTGCGCGACCAGCTTGCCGGTGAGCGCGGCGAAACCCTTGGCGTCGGATTCGGTCCACCAGTTCTCGAAATTGCCGGTCGGCCCGAAACGGCTGCCCTGGTCGTCGTAGCCGTGGATCATCTCGTGGCCGATCACCGCGCCGATGCCGCCGTAGTTCACCGCGTCGTCGGCGTTCGGGTCGAAGAACGGCGGCTGCAGGATCGCGGCGGGGAAGACGATCTCGTTCTGCTGCGGGTTGTAGTAGGCGTTGACCGTCTGCGGGCTCATGCCCCATTCGCCGCGGTCCACCGGCTTGCCGATCTTCTCCAGATTCCAGCGGTAGTTGAATTCGTTCGCGGCCAGCACGTTGCCGATGTAGCTCTCGCGGCTGGTGTCCAGGTCGGAGAAATCGCGCCACTGGTCCGGGTAGCCGATCTTCGGCGTGAAGGTGGCCCATTTCTCCAGTGCCTTCCTGCGCGTGCCGGGGCTCATCCACTCCAGACCCTCCAGGCGCACCTTCAGGGCCTGGCTGAGGTTGGACACCAGCGCCTGCATCCGCGTCTTGGATTCGGGCGGGAAGGCCACCTGCACGTACATCTGGCCGAGCGCTTCGCCGGCCTGGCTTTCGACGGTATCCAGCACGCGCTTCCAGCGCGGCTTGTCCTGCTTCTGCCCGCGCAGTGCGCGGCGGTAGAAATCGAAATGCTCGGCGGAGAAGGCCTCGCTCAGATACGGCGAGGCCGCGTCGAGGGTGTGGAAGCGGATGTAGCTGCGCCAGTGCTCGGCCGGCACCTCGGTCAGCATCTTCGAGACTTCGGCATGGAAGCCCGGCATGGCCAGCGAGAACATGGCCGGCGGGTCGATGCCCTGTTCCTCGAAGAACTCCGTCCACGGGAAATTGGGCGAGATCGCGTCGGCCTCGGCAGGCGTGACCGGGTTGTAGTACAGCGCCACATCGCGGGAGAGTTCCTCGCTGGTCTTCGAGACCGCCGCGAGACGGCGTTCGATCGCCACCACCTGCGCCGCGCGCGCCTGCGCGGCATCGCGCGCATCGCCGGCCAGCACCAGCAGATTGGCGACATGACGTTCGTACGCCGCCAGCTTGTCGGCATGGGCCTCGTCGCGGTAGTAGCTCGGGTCCGGCAGCCCCAGCCCACCCTGGGTGGCGTAGGCGATGTTCATCGACGAGTCCTTGAAGTCCGCGCTGGGGCCGAAGCCGAAGAGCAGGCTCTGGCCGCGGGCGTAGGCCTCGCGGACGTACTCGGCCACCTCTTCGCCGTCGTCGAGCCGGTCGATCGCACGCAGCGTGCCCTTCAGCGGTTCCAGCCCCTGGCCGTTGATGGTCATCTCGTCCATCCCGGTCGCCCAGAAATCGCCGACGATCTTCTCGATGTCGTTGGGACGCGACAGGCCGGCGGCGTGCTCGGCCAACTGCTTCTGCACCGCGATCGAGCGCTCGGCCAGCATTTCGAAGGCACCCCACGAGGTGCGGTCGCCGGGCACGGGGTTGGCGGCCAGCCAGCGGCCGTTGACGAAGCCGCCGAAATCGCCGCAGGCGCTGCGGCTGCGGTCCAGGTCGCCGACACTGAACTGGTTGAACGGCGGCAGTGCGCCGGCATCGATGCCAGGCGCTCCCCCCGATGCCGCCTGGGCGCGCGGGACGGACAGCGCGGCGCTGCCGACGACGGCGGCGATGGACAGGGTCAGGATGCACAGATGGGGAACAGAAGCGCGCAGGGGCTGTGATTTCACGGGTCACTCCGGGTGCGTGCCCGCGGAACATCGGCGGGCGGTCGGTTAACGGTGGAAACCCGCCACTGTAGCCCGCCATCGCCCCGCCGCAAGCGCTGGAGGTCATGGTGCTCGCCTCCGGATGGCGCTCCGTCGTGCCGGGACTTCCGTGCAGTGCTGTGCCGACGCGTTCATGACGCTCTGCGTCAAAAGTGAAAGAGTCTCCGGGAAAGACGGGACGGTTCACGCAGTGCCGCCACCCACGGCGCCATGGGCTCGCCGCAGCGGGTAAGGCGTCGTGGGATGCGACGTGCATCGCGTTGCGGATATACGAAACCGGCAGGCCGGACGATGCCGGGAGTTGCCCGGGCTCCTGCGGGTTCGGCGATGTGGATCCGCTTCGCACAGGCGCTGTTTCGCCCCGCGCGTAGGTCTGCGCGTCTCACGGGCCTGCGCACGCGACGCATCAGCCGTCGATTCCGCCGTGCATGCATCGAATCGCACGCGACACACATTCGGCGCACGTTTTCCACCGATTGCGGCATTGGCCCGTTTGCGGGATGCTCTGCGCATCGCATCCCGAGGACAGGCAACATGCGCATCCTCTTCCACGGCGCCGCCGGCGAAGTCACCGGTTCGCTGCACGAAATCGAAGTCGCCGGCAGGCGTATCCTGATCGACTGCGGGATGATCCAGGGCAGCCCCGAGGCCGAGGCGCGCAACGCCGCCGAGTTTCCGTTCGACCCGGCGTCGATCGACGCGCTGATCCTCAGTCACGCGCACATCGACCATATCGGCCGGGTGCCGCTGCTGGTGCGGCGCGGGTTTTCCGGGCCGATCTACGCGCAGCAGGCCACCGCCGCGCTGATGCCGATCATGCTGCAGGACGCCGCCGGCATCGCCGAGAGCGAGGCCGCGCGCACCAACAAGTATCGCCGCCGCGGCGAGCCGGAGGCCGTGCCGCTGTACACCCGGGAGGACGCGAAGGCGGCGATGGCGTTGGTGGATGCCCAGCCCTACGACACCCGCTTCGAGGCGCTCCCGGGCGTGGAGGCGGCATTCCGCGATGCCGGGCATATTCTCGGCTCCAGCATCGTGGAGCTGTGGGGCGACGGCCGCAAGCTGGTGTTCTCCGGCGATCTGGGCCCCAAGGGCACGCCCATCCTGCGCGATCCGGCCGTGGTGACCGAGGCCGACCTGGTGCTGATGGAATCGACCTACGGCGACCGTCTGCACCGCGACCGCGCCGAGACCATCCGCGAGCTGGAAGGCGTGCTCGACGAGGCATGGCGACAGAAGGGCTGCGTGCTGATTCCGGCCTTCGCGGTCGGCCGCAGCCAGGAGCTGCTGTACTGGTTCGCCAGGCACTGGGACGACTGGAACCTCTCGCGCTGGCGGATCTTCCTGGACAGTCCGATGGCGGCGAAGGTGGTGGGCGTGTACGACCGGCACCAGGCGCTGTTCGACGGCGATGCGAAGCAGGTCTGGCGCAGCCATCCGAGCCCGTTCCGGCTGCCCAATCTGCACATCACCGAGACCGTCGACGACTCGATGGCGATCAACCGCATCGATGGGGGCATCATCGTGATCGCCGGCTCGGGCATGGCCAATGCCGGGCGCATCCTGCACCACATGCGGCATCGCCTGCATCGACGGCACACGCACATGGTCTTTGTCGGTTATCAGGCGGAAGGCACCACCGGCCGCCGTATCGTCGACGGCGCGAAATGGGTGCGCATCCATGGACACGATGTGCGCGTGGGCGCCCACGTGCACACCGTCGGCGGACTGTCGGCGCATACCGACCAGCGCGGCCTGATGCAGTGGTACGGGCAGTTCGCGGCACGACCGCCGCTGGCGCTGGTGCATGGCGAAGACCGCGCGCGCGAAGCGCTGGCCGGCGAGATCGGCGAGGCCTATGGCGTGCAGGCGATCCTCGCCAGGCCCGGGATGCGGCTGGAGGTGCCGCCGGACGGCATGAACGGCGACGAAGGTGCGGGCTCCGGCGCACTCGCTGCCTGAGTGTGCGTCGCACGCACAGGCGCAGTCGCCTGGCAGGGGTGTGGTGCGAGTGGTTCGCTTCGAGCAGTTTCGCATCCGCTTTCCACCCTCGCTGCTGGATCGGGATGCCCACACCGGTAGCCGTTCGCTTTGTCCCGTGAATTCCGGTAGCATGGTCGCGTTTCGCGCACGGCTGGTCCGTTTTCCCGACGCTCTTCGGTGCCCTGCACCGACAGCCTGCCGCAGTCCCCCGGCCCCCGCATCCATGCGATGAAGGCGGCCCGGATCCGGCAGCACTCCGCACGTCTTTCGTCGCGCCGAACACGGCCGCCATCCGGCGCGCCGTCTCACCGTTTCGCTCGCAGCGCGGCAGGAAAGCTCCGAGCCCGGCATCGCAAGGTTGCGATGTCCCTCTCTTTGGAGCCAATCCCATGAGTTTCGAATCGCTCGGGCTCGCGCCCGCGTTGCTGCGCGCGCTGTCCGACCACGGCTACACCACGCCGACGCCCATCCAGGCCGAGGCCATTCCCCTTGCGCTCGCGGGCGACGACCTGCTGGGCGGCGCCCAGACCGGCACCGGCAAGACCGCGGCCTTCTCGCTTCCGCTGCTGCAGCGCCTGTCCACGGATGCGGTGCAGGGTGGGCGCGGCCGCGCCCCGCGCGCGCTCGTGCTGGTGCCCACGCGTGAACTCGCGGTGCAGGTCAGCGAAAGCCTGCGCGACTACGGCAAGCACCTGCGCCTGCAGGTCGCGATGATCTTCGGCGGCGTCGGCATGCAGCCGCAGGTCGACGCGATGCGTCGCGGCGTCGACATCCTCGTCGCCACGCCCGGCCGCCTGATCGATCATCTGCAGCAGGGCACCGCCAGCCTGGCCGGCGTGCGCATGCTGGTGCTGGACGAGGCCGATCGCATGCTCGACATGGGCTTCCTGCCGGCGATGAAGCGCATCCTCGCCAAGGTGCCCAGCGAGCGGCAGACGCTGCTGTTCTCCGCGACCTTCGACCCCGCGATCCGTTCGCTGGCGCTGGAGTTCATGCGCGAGCCGAAGCAGGTGCAGATCGCCGCACGCAATACCGTGGCCGAGACCATCACCCACCGCGTGCATCCGGTGGATTCCGGGCGCAAGCGCGACCTGCTGGTCGACATCCTGGCCCGTCGCCACACCGAACAGGCCATCGTCTTCGGCCGCACCAAGCACGGCTGCAACCGCCTGTCCGAGCAGCTGGAGAAGGCCGGGCTCAAGGCGATGGCCATCCACGGCAACAAGAGCCAGTCGGCGCGGCAGAAGGCGCTCAACGCGTTCAAGGACGGAAGCATCCGCATCCTGGTCGCCACCGACGTGGCCGCGCGCGGTCTGGACATCCCCGATCTGCCGCTGGTCATCAACTACGAGCTGCCGAACGTGCCGGAGGACTACGTCCACCGCATCGGCCGAACCGGCCGCAACGGCGCCAGCGGCGAAGCGTTGTCGCTGGTCAGCGCCGACGAGGCGCCACTGCTCAAGCAGATCCAGCGGGTGCTGAAGGCCGAGGTGTCGATCGAGCAGATCGAGGGTTACGCACCCCAGCAGCCGCTGCGCCTGGACGCCGCCGGCAATGGTCCCGCGGCGCGGGTGCCGGGCGCACGCCCCCAGGGCCAGCGCCCCGCGCGCAAGCCGCATCGTGGCCACGGCAAGCCGTCCGAACGCGGTCCGCAGGCCCATGCCGGCCACAAGACCAGCCGTGGCGAAGCGCGCCGGGCCGACGGGACGTCGGGCCGTCAGGACGCCGGTGCCGGCCGCGGTCCGCGCCGACGCGGTGGCGGCGGTGCGGGGCAGGGCAGCTGAACCACGCTGCCCGGATCGCCGGCCCGCTCGGCCGTTCCAGTCAGGCATCACCCGGAGGGCTGCACGCAGGTGCGGCCCTTCGTGTTTCAGACCGGAGCGAGCGTTTCGGCATGAACCGCGGCTGAGCCCCGGGTGTGGCCGGCATCGCGGTCGGTTCCGCACGGTCTGCGTCACGAACAGGCGCCATCGCCTTGTTTCGGATGGATTTGGGCAGAGTCATCGGCGTCTCTGCCGCGCGGTTTGGTCACACTGTCGGATCTGACAGTGTCTATCGACGCCTCCGCCTGCGTGGGCTACACCGGTTGCGGGCAGGGAGGCTCGCGGGAGGCCGCCTGTCCGTCATGCGTGCGTCGCCCGGCATCGCCCGGGTCGGACATGCCCTCAACATGCACCCACGGCAATCTCATCGATCACAAGGAGTGAGCAGATGCGCATGTGTCCCCGAGTCGCAACGTCCGCCGTCTTCGGCGGAGCGTTCATTCGTCGCCTGGCCGTCCCGGCCGGTGCTTTTTTCCTGACGCTCGGCCTGTCGGCCTGCGACCTCCCGCTGATCGCACAGACCGAAGCCGCCCCGGGCCTGTCCGGGGCGCGTGCGGCAGCGCCGGCCCCGACCCTCTCCGCCGTCGCCACCGCCTTCAATGCGTCGACCGCCGGCGCTGTCGGCTTCAAGACCCAGGCGAGCGCACAGGCCACGGGCGAGGCGGACTACGCCTCGGGCGTGTCCGACATCGACGTTCTCGAACTGGAAAAGCCCGACCCGGCGGGAAATGCGCTGCTCGAGATACGCTTCCGTGAGGACGCCAGACCGGAGATGGGCGAGATCGCGCTGACCATCGACCAGCGCAGGACTGTCCTCCTCCGCGATGCGGACGACCCTCTGAAGTACGTCGGCTTCGTGGACTTCGACTTCGCCGCCTTCGACCGCGAGCAGGCGGACCGCAGGAAGCTGGTCGAGCAGACCGGCGAATCCAGCGCGGTGCTGTTCGACGGCCGCGAGTATCTGGGCAGGCAGCCGCTGATCTTCGACGGCGAGGCCTCGCCGAAGGCCTTCGTGATCCTGCGCCGCATCCGTCTGCTGCGCAGCCTGATCGCGATGCCGCCCGCCGCGGTGGACCCCGGGCGCGAACTCTTCATCACCGATCTGTCGGTGGTGCAGGACCCCTCGCGGACCTACGATGTCTGCAACAACTCCGGCAACCCCAACGGTGCCTGGGCGTTCAAGACACTGATGACCAACATGGCCAATCAGTCCCTGACCGGCATCGACCCGGCGTTGTTCGTGGAGAACTGGGTGCGCAGCTGGCAGGTCTCGCACACCATCAACAGTTTCACGGTGCCGGCACGCGCCAACATCGGGCCGCTGGTGCTCAACAACTGGCCGCGTCTGGCCAACGGCAGGCTGGACCTGGACCGCTCGCCCTTCCGCCTGCTGGCCATCGTCAACCGCGTCGATTTGCGCGGCAATCCGGTCTACGGAGGGGGCGGCGGCGACGCCGGCGAAGGACGCCTGGTCTATGGCGTGGTCAACCGCAGTGCGGGCGGCGGGTGTTCCATGACCGAGTTCACGGTGATCTTCGAATACGGCGTGCCGATCAGCGGCTGCAGCGCGGTGCAGAGCTATGCGCAGCAGTGGGTGAACCTCGGCGCCACGCCGTTTGGTGCGACCTTCAACGCGCGGCTGCAGCAGATCACCGACCGCTTCACCACCATGAACGCCGCGCCGGGCCGGCCCAACAACAGTGCGCTCAACCAGCTGCGCACCAACGAAATCGCCCTGGCATCGCCATGGGAGCTGCGTGAATTCGTCCTGCCGCGCGGCAACGGGTTCCTGCGGATCGTGAGCACCCAGGACACCACGCATCGCGCCACGTTCATGAACACGGCCATCCTGGCCAGCTACATGAACTCCACCGTGCGTCCGGTGCCGGTGTCGTGGATGGGTGTGCCCTTCCTGACAGGGTCGAGTCTCAATCCAAGCTTCGCCGACGGCGCTGCATGGAATGCGCCGGGTGCGATGAATGGGGAGCGTCACGATGTGTCGCTCAGAAGCTGCGGCGGCTGCCACGGCTCGGAGGCGCGCGCCAACGGCAATCCGTTCGAGGTATTCCCGCCGGGGATGCCGGAAACCCGGTTCGTGCATGTCACTCCTCGTTTGACGGGGCAGCAGAGCCAGCTGTCGAAGTTCCTGCTCGGCACGGGCACGCTGGCGGCACCGTCGACCTTCCGAAAGAACGACCCGATCAACGGCATGCCGCAGCGCAGGTTCGGCGATCTGCTTCGGCGCCAGCAGGACCTGGCGAACCTGATGAATACCTCGTGCCGGACCGCCGGCCTGGCGCATGCCCTGCGCTTCCAGCCGCTGGACGTGGTGCATTGAGTCCGCACCCGGCCCGTCGCTCAGGCGGCGGGTCGGGTGGTTTTCGCGAAGGGCGGCCTAGATCCTGGCGGCAGGCCCCGAATCCCGCCGGGTCTCGGTCTGCATCGAACGTCATCGCACGGCACCGACCCCATCCGCTGGCCTCGCGCGTTGGCTAGACTCGACGGGCGGCACCGCCGCCGCGAGGAGACGGGGAGATGTGGATGCAAGTGAGTCGATTGATCGGCGTGGCCGCCGTGTTCATGGCGGTCTGCGCCTGCGCGCGGTCCGGTGAGGTCGCGGCGAAGGACGATGCCGGCACGGCATCCGCACCCGCCGAGACCCGGACGCTGAAGGCCTACGGCAGCGATGCTGCGCTGCGCAAACAGTTCGCCGAGTGGCGCAAGGAGGCCGAGCGAGAGCGCCGTGCGCGCGCCAAGCATCCCCAGCCCGTGTTCGCGCCATCAGCACCCCCTGCGCCCTCTGCGCCGCCGCCTGTCGTGCTCGAGTCCGCCTCCGCGGATGCGGCCGCCTCCACGGCCGAGGCGGGAGCCGAGGCCTCCATCACGAACGTGCAGACCGCCGGCGTCGACGAGGGCGGCATCGTCAAGCGCCGCGGCGATCATCTGGTGGTCCTGCGCCGCGGCCGCCTGTTCACCGTGCGGATCGGCGACGACAGCCTGCAGCCGGTGGCACAGGTGGATGCGTACGGCCCGGGCATCGACCCGTCCGGCGCTTGGTACGACGAGATGCTGGTCTCGGGCGACACCATCGTGGTGATCGGCTACAGCTACCAGCGCGGCGGCACCGAGCTGGTGTTGTTCGATCTGTCGGCGGACGGCGGCATCGCGTATCGCGCCACGTATCACCTGCGCAGCAACGACTACTACTCCTCCAGCAACTACGCCAGCCGCCTGATCGGCAATACGCTGGTGATCTACTCGCCGATGTTCCTCTCCTGGCACGACGAGAACCTCGAGGCGCAGTTGCCCGGCCTGCGGCCGTGGCGCAAGGACCTGCCGCGCGATGCGGCCTTTACCCGCATCCTGCCCGCGGGACGCATCTACCGCGCACCGCGCGAGCTTGACCCCGACGCCGGCGTCGCACTGCACACGGTCACCGTCTGCGATCTGGCGCAGCGTGAGCTGGATTGCCGCTCGACTGCCGTGCTCGGCGCGCCCGGACAGACCTTCTACGTCACCGGCGAGGCCGCCTATGTCTGGACCAACCCGTGGTCCTGGCGCGACGACGATGCGCCGCGGGTCTCGGACGTGTTCCGCATTCCGATGGACGGCGGCGCACCGCGCGCCATGCAGGCCCTGGGTGCGCCGATCGACCAGATGTCGTTCCTGGAGCGCGACGGCCATCTGAACGTGCTGCTCGGCTCGCAGGCCAACGGCCAATGGATGTGGGCACCGGAGCGCGACGCCGGCGCGCTTGCGCTGATGCGCGTGCCGCTGTCGCTGTTCGCCGATGGCCGCGACGCCGCCAGGCCCGAGCACTATCGTCTGCTGGGCGAAGACGCGCTCCGCGGCGGTTCGGTCCACAACCGTTTCGTCGGCGATTGGCTGCTGCTGGGCAGCGGGTCCGCCTGGTCCCGGAGCGATCGCATCGCGCCGGCCTTCGCGATCCGCTATGCGGGTGACGGCGGGTTCCAGCGGTTGCAGCCGGGGCACGGCGTGGAGCGGATCGAGGCGATGGGAAGCGACGCGATCCTGATCGGCAGCCGTCGTCAGGACCTGCATTTCACCTCGCTGCGGCTGGGCGAGGATGCGTCCGTCGCCCATGCGCGGGTGCGCCCGAACGCGGCGCAGGGCGAGTCGCGCACGCACGGCTTCTTCTACCGCGCCGAGGGGCCGGACACAGGCTATGTGGGCCTGCCGATCATCGGCCGCGGGTCCAATGGCGAGCAGACCGCGTCGGTGACGTTCCTGCGCAATCGCGCCCTGCAGCTCAGTGCGGCGGGCGAGCTGGACGCGCGCCGCGGACCACGGCGGGACGACGCCTGCAAGGCCAGCTGCGTCGACTGGTACGGCAACGCACGCCCGATCTTCATCGGCGAACGCGTGTTCGCGCTGATGGGCTACGAGCTGGTCGAGGGCCGCTACGACGCTGCGCGCGTGGTGGAGCGCAGACGCGTGGATTTCGCACCCACTTCGCCTGCGGTGATCGCGGACTGACCCGCGTGCGGATCAGGGCGTCGGCCGCGCACCGATCACCGGCTGACCGCATTCGCGGCACGGGAGACCCGCGCCATCGCGTGATGGCGCGGGATCCGGTCAGTCCCCGGCAGGCTCGCACTTGGGCTTGCGCCCGAGCAGGCCGCCGAGCATGCCGGGCTCCTCGCACTTGGGCTGTTTCGCACGCTCGGCCGCGCGCTGCCGGGCGATGCGCTCCAGCTCGGCCTGTGCCCTGGCCTGCTTCAGCTGCGCCAGTTTGGCGCGGATCTGCGGCATCGCCGCCAGCGCGGCCTTCTCGCCTTCCAGGATGGCGCGGCTGCGCTGCTCGAAATCGGCCGGACCGATGTCGTTGACCTGCGGGCGGATGATCACGTTGGCGCGGGTCATTTCCTGCTCGCCCAGCTTCTGGCCCATGATCGCGATCGACTGGTTGACCACGCCCAGCAGGCTCTCCGGCGTCCTGCCGCCGGCCTTGGTCGAGATGTCTACCGCGATCACGAAATCCGCGCCCAGCTGGCGCGCGGCATCCACCGGCACCGGGCTGACCACGCCGCCGTCGACGTAGTAGAAGTCGCCGATCTTCACCGGCTCGAACACGCCCGGAATACTGCACGATGCGCGCACCGCCTGGCCCACGTTGCCGCGCACGAACACCGTGCGCTCGCCGGTTTCCAGGCGCGTGGACACCGCCGCGAAGGGCATGCGCAGCTTCTCGAACGGCCGCGCCTGCACCATCTCGTTGACGTAGTCCTGCAGCTTCTGCCCGCGCACCAGCCCGCCGTTGAACAGGGTCACGTCGCGGATGCGCGCCTCGTCGAGGGCCACCGCGTGTTCCTGCATCTCGAACACGGTCATGCCGCTGGCGTAGAGCGCACCGACCACGCTGCCGGCGCTGGTGCCGGAAACCACCTCGGGCTTGAAGCCGTTCGCCTCCAGCATCTTGATCACGCCGATGTGCGCGAACCCCTTGGCCGCTCCGCCGCCGAGGGCCAGGCCGATCTTGATCTTCACCGGTCGTGGCTGCGGCGCCGGCGCGACGGCCTGCTGCGGCGGATCGGGACGGGTGGGCGCGCCGCAGGCGGCGAGCAGGGTCAGCAGCAGGGCGGCAAGCGCAGGGCGGAACGGACGCATGAAGGGCGCGGCAGGGACGAAGGAGAGGGGCGCCATGATCGCAGCAATTCGCGCGGTGGGGGTGAATGCGTGCGCTGATGAGCGCGCCTCGTGCATCGCCGGTGTGTGCGTGCACCGTATCGTCCGTGGTCTGCCTCTCTTGCTTGTCCGCGACCACTCGAGGAGTTCGACCACATGCCCGCCATTACGCCCGCGCGTCCGTGTCACGACGAACCTTCAGTCATCCGTGCCGGTAATGGAGCCCGCCGGCCGGTGCCCGCGTGTCCGCGATGGTCGATCGCCTTCATCCTGCTGGGCTTGTCCCTGCAGGCGCAGGCGGCCGGTGCGGGTGGGGTCGGCGCCTGTGGCGTGCGCAGCGGCGAGGTGCGCGTGCCGGTGGTGGAGCTCTACACCTCCGAGGGCTGCAGCAGTTGCCCGCCGGCGGATCGCTGGCTCACGCGGCAGGTCGCGGCAGGCGGGCACGATGCGCACTGGCTGGCCTTCCACGTGGACTACTGGGACGACCTCGGCTGGCCAGACCGTTTCGGCGCTGCCGCGCATTCGGAGCGGCAGCGGCAGCGCGTGGCCGCTGCCGGACGCCGCACGGTCTACACTCCGCAAGTGATGGTGGGGCGTGAGGTGTTCGCGATGTGGCGCACCGACCGTCCGTTCCGGCGTCAGCTCGACGCCGAGCGTGGCCCGGCGCAGGCCGGGCTGGCCCTGCGTCTGCAGACCGACGGCGCGGGCGTACGCCTGCATGTCGGCGCTGCCCTGACATCGACGGGCGCCGCCACGGACTCCCCCAGCGTGTGGGTGGCCGAAACCCGCGACGCCCGGTTCACCGAAGTCCGTGCCGGCGAGAATGCCGGCACGCGCCTGCGCCACGACCGCGTCGTCGTGGCGCTCTGGGGGCCGTGGCCGCTGGAAGGCGGGCGCTTCGCGCGCACCGTGACGACGACGGCGGGAGAGATCCCGGACGCGGCATGGACCGCGTTCGTCCAGACGGCGGACGGCCGCATCCTGCAGTCGCTCCGCCTGGAAGGAGGCGATTGCCGCTGAAGTGTGGCGAGCGGGCATGCCGGTCATTGCCGTGTGCGCGCCGGATTCCGACCCGGGCGCTCCTCCTCCGGTGAGGCTGCCTTCCGTGTCCGCTTCCGCATCCGCATCCGCATCCGCGTCCGCGTCCGCGTCTGCGTCTGCGTCTGCATCTGCGTGTGTATCCGGCAGGCTGCGGAATGCGCGGCAGCTCCATCGCTCGACATCGATTCCCGCGGCTGCGATCATCGGACGCTTGCGTGATGCCCGGGCACCCGCCCGTCGCGGTGGGCGCCGCCGGCGTTGAACGCGATCCACCCGCCGTCCGCGGGTGCCTGCATCCCCAGGGAGCCGCATCCGCGTTACCCGCCACATCCCCTCATCCATCTCCAGATGCCGCCATCCGCACCCGGCGGCATCCGATCAATATCCCGGAGCAGTCTTCATGGCTGATATTGACTCGACGGCAGCGGCCACTGCCATGAGACAGGACAACGTGCGGCACGACGACCCCAGAACCCGGGCCGCCGAGGCCGCGATGCGATACGACGCAGGGCCGATCGCGACGCTGTCGATCGATCAGACCCGTGCGCTGGCCGCCAGCGTGTCGTGGACCCAGAGCGGCGGCGATGCCTCCGCCGAGCATCGCCTCGGCTTCGTCGGCCAGTACATGCTCACCCCCGGCCAGCTCGCCCGTGCCGGCTTCCTCGACCCGGACCGCCTCGCCGATGCCATGGGCGGCTACCGCTCGGAGTGGAAGTGGGCGTCAGACGGCGGCACCCGCCCCTTCCTTGGCGCCCCCGGCAACTGGCGGCAGGGCCTGGACCTGCACACCTACCGCGGCTCCGAACAGCTGCAGAACGCCTCCTTCCGCGCCTACTGCGAAGACGCCTACGGCCGCGCCCGCGAGCGCGGCGTGCTTGACGGCAGCGAGAAAGGTCCGCTGCTCGCCGGCTATCTCAAGGTGCATACGGTGATGGGCGAAGGCCCGGCCGATGCCGCCATCACCGGCGGCCGCAAGTTCGAGCTGCCCGGCCGCGACAGCAACTACCGCTTGCTGCACCACCTCTCGCGCGGGCTGGACGGCATGGAGCCCTATCTGGCCGCTGCGGCCGAACGCGTGGCCACCCAAGCCCCGCGCATGCCGGACCCTGCAGACACCGAGCGCGCGCAGCCTTCGCATGCAGCGCGTGCACCTGCAGCGCATGCACCTGCAGAGCATGCACTCGCAGAGCATGCACCCGCGACCGGCCTCGCCGGCGACCTGCGCCTCGACCAGCCCACCCACCCAGACCACCCGCGTTTCAACCTGGCCCGCGAGATGGTGCAACAGCGCTTCGGCCTCCACGGCGAAGCCCTCGACAACGCCGCCGCCGTCGCCACCCACCAGGCCCGCAGCGCCGGCCTCGACCGCTACGGCGAAATCCTGCCCGTCGCCAACGGCGCCTGGGTCATCGACACCCACCGCGACGACCCCGCCCACCACCGCTTCCTGTTCGAGCCGGAGAAAGCCGCGGCCACGCCGCTGGCGGAGACCAGTCGGGCGTACAACCAGGCGTTCGAGATCGCCCAGACGTCAGAGCCCATGCGCGGCGGGCAGGCGCAGGATGTGGCTGCGATCGAGCCGGTCCAGCGTGGGCTGACGGTGTAGTTCGACAGACCGGGTCAGTGCACCGATCCGACATGCTGTGCTGGCATGTTCGACCGCGAGAACGGACGGCGATTGGCTTCAGAAAACGTTCTTGCCGGCGCTGGCTGGCTAGGGAGATATCGCCTGCCGGACGAGAGCATGACTGCAAGCGGCCAAGAAAAAACCGACCTGCTTTCGCAGGTCGGTTTTCCGTATTTTTCGTACTGCATGCCTGAAAAAGCATGCAATCGAAGATGACTGTTTTGGATGGTGGGCGGTGCAGGGTTCGAACCTGCGACCCTTGCCGTGTGAAGGCAATGCTCTACCGCTGAGCTAACCGCCCGATGCCGATTGGCGAATCGGGCGCGCATTGTACGGGCAGCGCGCCCGGCTAGGCAAGACACCCGGTGGATCCGCGATCAAATTCCCCCGGAGCGGTCCCGGCATCACTCGATCTGTGCCGCCGCATAGGCGGCGTCCAGCGCCTCCATGGCGTCCACCGGCTTGAGCTTGCTGGCCTTCTCGTAGGCGCCGGCCGCATCGTCTTCCTTCTTGTCGCCGTGCAGCAGCAGGAGCAGGTTGCCGTGCTCGACGTGCGCGATGGGCGAGTTTGGGGTGAGCTTGAGGGCCGCCTTGATGTGCTTCTCGGCTTCGGACGCCTTGGCGCCATAGGTCAGCCCGCCGATCATGCCGCCCACCTTGGCCACGATCTCGCTGTGGTAGATCGCCATTGCCGTGTGTGCCTCGGCGTGCTCGGGGGCCAGTTCCAGAGCAGTGTCGAGCGCGGTGCGGACCTTGCCGGCGACCCCGTCCTTGAGCGCCTTGGCGATCGAGATGCCCTGACTGTAACGGCCCAGCGCGAAGGCGTAGCGGTAGTGGCTGTTGGCCTCCTCGGGCAGGGCCTTCATCGCGGCTTCGGCCAGCGTCACGGCGTCTTCGAAGCGCTTGAGCATCTCCTTTTCGTCGTCGACCAGATAGGTGGCGTGGATGCCGATGGCCTTGATCGCCACCGAGGCGCCCACCGGGCCGAGGGCTGTCCCGGCCTCGTAGGCGGCCTTGAAGTCGCCGCGGTGGAAGGCGCGCCATGCCTCCTGCAGGGCCTCGGCCAGCGCCGCCGCATCCTTGCCCTTCGGTGCTGCCTTGCCGGCGGCGTCGATCAGTGCCTGTGCGCGCTTGAGGTCGGGGTAGGGCTCGCAGTCGCCGGCGTGCAGCTTGGGCCAGGCTTTCTTGAGTGCGTCGCCAGCGTAGGCGAAGCCCTTGGCATCGTGCGGAAAAGCGGCCCAGGCGGATTTGGCCATGATCGGGTGTCCTCGTCGGTGTGCACGCGATGGTGCGGTGTGCGGATCGCGCCAGCATCCCGCGAGACGCCGGTTCAGGCAAGCCCCAGCAGGCAAGCATCATTGGGCAGGAGGCTTATACGCAAGGCATCGGAAACAGGCCCACAAGCCGACGCGTGTGATCGCACGTGCCGTGCGTGCGCCGTGCCGATACGTTGGGAGTGCCTCCGTTCCCCGTAAACAGGAGGCTGCAGTAGTGTGTTTGCTCGGAGCGGGCGGCGCATGATGCTTGCATCCCCACAGCCGCGACGCGGCACCCCCACGGAGAACATCATGGCCCGCACCAAGAAGTCCCGCACCGTCCGCAATGCTGCTCCGGCCGACACCACCGCGCGTCACCTGTGGCTCGCCGGCCTCGGCCTGGCGGTCATGGCCCGTCGCCAGAGCCTGGCTGCTGCCGACAGCCTCGCCCGTCGCGTCGCCGACGCCCGTCGTCAGGCCGTCGAGACCGCCATCGACACCCGCAACACCCTGACCGATGCCGCGCTCTCGCTGCGCGCCCAGGTCGAAGCCGGTGCCGGTGAAGCCTATGGCAGGATCGAAGCAGCGGTCGCTCCGCTCGCCGCCCGTTTCGGCCTGGCGAAGCCGCGTCGCGCCACCCGCCGCGCGCGCAAGCCGGTTGCGAAGAAGGTCAGCCGCCGCGCGCCCGCCGCGCGCACCGCCCGCAAGCCGGTGCGTCGTACCCGCAAGGGTTGATGCTGGCGCCTGGCGCGACGCCATCGCCGAATGCACGAAAGGGCGCCGAGAGGCGCCCTTTCGCTTGGTGGGTCATGGCGATGGGGCGTTGCGATCGGAGTGGACCGATCCATCACCGTGCGATCGATGCCGACACGGAAGCGGCGCATATGACCACGCCCCTCTACCGGATGGGTGGGCCGCAGGCTGTGATCAGTGGCGATACGCCTGGATCAGCGTGTTCAGGTGCACCCGTTCGGCATCGCGCAAGAACGGTGCCAGCAGCATCATCACCTGGATGATGCCCTGACGGATCGCCTGCTGTTCATCCTTGTCGCCGCGCACGGCCGAGTAGTTGAGCCAGAAGGTCGACAGGACCAGCACATTGGTCGACGCGGCTTCCAGCTCGTCGGCAGTGCCGCGCATGATCCCGGCCTGGCTGAGCCCGCGCATGACCAGATGGGCACGCTCGTCGGCGCGCTTGAGGATGCGCGCGAAGCGCAGGCGCAGCCGCCGGTTGCGGGCGACGATCTCGACCAGGTCGCGATACAGGAAGCGGTAGTCCCAGATGCATTCGAACACCAGGTGCAGTTGCAGCCAGATGTCTTCCAGTTCGGGCAGGCGGCCGCTGGGGGCGGCGAGGGCCTCGTCCATGCGCTCTTCGTAGCGCCCGAACAGGTGTTCGATGATGTCGTCCTTGTTGCGGAAGTGGTAGTACAGATTACCCGGGCTGATCTCCAGCTCGTCCGCGATGTGGTTGGTGGTGACGTTGGGCTCGCCCTGCGCGTTGAACATCGCGAGCGACGCGTCGAGGATGCGCTGTCGGGTCTGGCGGGCCATGCGTGGGTGGGTCGACTGCGGTGGAGAGAGGCGGCGCGCCTCAGCCCGCCAGCTTCTTCACCAGGTCCACATACTTCTGCTTGGCCTCGTCCTGGCCGGTGCCCTTGAGCTTGGCCCAGGCCTCGTACTTGGCCGTGCCGACGAAATCGAAGAAGCCGGGCTTGTCGCCCTTCACGTCGCCTTCGGCGCCCTGCTTGTAGAGCGCGTACAGCCGCAGCAGCGTGTCGTTGTCGGGGCGTTCGGACAGGCCCTGCACGTCTTTGGCGGCTTGTTCGAAACGGGTGTCGAGATCGGACATGACGGATGACCCTCCTGTGGAGCCGGCATCTCAGCACGGCGGGCAGGATGGGTCAACCACGTGCGCGGTCCTGCCGGGTGCAGTCCGCGGCACACCCGGGATGGCATTGGAGCCGGGCCTCGCCGTCATCGCGAAGGCACCTGGTGCAGCGCACAAGCGGCTCGGCATTGCTGTCGGATTGTCCTTGCCGGTCCGCTCTGGCAAGTTAGGCGCCGGGGGCCGCGTCGCGGCCGAGACGGATGAGGGTGAGGACATGACGTATTTCGTGACGGGCGCCACCGGCTTCATCGGGCGCTTTCTGGTCGACAATCTGCTCAAGCGCAAGGGCACCGTGTACGCGCTGGTCCGCAAGGATTCCCAGAAGAAATTCGATGCCCTCGCCAAGAAGATGGGCTGGGACCCGAAGCGCGTGGTGGCGGTGTATGGCGACATGACCGCCGAGAAGTGCGGGCTGACCGCCGCGCAGCTGCGCACGCTCAACGGCAAGGTGAAGCACTTCTTCCACCTGGCGGCCATCTACGACCTCACCGCCGATGCCGAGACCCAGCGCAGGGCCAATGTCGACGGCACCCGGTACGCGCTGGATCTCGCCGCCGCCATCGGTGCCGGCTGCTTCCACCACACCAGCTCGATCGCCGCCGCGGGCCTGTACCCGGGCATCTTCCGCGAAGACATGTTCGACGAGGCCGAAGGCCTGGACGATCCGTACCTGCGCACCAAGCACGATTCCGAGGGGCTGGTGCGCGCCGAGAAGCGCATCAAGTGGCGCATCTACCGCCCGGGCATGGTGGTGGGCCACTCGAAGACCGGCGAGATGGACAAGATCGACGGACCGTACTACTTCTTCACGTTCCTGAAGAAGCTGCGCGAGATGTTCCCGCCGTGGATGCCGATGCTGGGCCTGGAAGGCGGGCGCATCAACGTGGTTCCGGTGGACTTCGTGGCCGATGCGATGGACCACATCGCGCACAAGCCCAAGCTCGACGGGCATTGCTTCCATCTGGTCGACCCCGAGCCGATGCGCGTGGGCGAGGTGCTCAATACCTTCGCACGCGCCGGCCACACGCCGGAGATGACCATGCGCCTGGACGCGCGCATGTTCGCTTTCGTGCCCAGCGGGATCCGCGGTGCGGTGGGCAGCCTGCCGCCGGTGAAGCGCTTCATCGGCATGCTGCTGCGCGACTTCAAGATCCCCAAGGAAGTGATGAAGTTCATCACCTATCCCACGCGTTTCGACAACCGCGAGACCGAGCGCGCGCTGAAGGGCAGCAAGATCGAGGTGCCGCGCCTGGAGACCTACGCCTGGCGCCTGTGGGATTACTGGGAGCGCCATCTGGACCCCGACCTGTTCGTCGACCGCACGCTGAAGGGCAAGGTCCGCAACAAGGTGGTGCTGATCACCGGCGGTTCTTCCGGCATCGGCCTGGCCACCGCAGAGCGTGTGGCCGAAGCCGGCGCGGTGACGATCATCGTCGCCCGCGGCGAGGAAGAGCTCTACCGGGTGCGCGACGAGATGAAGGCCAAGGGCGGCAAGGTCTTCGCCTACACCGCGGATCTGGCCGACATGGCCGACTGCGACCGGCTGGTGTCCACCGTGCTCAAGGAACACGGGCATGTGGACATCCTGATCAACAACGCCGGGCGCTCGATCCGCCGCTCGATCGAACTGAGCTACGACCGTTTCCACGATTTCGAGCGGACCATGCAGCTGAACTACTTCGGCTGCCTGCGCCTGATCATGGGGTTCATGCCGGCGATGGTGCAGCGCCGCAAGGGGCACATCATCAACATCAGCTCCATCGGCGTGCTGGCCAATTCGCCGCGCTTTTCGGCCTATGTGGCATCGAAGGCGGCCCTGGACGCGTTCAGCCGCTGCGCGCAGGGCGAGCTGTCGGGCAAGGGCATCTGCTTCACCACCATCAACATGCCGCTGGTGCGCACGCCGATGATCGCGCCGACCAAGATGTACGAGAGCGTGCCCACGCTGAGCACCGACGAAGCGGCGGATCTGGTGGTCAAGGGCATCATCGAGAAGCCGGGACGGATCGCGACGCGCCTGGGCATCTTCTCCGCGCTGCTGAACGCGGTGGCACCGAAGGCCTACGAGGTCATCATGAACACCGCGTTCGAGCTGTTCCCCGACTCCGCGGCCGCGAAGGGCGAAAAGGGCTCAGGGAAAGAGTCGGCGCCCAGCCAGGAGCAGATCGCGTTCGCGGCCCTGATGCGCGGCGTGCACTGGTAAGCATCTCGCGCCTCGTGCCCGGCGCGGGGAGCAGCGAGCAGACGTGCGAAAGGAAGCCATACGGCTGCCTTTCGTCGTTGTCGAGTCGATCCGCGACCGTGTGCCCCCTGCCGGCACGATGCGGCGACTGTCATGCGCAGTGGCGGGGCAGGCTGCGTTCCGTGGGGCCTCGGTGGGGAAGCGGCCGTGGACGCCGATTCGCAGGCAAAAAAAACCCGCCGATCCGGTGCCGTGAGGGGAGGGGAGCTACGGTCGGGATCTTCGGCGGGTAAAGCAAGAAACCATGGGTGCACCGGATGCGGTGCGCCTGAATCAGGCTTCTGCAACCGTTTGCAGCAGCGCGCGACATTGAAGCATATCGCGGGTTTCAGCGGGTTGCAGCTTGATGCTTCATCGCGTGAACGGCGCAGGGCCGCTCACGCGCGGTGTGGCGGGGTCGATCAGGACTCGCTGGCCGGAGCCGAGTCGCTCTTGGCCTTGGTCTTGCGCGCGCGCTTCGCCGGTGCCTTCTTTGCGGCCGCCTTGGCCGGCGCCTTCTTCGCGGCCTTGCGTGCCGGAGCGGCACCCCCCTGACGACGCAGCTCGGCGGTCAGCGCATCGACCTTTTCGCTGAGGTCGTTCAGATCGTCGCGGCCGGGGACGCCCAGCTTGACCAGGGCGCGCTGCACGCGGTCCTCGAAGACCTTTTCCAGCTTGTCCCAGGTGTCGGTGGCGCGGTCGCGGGCCTGGCCTACGCGGTTTTCGACGGCATCGCGCACGACTTCGGCGCGGCCACCGGCGAACTTGCGCATGTGCTGTTCCAGACCCATGCCTTCCTTGACGAGACCTTCGAACAGCTTGGTGCCTTCGGCCTGGGCGCGGGAGAACGCGCCGACACCGGCCAGCCACACCTGCTGTGCGGATTCGCTGATGGTCTTGGACAGGCGTTCCATCTCGGGCTTGGAGGCCGATGCCTTGCCTGCCGTGGATTTCTTGCTCGCGGTTTTCTTCAGCTTGGCCATGATGCCCTCCCAATGGGGCGCGTGATCGATTGCCCGACAGAATGCGCCGTTTGTCTAGAGTATTCACACAAGGCTCCGGCGCACACGCGGGCATCCTGCACAACGCATGCCCGCAGTGCCGATGGCGGCACGGCGCGGCCTGTGCGCGCAATGCGCGCAGGCTCCGGCCGGAGCGATCAGCCGCGCGTGCGGCGTGCGATCAGGTGCTCGGCCTCGTCCAGCGCACGGCGCAGGCGGGCGGTGGTTTCTGTGCTGCGCGGCGGGCGGACGCCCAGGCCGCTGAGCACGGTGCGATGACGGTCGGCGAGGATGTCCTCGCGCAGATGGATGCCGTGGCGGGCGAGCAGCGGGGCCAGCGTGTCCGCCCGCGTGCGCAGGTCGTTGAGCGTGTTGCGGTAGCCGAGCTGGCACACCCGTCGCCGACTGGCGAAGCTGAAGACGTTGGTGAAGAACATCTCGCCGTCGTTCGAGTTGGGCTCGAAGATCAGCTGATCGATGTCCGGGAACTGCTGGGTGTATTTCGCCAGGCCCACCTGCATGCGCGACTGCAGCAGCGTGCGGAAGGTCTGCGACATCACCGCCGGCAGGCCGCCCTGCCAGATGCGGTGCGCGTCGTGGCGGCCGCCGGTGCCGGCGTTGCTGTCGATCTGGGTGGAATCGAAGGGCACCAGCGGGTTGATGCCGAGCAGCAGGTCGATGCCCCGCTCCAGCACCACCGAGGCGTGCATGGTGCGGCGCAGCGCGCCGTCCACATAATGCCGGCCGCGGACCTCCACCGGCGGATACAGGCCGGGGAGGGCGGCGCTGGCCTGCACGGCCTTCGAGATGCTGATGTCGCGCCAGCCTTCGTCGCCGAAGCGCACGGCTTCGCCGCTGTCCAGGTCCACCGCGACCACGAACAGGTCGCGGTCGAGCTGGCGGAAATCGTTGGTGCGGCCGCGGCGGCCGAAGATTTCGCGCAGGAAACGCTCGACTTCGGTGTTGTCGAACAGCCCGGCCGGCACGAGGCCGCCGAAGCGCAGGATCCAGTCCGACAGGCGCGACTCGCGCGGGCTGAGCAGGCTGCTCCACCAGTCCATGGTCAGGCGCGGCAATGCCGAGGCGCGCCGCAGGTATTCGAACACCGCCGGCCGCAGGAAGGTCTCGGGGCGGAAATGCACGTCGTCGCTGTCGCCGGTGATGAAGATCCGGCACATCTGCTCGGTGGTGATCTGGTTGACCAGGCCGGCGGCGAGGAACGCGCCGCTGCTCACGCCGACATAGCAATCGGCGCGGGTGAGGTCGAAACCATCGAGCGCCTCGTCCAGTGCGCGCAGTGCGCCCAGCTCGTACATGGCACCGATCGGTCCGCCGCCGGCGATGGCGAGTCCGATCTTGGCGGTGGTGGGCGCCGGGCGCTTGCGTGCGCCGCGGCGGGTCAGCGGAGCCCCCGCAGGGCGCGGGGCTTGATGGAGAGACAGCATGAATGCACGCGGAAGGGAATTGATCGAGTGTAGCCCAGTTGCGCGGAGCCGACGGCCGGGACCTCTGCGACTTTAGGCCAATGCCGCCCAATCCTGCGCAAGTGCATGATCGGAAAGCGCAAAGGTGCGGGGTGTGCGCAGCATGCGAAGGCATCATGCTGCACTGCAGGCAGCGGCCGCGCCGCTGCCGTGGCCTGCGTGCGGGACGCATGACGGGTGGCCGACCTGCATGACAGCGCACATCGGACTTGACCATCGCGATGGGGGTCCTTATCTCTGCCCGGATGAGCAGACAGCAATTGGCAGACCGACTCACCCGCCGCCTGGCCTGGCATCAGGCGGCGCTGGACCCCGAGCGCGACCCGCGCAATGCACTCGCCTGGCTGCCGGTGCTGCGTCGCTGGCAGTCGGCGCGGCTGGCGCAGAGCTTCGAGGCCTTTCTCGACGACCCGGGCCGTCGGCCGGCGGCGGAGTTCTTCCTGAGCGATCTCTACGGCGACCGCGACTTCAGCCGCCGCGACGCCGACATCGCACGGGTCGCGCCGAAGATGCAGCGGCTGCTGCCGACGGGGCTGGTCGAGACGTTGTGCGACGCGATCGAACTGGCCACGCTCAGCCATGCCTTCGACCTGCGCATGGCCGAGACCCTGCATGCGATGGCGCCCCGCTCGCGCACGCTGGATGTGGAGCGTTATGGCGAAGCCTACCGTCAGGTGGGGCTGCCGATGCTGCGCAGTCACCAGATCGATCTGATCGTCAAGGCCGGGCACGGCCTCGGCATCGCACTGAAGACCCGCGGTGTGGCCACGCTGCTGAGCGTGCTGCGCGGGCCGGCCAAGGCGATGGGGCTGGGCGAGCTGCAGTCGTTCCTGGAGCGCGGATTCGGCGCCTATGCCGAGCTGGACGATGTTCCGGCCTTCGTGGCCGACATCGAACATGCCGAACGCGAAGTGGCGAGCCGCCTGTTCGCGGACCATCCGAAGCCGTTCGATATACCGCGCAGGCCGGGCAGACAGGCCTCTGCGCGCCGCGCGCGCGGCAAGCGGGCCTGATCGCCCGCACGCCGGCAGCGGTGGCTTCAGGAGAAGCGTTCGTCCAGCACCCGGCGGATCTCGCTCTCGATCGGGCCGCGGAAGGCGGACAGCAGGAAGCCGAGCTTGGCGCTGATGTGCAGATCCTTGGCCGCCAGGGCGATGAAGCCATCGACGCCCGAGCGGGAGAAATGCATGCGGTCGCCCTCCCAGCGGTAGTCCATCTCGAAACGCTCGGAGAGCTTTTCGGCCAGCTCCTCCACCGCCTTGCGCGCCTCCTTGGGCTTGAGCGAATGCGTGTGGTGGATGTCGATGCCGGACATGGGGTCTCTCCTGGGACGGGCCCGTATTGTGCGCAGCCGCCGCGCCGGTTCCAAGTGCGCGGCAGCGGGCGCGGTCCGCCGGGCGTTCTGCGGGGATGAGCTGCAGGATGATCTGCAACGTGCAGGCCAGGCGCACGGGCGTGGTCGCGCATGCCGGGCCGGGTATCCCTGCAGCGCACCGCGCGCCCGTCGCGAGCACCGGGACGGGAGGCCCGGGCGCCGTCGCGGATGAGGCCTGCGGGATGCCGTGATAGATTGCCGCCGCATGGAACGTCTGAAGCTGCGCTTCCCCGAACATCATCATCCGGACATGCCCCTCGGCGACGGGGTGCATTGCATCGGCCGTATCGGCGATACCGTGGGCCTGGTCGGCGACCACGATGCGCCGACGATCCGCCTGTATCTGGACCGTCGCGGTGCGTGGATGACGGTCGCCGATGGCGCGCGCGGCGTGCACGTGAACGGCCGTCCGGTGCGCCGGATGGCGATGCTGCGGCCGGGCGACGCCATTTATCTGGACGGCGTGGAAATGCTGCTGGTGCCCGAGCGCACCCCGGAGCCGCTCCCCGACGCGCTGCGGCACACGCCCGGGGAATTCCAGGGCGACGCCCGGGTGCTGGTGCGCGCGGTGGGCGGTCGCTATCACGGGCGCAGCTTCACCCTGGAGGCACCCCGCCTGGTCGGGCGCAGCGGCGATGCGGATATCCGCATCGACGACCCCGCCTTTCCGGAGCGCCATGCGCGCATCGAGATGATCGGGCGTCAGGTGGTGCTGCGCGATCTGGCGGCGGGCGAGGGCAGCGTGGTCAACGGCATGCCGGTCCGGGATGCCGTGCTGCAGCCCGGGGACCAGATCGTGTTCGACACCCACCATCGCTTCGTGATCGAGGCGCCGGCGCGCAGCCTGCGCCAGCTCGGCCAGACCCGCGACCCGCCCGACCCCGCGCCGGAGCGGCTCAAGGCACCCGCACCCAGCCTGCGCCGCCCGTGGCTGCTGCTGCTCGCCGCGGCAGCGCTCGCCAGCGTGATCGCGGCCCTGCTGCTCTGGGGCGGCGGCTGAGACCGGCCGTGGCCGATCAGCCGGCCGTCGGTTTCGTCTCGCGCCCCACCGCATCCATCGCCGCTGCCGCCCGGCGCCGACGGCGCCAGGCATGCACCGCACGCCAGCCCAGCAGCACGGCGAGGATGCCGGCGTACAGCGCGGGTTCGCGCAGGTCGGATTTCACCAGCCACCAGAAGTGCAGGACCGCCAGCAGGCCGATCACGTAGACCAGCTTGTGCAACTGGCCCCAGCGCCGGCCGAGCCGCCGGATCCAGCCCTGGGTCGACGTCACCGCCAGTGGCACCAGCAGCAGCCAGGCGAGGAAACCCACGGTGATGTACGGCCGTTTCACGATCTCCTCGAAGATCAGCGTCCAGTAGCCGCGCAGATCCAGCACCAGATACGCGGCCAGGTGCAGGCTGGCGTAGGCGAAGGCATACAGGCCCAGCATCCGGCGGAAGCGGATCAGCACCGGCTGCCCGGTGAGCTGGCGCAGGGGCGTGACCGCGAGCGCGATCAGCAACAGGCGCAGCGCCCAGATGCCGAGCCGGTGCTCGATCTCCGCCACCGGGTCGGCGCCCAGCGCGTCGCTTCCGTTGCGCCACACGTCCCAGAACTGCCAGGACAACAGGGCCAGCGGCGCCAGGCACAGGGCGTGGACGAGGGTCTTGGCGGCGATCAGTGCGGGGGAGCGTTTGGGCATGGGGTGTGCGCGGCGATGGGGGTGGGAGGAGTGGGCGTTCGGCCGATGCGTCATGACAGTCGCCGCGCGATGCATCGATCACGCGACAACGCAGGTCCAATCTCGATGCCGGTTCAGTACCACTTCCTCAGATCCATGCCCTTGTACAACGCCGCCACCTGTTCGGCGTAGCCGTTGAACATGCGGGTGGGAATGCGCTCGGCGAACAGCTTGCTGCCGCTGCCGGCGATGCGCCGTTCGGTCTTCTGGCTCCAGCGGGGGTGGTCCACCTCGGGATTGACGTTGCTGAAGAAGCCGTATTCGTCCGGCTGCAGCATGTTCCACGAGGTCTTCGGCATCTTCTCGACGAAGCGGATCTCGATGATCGACTTGATGCTCTTGAAGCCGTATTTCCACGGGACCACCAGGCGCACCGGCGCGCCGTTCTGCTGCGGCATCGGCTTGCCGTAGAGGCCGGTGGCGAGCAGGGTGAGCGGGTGCATGGCCTCGTCGATGCGCAGACCCTCGCGGTACGGCCAGTCGATCGACGGGTAGCGGATGCCCGGCATCTGCTCGGGGTCGGCGAGCGTGGTGAAGGCGACGTATTTCGCCTTCGAGGTCGGTTCGAACGTTTTCAGCAACGATGCCAGCGGCACGCCCAGCCACGGGATCACCATCGACCAGCCCTCCACGCAGCGCAGGCGGTAGACGCGCTCCTCGGGCTTGAAACCCTTCAGCAGTTCGGTGAGGTCCAGCGTGCCGGGTTTGGCGCATTCGCCGGACACCGTGACCTTCCACGGCGAGGTGCGGAGGGTCTTCTTCGCCTGCGAGGGGTCGGTCTTGCCGGTACCGAACTCGTAGAAGTTGTTGTAGCTGGTGACGTCCTCGTAGCGGGTGAGCGGCTCGTCGGTGCCGAGGCCGGCCTTGAGCTTCTCCGGCGAGAGCACGACCTTCGACGGGGCCGGCGGCGGCTCGGCTTCGGCGCAGCCGGCCAGGGCGAGCGCGGGCGTGGCCGCCAGCAGTTGCATCAGCCGGCGCCGGTCGCGGTAGACGGCTTCGTCGGTGATCTCCGAGGCGGGGATGCGCAGGGCGTCGCGAAGGGAAGGGGGCAGCGGCATGGCGGGCTCCGGGTGGGCTGGACCACTATAAGACGCCGCCAGAAGGCGATCGGTTGCGCGTGAAACGGAAATTGGGTGGCGCGCCCGCCGCCCGGCTGCCCGCATCGGCTGAAAACGCCATGAAAACAGCCTCGAATGGCTGTGCCCATCCCACAAGCATGGTGCGCTGCGGCATACTCGGCAGCCCACCCCACCCCATATGGATGTCACGATGTCGCGCGCCTTCAATTTCAGTGCCGGTCCCGCCACCCTGCCCGAGCGCGTGCTGCGCCAGGCGCAGGAGGAAATGCTGGAGTGGGGCGGCTCAGGGGCCTCGATCGTCGAACACAGCCACCGCGGGCCGGAATTCATCGAAGTGGCGGCCAAGGCCGAGGCCGATCTGCGCACCCTGATGGCGATCCCCGACGATTACGCCGTGCTGTTCCTCTCCGGCGGCGCCACCACCCAGCAGGCGCTGATCCCACTGAACATCGCCGCCCCCGGCCAGGCCGTGGACTACGTGCTCAGCGGCCACTGGGGCAAGACCGCGGTCAAGCAGGCCAAACCCTACGTGGACGTGCGCGTGGCGGCGACCAGCGAGGCCGGCGGCTTCCGCGACATCCCCGCGCGCGGCGACTGGCAGCTGTCGAGCGATGCCGCCTACGTGCACATCACCGCCAACGAGACCATCCACGGCGTCGAATACCGCGACACGCCCGACGTGGGCGATGTGCCGCTGGTCGCCGACTTCAGCTCCAGCATCGCCTCCGAGCCGGTCGACATCGCGAAGTACGGCGTGATCTACGCCGGTGCGCAGAAGAACCTCGGGCCGGTGGGCATCACCGTGGTGATCATGCGCAAGGATCTGCTGGAGCGTGCCGGCCAGCCGCGCGCGGACATCTTCACCTATGCCTCGCACGCCAAGGCGGAGTCGATGCTCAACACGCCGCCGACCTGGAACTGGTACATGCTCGGCCTCAACGTGCGCTGGATGCTCGACGAGGGCGGCGTGGAGGAATTCGCCCGCCGCAGCCGCGCCAAGGCCGATCTGCTGTATTCGACGATCGACGGTTCCGGCGGCTTCTACCGCAACGAGGTGAATCCGGCGGTGCGTTCGCGCATGAACGTGCCCTTCATCCTCCACGACGAGGCGCTGGACAAGCCCTTCCTGTCCGAGGCGAAGGCCGCCGGCCTGCTCGCGCTCAAGGGCCATCGCGCGGTGGGCGGCATGCGCGCCTCGATGTACAACGCGCTGCCGATCGAGGCGGTGCAGGCGCTGGTCGATTTCATGCGCGATTTCCAGCAGCGCCACGGCTGAGCCGCCGCGCGCTTCGACCCGGCCGGTGTTGATCCGGCCGGTTTCGACCCGGCCGGCATCGCTCCGGCCCGACTGACGTTCCGAGACCCCCGTCGATGGCAAAGAAGACCCGTACGCCTTCCGCCCGCAAGCCCGGCGAACCGCGCGCGCCCGCCGCGCGCAAGGCGGCCACGCGCAAGGTCGGTGCAGACAGCCGGGCCGACCACCCGCAGCCCGGGCAGACGCCTCCCCGCACCGGCAAGGCGGCCACGCCGGGTGCGCCGGGCAAGCCCGACCTGCAGGCCGTCCGCGAGCAGATCGACGGCCTCGACCGCCAGATCCAGGCGCTGATCGCCGAGCGCGCGCACTGGGCGCACCAGGTGGGCAAGGCCAAGGGCAAGCTGGCCGCGGCGGTGGACTACTACCGCCCCGAGCGCGAGGCCCAGGTGCTGCGCCGCGTGGTGGACCGCAACGAAGGCCCGCTCAACGACGAAGTGCTGGTGCGCCTGTTCCGCGAGATCATGTCAGCGTGCCTGGCGCAGCAGGAACCGCTGCGCGTGGGGTACCTCGGGCCGGAAGGCACGTTCTCGCAGCAGGCGGTCTACAAGCACTTCGGCCATTCGGCCAAGGCGCTGCCGCTGGCGAGCGTGGAGGAAGTGTTCGACGAAGTGGCCGCGGGCCATGCCGACTTCGGCGTGGTGCCGGTGGAGAATTCCGGCACCGGCACCATCCAGAGCACGCTGGACCTGTTCCTGACCTCGCCGCTGATGATCTGCGGCGAGATCGAGCTGGGCGTGCACCAGTACCTGCTCTCGCGCACCGGGCACATCGAGGACATCGAGCGGGTGTACTCGCACGCGCTTTCGCTCGCCCAGTGCAAGAGCTGGCTGCGCCAGCACCTGCCCAAGGCCGAGAAGCACACGACGGTCAGCAACGCCGAGGCCGCACGCCGCGCGCGCAACGCCGACGACACCGCGGCCATCGCCGGCGAGAACGCCGCGCATGTCTACGGCCTGAAGGTGGTGGCCGGGCCGATCCAGGACCGCGCCGACAACACCACCCGCTTCCTGGTGATCGGCCGCAGCTCTTTCCCCTGCTCCGGCAACGACCGCACCTCGCTGCTCGTCTTCATCCGCGACCAGCCGGGCGCGCTGTATCGCATCCTCGAACCGCTCGCCCGTCGCGGCATCAGCATGAACCGCATCGAGTCGCGTCCCGCCCACGGCAAACTGTGGCAGTACGCGTTCTTCATCGATGTCACCGGCCACGCCGAAGAGTCGCCGCTCAAGGATGCGCTGGCCGACATCGACGCCTACGCCGGCGACGTGCGCGTGCTCGGGTCGTACCCGGTGGCGGTGCCGTGACGCTTGGAGGCCGTGGTCGGCATCGGGCACGCGAGAGCGCCTGACGCCTTCCCCGCCTCCCGGCCACCGGTCGCGCATCCCTGAGCGCGAAGCGCAACGCCCGAATCCCGCATCCTCCGGCTCTTCCATGACCCACGACGCCTTCTACTCCGCGCTCGCCCAGGCAGGCATCCAGCGCTTGCGTGCCTACGACCCGGGCCACGACCTCGTTGCGTTCCGGCGCCGATTCGAGGGTCGCTTTCTCGTGGAACTGGGGTCGAACGAGAACTCCCACGGCCCAAGCCCGCGGGCGAAGGAAGCGGTGCTCGGCACGCTCCACGCCAGCTTCCGGTATCCCGACCCGCTGGGCGGCGACCTCAAGCGTGCCCTCGCCGAGCTCCACGGCGTCGACACGGCGCAGATCCTGCTCGGCAACGGCTCGCACGAGGTGCTGATGCAGATCGCGCAGGTGTTCGCGGGCCCGGATGCCGCCGTGGTCGCCTCGCGCCACGGCTTCGCGGTCTACGCCATCGCCGCGCAGGCCGCGGGCGCGCCGCTGCGGGTGGCCGATTGCCATCCGGACGATCACCGGATGCCGCGCGGGCACGACCTCGACGCGATCGCCGCGGCCATCGATGCCGGCACGCGGCTGGTGTATCTGGCCAATCCCAACAACCCCACCGGCACGTGGTACGGCGCCGAGGCGTTCGCCGCGTTCATGGCGCGCGTGCCGGAGGATGTGCTGGTGGTGGTGGACGAGGCGTATGCGGAGTTCGTCGATGCGCCGGAGTGGGCGAGCGCGCTGGGCCTGATCGCGGACCATCCCAATCTGCTGGTCACCCGCACCTTCAGCAAGGCCTACGCGCTCGCCGGGCTGCGCATCGGCTATGCCGTCGCGAACGCGGGCCTGATCGCGGTGCTCGAGCGCGTGCGCGAGAGTTTCAACGTCAACAGCGCCGGGCTGGCGGCGGCCGAGGCCGCACTCGGCGATGGCGACCATCTGCAGTGGGTGGTCGCCCGCAATGCCGAACAGCGCGCGGCGCTGGCCGACGCGCTGCGCGCGCGCGGGCTGAAGGTATTCCCGTCGCAGACCAATTTCCTGCTGGTGCAGTTCGCCGAACCCGGCGACGACGCCCGCGTCGCGGCACTGGATGCGGCCCTGATCGATGCGGGCGTGGTGCTGCGGCCGATGGGCGGCTACGGGCTCGGCCACTGCCTGCGGATCACGGTCGGCACTGCCGACGAGAACCGGCGCCTGCTGACCGCGCTGGATGCGCTGCGTTGACGGCCGCGGGTTCCTGCCGCCGCATGCGCGCCGGCCGCGCCCGAGCGAGCCTGCGCCAGAACCGGCCGCGGCCGGCATCACCGAACCACGATACCGACACATGGGACATGCAACGCAATGAGTGATTCCGAGCACAAGGACTGGACCCCGCGCGCCGGTGCGCCCCTGCACGGCCGCATCCGCGTGCCCGGCGACAAGTCCGTGTCGCACCGCGCCATCATGCTGGCCGCGCTGGCCGAGGGCGTCTCGCGCATCGACGGCTTCCTGGAAGGCGAGGACACCCGCGCCACCGCGGCGGTCTTCCAGCGCCTGGGCGTGAAGATCGAGGCGCCTTCGCCGCAGTCCCGCATCGTGCACGGCGTGGGCCTGCGCGGCCTGCGCGCGAGCGCGGACGCGCTGGACTGCGGCAATGCAGGCACCGGGATGCGCCTGCTGGCCGGTGTGCTGGCCGGGCAGGCGTTCGAGAGCACGCTCGTCGGCGACGCTTCGCTGTCGAAGCGGCCGATGCGCCGGGTCACCGAACCGCTCGCGCAGATGGGTGCGCGCATCGACACCGCCGGCGGCGGCCTGCCGCCGCTGCGCATCCATGGCGGCCGGGCCCTGCGTGGCATCGACTACACGCTGCCGGTGGCCAGCGCGCAGGTGAAGTCGGCGCTGCTGCTGGCCGGCCTGTACGCCGAAGGCGACACGGTGGTGCGCGAACCGCATCCCACCCGCGACTACACCGAGCGCATGTTGACCGCCTTCGGCTGGCCGGTGGAGTTCGAGCCGGGCTTCGCGCGCGTGCGCGGCGGTGCGGGCAACGCGCATGCGCTGCGCGCGACGGATGTGCACGTGCCGGCAGACTTCTCGTCGGCGGCGTTCTTCCTGGTCGCGGCCAGCATCGTCCCCGGTTCCGATCTCACGCTGGAGGCCGTGGGCATGAACCCGCGGCGCACCGGCCTGCTGCAGGTGCTGCGCGCGATGGGCGCGGACATCGCCGAATCCGGCCAGCGCCGTCACGGCGGCGAATCCGTCGCGGATCTTCGCGTGCGCGCCGCAGACCTGCGCGGCATCGACGTGCCCGAGGCCGTGGTGCCCGACATGATCGACGAGTTCCCGGCGCTGTTCGTCGCCGCGGCCTGCGCCGAAGGCGTCACCCGGATCCGCGGCGCCGCCGAACTGCGGGTCAAGGAATCCGACCGTCTGGCGACGATGTCCGCGGCGTTGCGCGCGCTCGGCGTCCGCGTCGACGAGACCGACGACGGTGCCGACATCCACGGCATGCAGGGCAACGGCACCCCGGCAGACGGCGGGCCGTTCGTCTTCGCCGCCGATGCGCCTCCCGCCATCGACAGCCACGGGGACCACCGCATCGCCATGGCCCTGGCCGTGGCCGCCCAGCGCTGCACGGCACCGTTCACGGTGAGCGACGTGGCCAATGTCGCGACCTCGTTCCCGGGCTTCGAAACCTTGGCGACGGGCGTGGGATTCGGCGCGTTCGGGTGAGGGATCGCCGGAAGATCGGGATTGCCAGATCCTTCCACCGTCATCCCGAGCGCAGCGAGGGGCCTGCTTTACGCCTCAAGGCAGACGCAAGCAGGTCTCTTGCTGCGCTCGGCACGCCATTCGAGGCGCTGCCGACCGGGGTGATCGCAGCCAGGGGCGATCACAGTCAGGACAGTGATCGCAGGCGTACGTGGCGGCCGCATGCGGCCGCCAGGCGTGGCCGCCATCTGCACGCTCAACGCCGCTCCAGCACCTCGTCGCGCACGCCCTGGCGGCGCAGTTCCAGCACGCGCGGCGTGATCGCGGCGATGCGCGCCTCGATGCGGGCACGGCTGTAGTAGTCCAGGTCGTCGCGCTTGAGCAGGGTGTTGAGCTGCAGCAGCGCGCGTTCCGGCCGGCCGTAGAGATTCTCCGCCTCGGCATGGGCTTCGCCGGCGCGGACCGGGTCGCCGGCGATTTCGCTGATCCGCGCGTAGGTACGCTGGAACACGGGGTCGTCCTTCGAACGCGCCAGCAGTGGCCGGAGCAGGTCCTGGGCGCGCTTGCCGGCTTCCGGCGTATTGCGCTCGGCCAGGATCTGGCTGTATGTCAGCAACGTGGGGCGGTGCTGGGGCATGCGTGCCAGCAGGCGCTCCAGCCGTGCGTCGGCGGCGGCCGCGCGGCCGGCGCGCGCCTCGGCCTCGGCCATGCCGAGCACGATCCACGGGTCGCTGCCATGCGTGTCCAGCAGCGGCTTGAGTTCGGCGATGGCCTCCGTCGCCTCGTCGGCGCGGAGCAGCGCGACCGCCAGCCCGTAGCGCTCGGCCGCATCGAGCGGCCCGGCGCGTTCGCGCTGGCGGTATTCACGCACCGCCTCGCTCGCGGTGTTGGCGCTGAGCACACGGATGCGCTCGCGCGCCCAGCCGAACTGGCCGCCGACGTCGGCGAAACTGCTGGCGGGCAGCTCCAGGCCGGAGGGCAGCAGCGGGTGTTCGCTGGCGATGCCGGCGCCGGTGCCGTACAGCGGCCTGGCCGCGGTCATGCCCTCGGCGCGCTGCTTGGCTTCGCTGACGCGGGTGGTCGTGACCGGGTGGGTGCGCAGGTAATCGGGCGTGCGCTCGCGCGCGCCGCCCTGGTTCACCCGCGAGACCGTCTGCATGCGCTGGAACATCCGCGCCATCGCCGCCGGGTCGTAGCCGCTGCGGGCGAGGGTGCGCAGGCCCAGGCGGTCGGCTTCGGCCTCGTTGGAGCGGGTGTAGTCGATCTGTCGCTGCGCGGCCAGGCCCTGGCCGATGGCGACCGCAGCCATGGCGCCGTCGTCGGACGAATTGCCGCCGGCGGACTGCGCCACCGCGATCGCGCCCAGCATCGCCAGCAGGATCGGCACCTGGTCCTTCTGCGCCCGTTCGGCGCCGCGCAGCACATGCTCCTGGGTGACGTGGGCGACCTCGTGCGCCAGCACGCTCGCGACCTCGTCCTCGGTTTCCGCTGCCAGCACCAGGCCGGCGTTGGTGCCGATGTAGCCGCCCAGGGTCGCGAACGCATTGAACTGGCGGTCGCGCAGCATGAAGAAGGTGAAGGGGTGGTCGGGCTCGTCGCTGGACGCGGCCAGGCGGCTGCCGACCGACTGCAGCCAGCTGTCGATCAGCGGATCGTCAAGCACATAACCGTAGGCACGCAGCTGGGTCAGCAGCAGGCTGCCGTATTCCGCCTGCTGCGCGGGGCCCAGCAGTTCGCCCGCGGACGAGCCGATGTCGGGCAGGCGGGTGTTCTGCGCGGGGGCGCAGACGGCGGCGACGGACAGGGTGAGAGCGGCAACGGCCGGCAGCAGACGCATCGGGAGGCGATCCGGAAGGCGGGGCGGGCGGCGGAGCCCGACGGAGGGGAAGAGAATAGGCGTTGAGGCACGAGGGTGGGCGGAATCCGGTGAACGAGGCCGAAACCGCGAGCCAGCGATGCGCCCGGTGCTGTCATGCGCATCGGCCGGTCGGTGTCCGCCAGACCGGAGGCATGGGTTGGACGAGGCATGGGTTCGACATGGCCGGGCGGCCAGCGTTCCCGTCGCAACACAGCGGTGCGCGGCCCTCACGCACCGCTGTGTTGCGGCCTGCAGCCGCACTGCGGGGTGGGGCGAGGGTGGAATTGCGCGGAGCGTCGCCCCATCATGCCAGCCTCCCGCACGCATCCGGCCACCGGAGACCCGCCTTGAACGACACCACCTCGAACGACGGAGCCGCCCCCGCCGTTCCGATCACGATCTACACCACCCTGATCTGCCCCTACTGCGTGGCCGCGAAGAATTTCCTCAAGAGCAAGGGCCTGACCTGGACCGAGGTCCGGATCGACACCGACCCGGTCGAGCGCGAGAAGATGCTGGCCCGCGCCAAGCGCACCAGCGTGCCGCAGATCTTCGTCGGCGACGTCCATGTCGGCGGCTTCGACGACATGATGGCGCTGCATCGCGCGGGCAAGTTCGAGCCGCTGCTGACGGGGCAGGGCGCATGAGCGGCGTGCCGACCGAGGGCGACCGTCTCGCCGAATTCACCGCGTTCCGCAAGCGCATGAACGAACGCATCCTGGCCGAGCCCAACCAGGTGGTGCGCCGGTTCTTCGCACTCGACACCCAGACCTACCAGGCCGGGGCGCTGGATGTGAAGACCAAGGAACTGCTGGGTCTCGTGGCGTCGCTGGTGCTGCGCTGCGACGACTGCATCAGCTATCACGTCGCCCAGTGCAGGCAGGCCGGCGTGAGTCGCGAGGAGATGTTCGAGACATTCTCGGTGGGCCTTGTGGTGGGAGGCTCGATCGTGATCCCGCACCTGCGCCGCGCGGTGGACTTCCTCGACCGGCTCGAGCAGGGCGAAGCCGCAGCCGCGGACGGCCCGCACGCCCACGACTGACGCACGCACGGCGCATCGGCCCGGCCCGGCCCGGTGCGCTGCGGGCACCCCCGCCCTGCGCGAGTGCAGGGGCGCGTCGGTTGCCGCACACCTCGCCATACACCGTGTGTCGGGCGCTGTGTGTCTCAGACACTGTCGTAGTGTCTGAGCAGGGCGAAGAAATGCTCGAAGTCCTGCCACCAGACCGCCTGTTCCATCCAGGCCTCGTCGTCGAAGTCCATGAAGGCCACGCGCGGCTCGCCCGGCTGGTTGTAGTCCAGCACCAGGCTCTCGCGATACCACTGCGCAAGCACGACCATCCGCTCCGTGCCGCCGGTGAACAGGCTGCCGTAGGTGTCGCGGTCTTCCGGGTCGGCGAAGGCCAGGAAGCTGTCCCACGCGGTGGTCAGGGTCTCGGTGGGGTACAGGTCGTTGTAGCCGCTGAACGGGGTGAGGATGTCGTCGTAGCGCCGTGGCATGGTCACGCCGGCCCTGGGAATGCACATCTGCGACAGGCTGCCGCCATTCTGCACGCGGTACAGCCGTCGCAGGCCTTCCGGAAGGACGACGCCCAGACGCGCTTCGGCCGCGCGGATCTTCTCGTCGCTGCCGGCGGACGCCTCGGTCGCCGTGCCGTCGAAACCCTCCTCGCCATAGTGCCCGTGCGAAAAGTGGATGCCGCAGTAGAAGGTCTCCGGCGTCACCGGCTCCGGCCGCAGCCGGATCTCGGCGGGCAGGGACGAGGCTTCGGTGCCCGTGCTGTCGGCCATCATGGTCCCGGTCAGGACGTTCCTCGGGGCCGTGACCTCGCCGTTGGCCGGCCGCAGCGGGCCCAGGTCGGTGCCGTTGTCCGCGAGGCGTTGCATACGGTCGATTCGTGCCGCCAGCGTGGCCATGGCTGCGCAGACCAGGCCAAGCCCCAACGGCGCCAGCACATCGACCGGGGAGGGCGGCTGGAGCATCCAGAGCCTCCCCGAGACTGCCGCCAGGCCGGCACCCAGCAGGTACAGCACGCCGACCAGGATGCCCTGGATCGCGATCGTCGGCAGCAGCGAAGGCAGGCTCGGCCAGGGAGCAGGTTTGCCGGTCGTCGCGCTCCAGGTGGTCCTGCGGCCGACGACGAAGCTGGCCGAGAAGATGGTGACAAGGGCTGCGATCGCCAGCGGTGGGCGTGCATGCCAACCGGCGAACGCGGCCGCGGCGAGCAGGGCGAGGCCCGACACGATGCGCAATGTGGCGGAGAGCGGGTGTAGACGAAGTGCTGCAGCGGCAGTGGGCATCGGTGTTCGTGAGCGGCGCGCATCGTCGCGCAGCCGCCAGTGTGCCCGGATTCCTGCATCGACGGTCAGGAGCGATTTGGGGGAAAGGGCGCCGATACGGCATAATAGCCGGCTGTTTCGACCATATTCCGCCACGTTGGCCGCATTGCGGCCACCATTACGCCTGGAACCCCACGCATGTCCCAGACCATCACCGTCATCCGCGGCGACGGCATCGGCCCCGAGATCATGGACGCCACGCTGCTGGTGCTCGAAGCCCTCGGCGCCGGCCTCCAATACGAAGACGCCGACGCCGGCATGGTGGCGCTCGAGAAGCACGGCGAGCTGCTGCCGCAGGCCACGCTCGATTCCATCCGCCGCAACCGCGTTGCGCTCAAGAGCCCGCTGACCACGCCGGTCGGTGGCGGCTTCAGCTCGATCAACGTCGAGCTGCGCAAGCGTTTCGACCTGTACGCCAACGTGCGTCCGGCCAAGTCCTTCCCCAACACCAAGTCGCGCTTCCCGAGCGGCGTGGACCTGATCACGGTGCGCGAAAACACCGAAGGCGCCTACATCGGCGAAGGCCAGTCCGTGTCCGAGGACGGCGAGACCGCGGTTCTGACCCAGAAGATCACCCGCCGCGGCTCCGAGCGCATCGTGCGCTACGCCTTCGAGCTCGCCCGCAAGACCGGCCGCAAGAAGGTCTCGGTGGTGCACAAGGCCAACATCCTGAAGTCGACCTCCGGCCTGTTCCTGCGCGTCGCGCGCGAGGTGGCCGCCGAGTACCCCGAGATCGAGTGCAACGAGCTGATCGTCGACAACTGCTGCATGCAGCTGGTGATGCGCCCCGAGCAGTTCGACATCATCGTCACCACCAATCTGTTCGGCGACATCATCTCCGACCTCTGCGCCGGCCTGGTCGGCGGCCTGGGCCTGGCCCCGGGCGCCAACATCGGCACCGAGGCGGCGATCTTCGAGGCCGTGCACGGCTCGGCGCCCGACATCGCCGGCAAGGGCATCGCCAACCCCTGCGCACTGCTGCTGGGTGCGGCGCAGATGCTCGACCACATCGGCCAGCCCGACAACGCCACCCGCTTGCGCAAGGCCATCGTCGCCACCCTGGAGGCGAAGGACAGCCTCACGCCCGACCTGGGCGGCGAGGGCACCACGCAGTCCTTCGCGAAGGCCATCGCCTCGCGCGTCTGAGTTGTCACGCTTCTGGCTGGCAAGGCCGGGAGCGGGCAGGCGCTGCGGAGCGCCCTGCGGGACGCATGCGGAACCAGATGAAAAACGGGGCGCCCATCGGCGCCCCGTTTTTTCGGCATCTTCGACCGGCTGCGGCCTGTCGCACATCGCTGTGGCCAGGCCGATGCCGCGGATTGCGCGGCATCAGTCGTCGCTGCGCAGCTTCGCCAGCAGGCGCAGGAATTCGACATACAGCCACACCAGCGTGACCATCAGGCCGAAGGCGCCGTACCACTCCATGTACTTCGGCGCGCCGGCTTCGGCGCCGGATTCGATGAAGTCGAAGTCCAGCACCAGGTTCAGCGCGGCGATCACGACCACGAACAGGCTGAAGCCGATGCCGATCACGCCCGAGTCGTGAATGTAGGGCATGTCGATGCCGAACAGCCGCAGCGCGATCGTCGCCAGATAGACCAGCATGATGCCGCCGGTGGCCGCGACCACGCCCAGCTTGAAGTTCTCGGTGGCCTTGATCAGCCCGGAGCGGTACGCGAACAGCAGCGCGAACAGGGTGCCGAAGGTGAGGGTCACCGCCTGCAGCACGATGCCTTCGAACTGCGCGTTGTAGATCGCCGAGATCGCGCCGAGGAAGAAGCCTTCGACGAGCGCATACAGCGGCCCGGTGATCGGCGACCACTCCTTCTTGAAGGTGGTCACCAGCGCCAGGATGAAGCCGCCGATGGCGCCGCCCCAGACATAGACCATCGCGCCGGGCGCCAGCACGCCGGGAGCGGTGAAGGTCTGGCTCCATGCGAATGCGGCGGTGAGCACGGTCAGCAACAGCAGGAACGCAGTCTTGTTGACGGTGCCGTTGATGGTCATCGTCTGGCTGTTGCCGGTGACCACACTGCCGGAGCTGAGGTCGAGGAAAGTGGATTCCGAAAGGACGGGGTTGGCGCTGCGGCCGATATTCATGGAGATCTCCGGTGGACTGTGCCTTGGGTCTTGCGGCTGCGGTTCGGGCGGAGTGTCCGCTCGCCGTCGCGAGGGTGCCGACGCCTGCCGCCGGGTCACAGCATAGCCCGAGGTGGCGCCGCGGCGCGATACGCCGGACGCACCAGCGGCGCACGATTCGCGGCCCGCTGGCGGGGCAGGCGGCGAGGATGTGTGCGCGTTCGCGTTGACAGGGCCGACGGTGGTTCGGACAATGCCCTTCCGCAGCGTCCGGCCGATCCGGGCGCCCGCGGGACCGCATCGACGGGGTATAGCGCAGTCTGGTAGCGCGCCTGCTTTGGGAGCAGGATGTCGGGGGTTCGAATCCCTCTACCCCGACCATTTCCGCGTCCGGCACGGCATGCCGCCCGAGAGGCGGCGCTGTCCGCGACGTACTCCGCGGGGCCATTGTCCCGGGCAAGCCGCCCACGGCCATGGGCTGGGCCGCGGCCCGTTCTCCTTCTTCACTGCGCCCGTAGCTCAACCGGATAGAGCACCGGCCTTCTAAGCCGGCGGTTGCAGGTTCGAGTCCTGCCGGGCGCGCCAATCCGCCATTCTCGCGCCCCCGGGCTTGCATACCGGGCGCGGTTGCAGGTTACAATTCCGTTCTTGTCCTCGGGCGCCAGTCGCCGGCGGGCAGCGGGGCCTCCAAGGCTGTACCCCAACAGCCAAGCGTGGCCCCGAACGTTTCACGATGGTGGCTGTAGCTCAGTTGGTTAGAGTACTGGATTGTGATTCCAGTGGTCGGGGGTTCGAATCCCCTCAGCCACCCCATCTTTTGCATGATCCTCATCCCGCGCAGATCGTTGTGTTCGCGTCCGATGCTGGTATCATGTGCGATATCGGGCCGTTAGCTCAGTTGGTAGAGCAGTTGACTCTTAATCAATAGGTCCAAGGTTCGAATCCTTGACGGCCCACCATCTTCAACGAAACGCCGACGCTCAGTGATGAGCGTCGGCGTTTTCGTTTGGGCGTTGATGTGCGCAGAGGCGATGCGAGGCGTTGCAACAGTTCGCGTATCCAGGCGCCTTCGTTTGCCCGCGCCTGTGCAGTGCGAATCCTGTGCGGGCCGCCCATCTTCGACGACACGCCGACATGCAGTGAGGAATGTCGGCGTTCTGGTGTTCGGCGCGCACGTCCGGAAAGGAAGCCATCGCGCAATCCAGATGCGGACCTTGGTGGCGGTGCGATGGCATCTCCACGCGATTCCGTCCCGGCATCTCGGCGCGCTAGAATGCCGGCCTCGCGAGGGTGGCGGAATTGGTAGACGCAGCAGGTTTAGGTCTTGCCGCTGCAAGGCGTGGGGGTTCGAGTCCCCCCTCTCGCACCAGATGGGTCTTCGAGCATGCCGGGGGCGGCCATGTCCCCGGCGCCGGCCCGTTCTCCCGGGCAGTGGCCCCGCCCGTACCGGTGGCCGATTCCGCAGCCTCACCGGTGGTTGCGCGTTGTGGAGCCATGTCAGCCCATCGCATGAGGCGGCCCGGCGCGGGTTTCTACGCCAGGAAGGAGCCCGGTCTTCAGGATGAGGTGCGGCGGCATGTCGAGCGAGCCGTGGCGCGATCATCCGCGGCGAATGCGGGGCGGGATCGGTGCGATTGCGCCGCGCGATTCCGCCGCCTCCTGTCCGGGCCCATGCGCGTACTCTTCCTTGTCCCCGGAGGGCGTCGACAGGGCCGGAATGTCGCAGCGCTGGCAGCCGGGGCCGTTATCGGCCAAACTAGGAGGTTCCGCCGGGACGGCAGATGCGTCGAAAGCCGCAGAGGCCCGCCGCCGGCCAGGAATTCCGCATTCCGTACAGTCTTCAACCCAACTAGGCCGCCGCCCGGGGCGCGCGGCAGGAGCTTCGATCCATGCAAGTGTCCGTCGAATCCACCGGCAATCTCGAACGCCGCATGACCCTGCGCCTGCCGGCCGAACGCGTCGACACCCAGGTCGGCGGTCGGCTGCGCGAAATCGCCCGCACCGCGCGCATCAAGGGCTTCCGCCCGGGCAAGGTGCCGGCCAAGGTCATCGAGCAGCGCTACGGCGACCAGGTGCGCAGCGAGGTGCTGGACGAGCTGCTGGGTCAGGGCTTCGACCGGGCGGTCCGCGAGAACGCCCTGCAGCTGGTCGGTTCGCCGCGCATCGAGCCGTCGGCCGAAGCGGGCGAGGGCGAGCTGGCCTATGTCGCCACCTTCGAGATCATGCCGGACTTCGGCGACATCGATGTGGGCAAGCTGAACGTCGTCCGCCACACCTCGGAAGTCACCGAGGACGACATCGACCGCATGATCGAGAACCTGCGCGTGCAGCGCCGCAGCTGGACCCTGGTGCAGCGTCCGGCCGCCGAAGGCGACGCCGCCGATCTTGAGACCTGGTCGATGGTCGAAGGCGAGCGCATGCCGGCCGAAGGCGCCGAGCGCGGCGTCACCGTGATCGGCAGTGGTGGCATGTTCCCGGCAATCGAGCAGGCCCTGATCGGCATGTCCGCCGGCGAGGAAAAGACCGTCGAGGTGGACTTCCCGGCCGACTGGCGCGTCACGCCCCTCGCCGGCAAGCGCGCCGAAGTGCACGTGAAGATCGAGCAGATCTCCGAGCCGCACCTGCCCGAAGTCGACGCCGAGTTCATCCGCAGCTTCGGCGTGCGTTCCGGCGAGATGGCCCAGTTCCGCACCGAGATCCGCGCCAACCTCGAGCGCGAGCTGAAGGGTGCGCTGATGAACCGCCTTCGCCGTGAAGTGGGCGAGCAGCTCGTCGCCGCCTACGCGCACGTCGAACTGCCTCCGCGCGTGGTCGAGAACGAGGCCAAGGCGATGGTCGCCCAGACCGTCGAGCAGGTCCGCCGCCAAGGCCGCCAGCTCAACCCGGGGCCGGACGCCTTCAAGGACATGCTCGAGCCGGCGCGCAAGCGGGTCACCGTGGCCCTGCTGGTCAGCGAAGTGGCCCGCCGCAACAGCCTGAGCCTCGACCCGGCCCGTCTGAACGAGACGCTGCGTCTGATCGCCTCCACCTACGAAGAGCCGCAGCAGGTCATTGATTTGTACCGCAGCGACCGCAATCTCATGGCCGGCCTGCAGAATCGCGTGATGGAAGAGCAGGTGATCGACTGGATCGCCGAGCGCGCCCAGCACACCGATCGCGCGGTCAGCTTCCAGGATGCGATCGCACCGCAGTGATCGCGGGCTGCAGCCAATCTCGGCCCTCCGCCGCCCGGCGCGGGCCGTCCCCACACCGGCCGGATGCCTCCTGGCGCCGGCGTCCGCAGCAGGAGCGCTCCGCATGAGCATCGAAACCAAAGCCCTCAATCTCGTCCCGATGGTGGTCGAACAGACCAGCCGCGGCGAGCGCGCCTACGACATCTACTCGCGGCTGCTCAAGGAGCGGGTGATCTTCCTTGTGGGCGGTATCGACGACTACATGGCCAACGTGATCGTGGCCCAGCTGCTGTTCCTGGAAGCGGAAAACCCCGAGAAGGACATCAGTCTCTACATCAACTCGCCCGGCGGCGTGGTGACCTCGGGCATGGCGATCTACGACACCATGCAGTTCATCAAGCCGGACGTGAGCACGATCTGCGTGGGCCAGGCCGCCAGCATGGGTGCCTTCCTGCTCGCGGCGGGCGCCAAGGGCAAGCGCTATGCCCTGCCGAATTCGCGCGTGATGATCCATCAGCCTCTCGGCGGCTTCCAGGGTCAGGCGACGGACATCGACATCCATGCGCGCGAGATGATCATGCTCAAGCACAAGTTGAACGAAATCCTGGCCCGTCATACCGGTCATTCGGTCGAGACGATCGCCCGGGACACCGAGCGCGACAACTTCAAGAGTGCCGAAGCGTCCCGCGAGTATGGCCTCGTCGATCACGTCCTCGAACGCCGTCCCGACGACAGCATCCAGTCGGCATAACTTCGCGGGCATTCGAATCCACGCGCAAGCGACTGATTAAAATAAGGTTTTCATCGCCGACCGCAAGGCATTTGCGGGCCGGTCGGTGGATGCTATCCTCCTGAAACCCCCAGCGCGATACCAAGGCAGCATGAGCGACGAACGGCAGGGCCGCAGCGGCGACGGCAACAAGATTCTTTATTGTTCGTTCTGCGGAAAAAGCCAGCACGAAGTCCGCAAACTGATTGCGGGCCCGAGCGTATTCATCTGCGATGAATGCGTGGAGCTGTGCAACGACATCATCCGCGAGGAGCTCGAGGAGAAGGCGCAGGCCAGCCGCAGTCATCTGCCGAAGCCGCGCGAAATCCTGGAGGTCCTCGACCAGTACGTCATCGGCCAGCAACGCGCCAAGAAGACGCTCGCGGTCGCGGTCTACAACCACTACAAGCGCATTGAGAGCCGTCAGAAGAACGACGACATCGAGCTGGCGAAGTCCAACATCCTGCTGATCGGGCCGACCGGTTCGGGCAAGACGCTGTTGGCCGAGACGCTGGCCCGGCTGCTCAACGTGCCGTTCACCATCGCCGACGCCACCACGCTCACCGAGGCCGGCTATGTCGGCGAGGACGTGGAAAACATCATCCAGAAGCTGCTGCAGAAGTGCGACTACGACGTCGAGAAAGCGCAGCAGGGCATCGTCTACATCGACGAGATCGACAAGATCTCGCGCAAGAGCGAGAACCCGTCGATCACCCGCGACGTGTCCGGCGAAGGCGTGCAGCAGGCGCTGCTGAAGCTGATCGAAGGCACCGTCGCGAGCGTTCCGCCGCAGGGCGGGCGCAAGCATCCGCAGCAGGAATTCCTGCAGGTCGACACCCGCAACATCCTGTTCATCGTCGGTGGCGCGTTCGCCGGGCTGGACAAGATCGTGCAGCAGCGCAGCACGGAGGCCGGTGGCATCGGTTTCGGTGCCAAGCTCAAGAGCGCCGAGCGCAAGGCCGATCTTAGCAAGCTGCTGTTCGAGGTCGAGCCGGAGGACCTGATCAAGTTCGGTCTGATCCCGGAATTCGTCGGCCGTCTGCCGGTGGTCGCCACCCTGGAAGAGCTGGATGAAGCGGCGCTGATCAAGATCCTCACCGAGCCCAAGAACGCGATCAGCAAGCAGTTCCGCAAGCTGTTCGAGATGGAGGGCGTGGAGCTGGAGTTCCGTCCGGACGCGCTTTCGGCCATCGCGCGCAAGGCGATCAAGCGCAAGACCGGCGCACGCGGGCTGCGCA
>ERZ1066122.162-NODE-162-length-74114-cov-36.126750_pt1 | contig 74114 bp, 66 predicted proteins | sample MGYA00382769_ERZ1066122 | MGnify/ENA primary metagenome ERZ1066122 (study PRJEB33369, sample SAMEA5778352) | biofilm metagenome | biome: Industrial cooling water; feature: Water cooling tower basin; material: Biofilm | place: United Arab Emirates | collected... | reverse complement strand
GCCCCACGTCGCGCCCGTCCACGCCGGCCCCAAGGCGGGCCCGCCCGCGCACGCAGCGGCGACGGCCTCCGCAGCGGCCGGCCCGGCGTCGACGCCCGCCGCCGGCACCGCGACGCTGGAGCTGCGCCCCGGCCTGGTGGTGCGGCTGGAGCTGCCCGCGGCGCTGGGCCCCGCGGAGAAGCGGCGGCTGCTGGCGCTCATCGACCTGCTGGTGCGCGAGGAGGACCCGGCGCCCTGACGCGCCGCCCTAAAACCGGCGCGACCCGCGGCGCACCTGCGCCGTTCTTATAAGCGCCGGCGTGCGCCGGCGTAAAGGCCGGCGCGCGCGGCGGGGGTGGCAGGCGCCGGAGCGCCAGGGTAGATTGGCGCGCCGCTGCGCCACGGGGGCGCAGCCGACCTCGGCTTCGGAGTGGAATGGTCCCGCTGAGCGTGGAGCGGCTGGAGGCGATCCTGGCGCGGGCGCGCGGCCTGCGCGTGGTGGTGGTGGGCGACCTGATGCTGGACGTCTACCTCACCGGCAGCGTGGGCCGGATCTCGCCGGAGGCGCCGGTGCCGGTGGTGCACGTGCAGGAGGAGCGCGTGGCGCTGGGCGGGGCGGCGAACGTGGCCGCGAACGTGGTGGCGCTGGGCGCCGACTGCGACCTGGTGGGCGTGGTGGGGCCCGACGCGGCGGGCGCGGAGGTGGTCCGCGCGCTGACGGCGCAGGGCAGCGGCGCGATCCGCCCGTTCCTGCACGAGCGCGCCGACCGCCCGACGACGACCAAGACGCGCGTCATCGCGCGCAGCCAGCAGGTGGTGCGCTTCGACCGCGAGGACGCCGGCGACCTGCCCGAGGCGGCCGCGCAGGAGATCGCGGCGCAGGTGCGTGCGGCGGTGGCGGGCGCCGATGCGCTGGTGCTGGAGGACTACAACAAGGGCGTGCTGGTGCCCGGCGTCATCGGCACGGCGCTGGAGGCGGCGCGCGCGGCGGGCATCCCCACCGTGGTCGACCCCAAGTTCCGCCACTTCTTCCACTATCAGGGCGCCACGGTCTTCAAGCCGAACGTGCTGGAGCTGGGCACGGCGCTCGCCGGCACGGTGCATCACCAGGACGACGGCTGGCTGGCCGCGGCGCGCGAGCGCCTGCAGTGCGAGCACCTGCTGGTGACGCTCGGCGAGGAGGGCATGGTGCTGCAGTCGCGCGAGGGGCCGGCGCTGCGCATTCCGACGCTCGCGCGCGAGGTGTACGACGTCTCGGGCGCCGGCGACACGGTGACCGCCGCGCTCGCCGTGGCGCTGGCGGCCGGGGCGACGATCGCGGAGGCGGCGATCCTCGCCAACTATGCCGCCGGCGTGGAGGTCGCCAAGCAGGGCGTGGCGACCGTCTCGCCGCAGGAACTGCGCGCCGCCGTCGCCTACCGGCTGGGCGGGCCGGCGGTGCCCCCACTCCAATCGCAGGGAGACCCCGCATGGAACCGCTCTCGCTGATCCATACCGAGCAGGCGCCCGCCGCCATCGGGCCGTACAGCCAGGCCGTGCGCGCCGGCTCGCTCGTCTTCACCGCGGGTCAGATCCCGCTCGACCCCGCCACCGGCCAGTTGGTCGGGGGCGACATCGCCGCCCAGACGGAACGGGTGATGCGCAACCTGCAGGCGATCTTGCAGGCGGCCGGCACCTCGCTGCAGCGCGTGGTGAAGACGACCGTCTTCCTGCGCGACATGGACGACTTCGCGGCGATGAACGCCGTCTACGGCGAGTTCTTCGGCGAGCACCGGCCGGCGCGCTCCACCGTGCAGGTCTCAAGGCTGCCGCGCGACGTGGCGGTGGAGATCGAGGCGCTCGCGAGCGTCGGGTAGCGCGCGGCCGAGCGTGCTTCCGCGACGCCGTTTTCTTCAACCGATCGGGGCTGATGGCCAACGCACACATCTTCCGGCAGTACGACATCCGCGGCGTGGTGGGCCGCGACCTGGACGCCGCGGTGGCCGAGCAGATCGGCCGCGGCTTCGGGACACTGCTGCGCCGCCGGCTCGCCGGCACGGCGCGCCCGCGCGCCGCGCTGGGCCGCGACAACCGGCTGACCTCCGACGAACTGGCCGCCGGCGTGGCGCGCGGGCTGCGCGCCGCGGGGATCGACGTGGTCGACGTGGGCACCGTGCCCACGCCGGTGCACAGCTACGCCTGCGCCACGCTCGGCGTCGACGGCGGGCTGCAGGTCACCGGCTCGCACAACCCGCCGGAGTACAACGGCTTCAAGCTGCAGATCGGCGGGCGCTCGCTCTACGGCGAGTCGATCCAGGAGATCCGCGGCTTCATCGAGCGCGAGGACTACGCGGCGGGGCAGGGAAGTCTGGAGCGGCGCGACGTCAGCGCCGACTACCTGCGCGAGGTGGCGGGCAAGTTCCGCATCGAGCGGCCGGTGAAGGTGGTCGTCGACTGCGGCAACGGCACCGGCAGCCTGCTGGCGGTGCCGCTGCTGCGCGCGCTGGGTGCGAACGTGCAGGTCACCGGCCTCTACTGCGAGTCCGACGGCACCTTCCCGAACCACCATCCGGACCCGGTCGTCGACAAGAACCTGCGCGACCTGATCGCGAAGGTGCGCGAGGTCGGCGCCGACCTGGGCGTGGCGCTCGACGGCGACGCCGACCGCATCGGCGCGGTGGACGAGCAGGGCAGCATCGTGCGCGGCGACACGCTGCTGCTGCTCTACGGGCTGGACATGCTGGAGCGGCAGGGGCCGGGGCAGCCGCTGGTCTTCGACGTGAAGTGCACGCAGGCGCTGCCGGAGGTCTACGCGGCGGCGGGCGGGCGGCCGATCCTGAACGCGACCGGGCACTCGCTCATCAAGGAGCGCATGAAGCGCGAGGGCGCGCTGGTCGCCGGCGAGCTCTCGGGCCACATCATGTTCGGCGAGAACTACTACGGCTTCGACGACGCGCTCTACGCCACTTGCCTGCTGCTCTCCATCGTCTCGCGCCTGGAGAAGCCGCTCTCGGCGCGGATCGCGGAGTTCCCGCAGTTCGTCTCCACCGCCGAGCTGCGCTACGCGGCCACGGAAGAGACGAAGTTCGCGCTGGTGCAGCGTGCGGTCGAGCACTTCCGCCGGCAGTACGAGGTGATCGACGTCGACGGTGCACGCGTGCTCTTCGGCGACGGCTGGGGCCTGGTGCGCGCCTCGAACACCGAGCCGGTGCTGGTGGCGCGCTACGAGGCGCGCACCCCCGAGCGGCTGCGCGAGATCCAGCAGACGATGGAGGGCTGGCTGCAGGCGCAGGGCGTCTCGACGCAATCAGTCACACACTGAGCCGCGCGCTCCGCGGCCTGCGGCCCCCGCCGCGCTCGGGAGCGCGGCGGGGGCCGCGTGCGTTCCTCGCCCGCACGGCTTCATCGGGGTGCCCGCCCTGCCGATACTCCTGCACGTTCTCACGTACATCCGTTCCCCGGGGCCCGCGCCGGCACCGCCGCGGCACGCTGGCCTGTCACGCTCAGCGGGACGATAGCCGTTCATGGACCACGAGGAGATCCTTCGCAGGCTGCGCGACCCGGCACGGCTCGACGCCCTGCGGCGCATCGGGCTGCTGGACTCGCCGCCGGAGCCCGCATTCGACCGCGTGACGCGCCTGGCCGCCGCGCTGCTGCAGGCGCCCTGTGCGTTCCTCGCCTTCCTCGACGATCGCCGGCAGTTCTTCAAGAGTGCGCGGGGCCTGCCCGCCGCCTGGGGCTGTATGAGCGACGCGCCCGTCGAGCACTCGTTCTGCAAGCACGTCGTCGCCGGGGCCGCGCCGCTCGTCGTGCCCGACGCGCGCGAGCACCCGCTGCTCCGGCATACTCCCGGGATCGACGCCTCCGGGATCGTCGCCTACCTCTCCGTCCCCGTCCTCAGCGCCGACGGCTTCGTGCTCGGCACGCTCTGCGTCACCGACTCGCAGCCGCGCCAGTGGACGCCGGAGCAGCTCGCGTACCTGCAGGACCTGGTCGACTCGGTCACCAACAAGATCCGCTTGATGGAGGCGCTGCAGCAGGCGCGAGAAGCCCAGCGCGCGGCAGAGGCCATGCAGCAGCGCCTCTGGACGACGCTGGAGAGCGTCACCGACGCCTTCTACGCGCTGGACCCGGAGTGGTGCTTCACCTACGTCAATGCCGCCGCCGAGCGCCTGATGGCACGGCCGCGCCAGGAGCTGTTGGGCCGCAACGCCTGGGACGAGTTCCCCGCGGCGCTGGGGCTGTCCATCGAGACCGAGTTCCGTGCCGCGATGCGCACGGGCCAGCCCCGCAGGTTCGAGGCGTTCTATCCGCCGCTCGATACCTGGTTCGCCGCCTCCGTCTATCCCTCCGCGGAGGGCCTCGCCGTCTACTTCCGCGACGTCTCGGAGCAGAGACGGCAGGAGACCGAACGGCGCGACGCGCACCTCCGCCTGGAGCAGCGCGTACAGGAGCGCACCGCCGAGCTGCAGGCCAGCAACAACCTGCTGCGCGCGGTGCTGGACGGCAGCGCCGATGCCATCTTCATGAAGGACATGGCCGGGCGCTACCTGCTGGCCAACCCCGCGATGGCGCGGCTGATGAAGCTGGAGCGGCCGGAGGCGCTGCTCGGGCGGGCCGACGCCGAGCTGCTGCCGCCCGAGAAGGCGCTGCGCGTGGCCGCCGACGAGCGCGCGGTGCACGAGTCCGGCGAGTCAGACGTCTCGGAGCTCTCGCTGCAGACGCGGCGTGGGCCGCGCACCTTCGTCACCAGCCGGACGCTGCTGCGCGACACCGCCGGCCGTCCCGCGCGCCTGGTCGGGGTGACGCGTGAGACCACCGAGCAGAAGCGCATGGAGGACGAGCTGCGTCGCAGCGAGGAGCGCTACCGCGCCTTCGTCAGCCGCAGCGCGGAGGGCATCTACCGGCTGGAGCTGCGCGAGCCGCTCGACACCACACTGCCGGTGCCCGAGCAGCTCGAGGCCTTCCTGCGCCACGCGTTCGTCGCCGAGTGCAACGATGCGCTGGCGCGGATGTACGGCTACGAACGGGCCGAGGAGCTGATCGGCGCCGGGCTCGATCAGGTGGTTCCGCCGGACGAACCCGCCGGCCGCGAGCACATGGCCGCGTTCCTCGCGGGTGGCTACTCGCTCACCAACTGCGAGTCGCGCGAGAAGGACCGCCTCGGCACCACGAAGTACTTCCTCAACAACCTGATCGGCACCGTGGAGGGCGGCGCGCTGCGCCACGTCTGGGGCACGCTGCGCGACCAGACCCACGGCCGGCACCTGGAGGAGCAACTGCTGCAGGCGCAGAAGATGGAGGCGGTGGGGCGGCTGGCGGGCGGCATCGCGCACGACTTCAACAACCTGCTGACCGTCATCCAGGGCCACACCGAGCTGCTGCTGGCCGGCGCGCCGCCGCCGCTGCAGCCCGGGCTGCGCGAGGTGCACACCGCCACGCGCCGCGCCGTGTCGCTGACGCGGCAGTTGCTCGCCTTCAGCCGCAAGCAGATCGTGCAGCCGCGCCCGCTGCTGCTGGACAGCGTGCTGGGCGGCATGGAGCGGATGGCGCAGCGGCTGATCGGCGAAGACGTGGAGCTGCGGCTGGAGCTGCAGGCGCCGTCCGCGGTGGTGCGCGCCGACCCGGGCCAGCTCGAGCAGGTGCTGCTGAACCTGGTGGTCAACGCGCGCGACGCCATGCCCGGCGGCGGCACGGTGACCATACGCACGCGCCAGCTTCCGGAGCCGCCCGCCCATGCCGCCAAGGCACTGGCGCCGAGCGCCGCCGGCTACGCGCTGCTGGAGGTCGCCGACACCGGCTGCGGCATGAGCGCCGAGGTGCGCGAGCACCTCTTCGAGCCCTTCTTCACCACCAAGCCGGCCGGGCAGGGCACGGGCCTGGGGCTGAGCACCGTCTACGGCATCGTCACCCAGTCCGGCGGCACGCTGGAGGTGCAGAGCGAGCCCGGCGCCGGCGCCGTCTTCCGCATCTGTCTGCCCGGCACGACCGAGCGGCCGGCCCGCCCGGCCCGCGCCACCCGGCCGGCCGAGATGCCGCACGGCTCCGAGACGGTGCTGCTCGCCGAGGACGACGCGCAGGTGCGCGAGATCGTCGCCGCCGTACTCCGCCGCTGCGGCTATCAGGTGCTGACCGCGCAGAACGGGGCCGCTGCGCTCGACCTCGCGCGCGCCCACCGCGGCCCGCTGGACCTGGTGCTGACCGACATCGTCATGCCGCAGATGGGCGGGCGCGAGTTCGTCGAGCGGCTGCGCGCCGAGCGCGCCGGCTTCGAGGTGCTCTATATGTCCGGCCACACAGACGACGAGATCGTGCGCCGCGGCATCGCCACCGACGCACTGCACTTCCTGCACAAGCCGGTGGTGCCGGCGGCGCTCGCCCGCGCCGTGCGCTGCGTGCTCGACCACCGCACCGCCCCCGCCGCCGCGCGCTGAGCGCGGCGGCACCGCGCTTGCCGCGCCCCCTGCACGCGTTTATCATTGCGCGTTTTCCCGCGACCGGGAGGCGCTTTGCAGGCTCGTGGCATCGTCGTCGCGCTGGGCGGCAACGCCCTGGCGCAGCCGGGAGAAGAAGGCACCATCACCGAGCAGTTCCGCCACACCCGCGAGTCGCTGGGCGCCGTGGTCGCGCTGGCGCGCGAGGGCTGGCGCATCGCCATCGTGCACGGGAACGGCCCGCAGGTCGGCAACGCGCTGGTGCGCCAGGAGCTGGGGCGTCACGTGGTGCCGCCGCTGCCGCTGGGCGTGCTCGTCGCCGCCACCGAGGGCTGGATCGGCTACATGGTGCAGCAGTCGCTGCAGAACGCGCTGGCGCGCGCCGGCGTGGAGCGGCAGGTCGTCACGCTGGTGACCCAGGTGCTCGTCGAGCGCGACGACCCGGCGCTGCGCGCGCCGAGCAAGCCGATCGGCCGCGTCATGGACGAGGCCGCCGCCCGCCAGCTCGCCGGCGAGCTGGGCTGGGACCTCGCGCCGGTCAAGGGTGGCTGGCGCCGCGTCGTCGGCTCGCCGCGCCCGCTGGAGATCGTCGAGCGCGCGATGATCCGCACCCTCGTGCACGAAGGCCACCTGGTCATCGCCGCCGGCGGCGGCGGCACCCCCGTCTACCTCGACCCCGAACTCGGCCTGGAGGGCGTCGACGCCGTCATCGACAAGGACCGCGCCGCCGCCGTGCTGGCGCGCGACATCGGCGCCGAGACGCTGCTCATCCTCACCGACGTCGACGGTGTCTTCGCCGACTACGGCACCCCCGCGCAGCGCCTGCTGCGGCGGCTGCGACCTGCAGAGGCCGAGGACCTGCTGGCCAGCGGGCAGCTCGGCGCGGGCAGCATGGCGCCGAAGGTGGAGGCCGCGGTGCGCTTCGTGCGCGACGGCGGCCGGCGCGCGCTCATCGCCCGGCTGGACCAGGGCAGGGCGGCGGTGGCGGGAGAGGCAGGCACGGAGATCGTGGCGTTTTAGCTGCCGGCTGCCGGCTGCCGGCGAACCCCGGTGTTGCCGGTAGCCGGAAGCTGGTGGCTGGCAGCCCACTATCAAGGAGCCGAATGAACATCCACGAGTACCAGGCGAAGGAGATCCTCGCCGCGCACGGCGTGCCGGTGCCGATGGGCGAGGTGGCGACCACGGCGGAGCAGGCTGGGCAGATCGCCGAACGGCTGGGCGGCGCGGTGGTGATCAAGGCGCAGGTGCACGCCGGCGGGCGCGGCAAGGCGGGCGGCGTGAAGCTGGCGCAGTCGCCGGCCGAGGCGCGCGAGAAGGCCGGCGCCATCCTCGGCATGCAGATCAAGGGGCTGACGGTGGAGAAGGTGCTCGTCGCGCCGGCGGAGGAGATCGCCAGCGAGGCGTACGTCGGCATCATCGTCGACCGCGCCAGCAAGCGGCCGGTCTTCATGGTCAGCGCCGAGGGCGGCGTGGACATCGAGGAGGTGGCCACGACCAACCCCGAGGCGATCCACAAGCTCGCCGTCGACCCGCGCTACGGCCTGCTGCCGCACCAGGCATATGGCCTCGCCACCCGGCTCTATGACGACCTGAAGCAGCAGCGCGCCGCCGCCGCGATCCTGCAGCAGCTCTACACCGCCTTCTTCGCCGCCGGCTGCTCGCTCGCCGAGATCAACCCGCTCATCACCACGCCGGCGGGCGAGGTCAAGGCGATCGACGCCAAGATGAACATCGACGACAACGAGCTCTTCCGCAGACCCGCCCTCGAGGCGCTGCGCGACGAGAGCAGCGAGGCGCCCAGCGAGGTGCAGGCGCGGGAGGCGGGGCTGACGTTCATCAAGCTCGACGGCGCCGTCGGCTGCTGCGTCAACGGCGCCGGCCTGGCGATGGCCACCATGGACCTGGTCAAGTACTACGGCGGCGAGCCGGCGAACTTCCTCGACATCGGCGGCAGCTCCAACCCCGAGAAGGTGGTCAACGCGCTGAAGATCATCACCGCCGACCCGGCGGTGAAGGTGATCCTCTTCAACATCTTCGGCGGCATCACCCGCTGCGACGATGTGGCCAACGGCATCGTCACCGCCACGCAGCAGCTCGAGATCGGGGTGCCCATCGTCATCCGTCTCACCGGCACCAACGAGGAGCTGGCGGTGCAGATCCTGGAGAGAGCCGGCTTCAGCGCCATGACCGACATGGACGAGGCCGTGCAGAAGGCGGTGCACCTCGCACAGGGAGAGGCCCAGTGAGCATCTTCATCGACCAGCACACGCGCCTGGTAGTGCAGGGCATCACCGGCCGCGACGGCTCGTTCCACACCCGGCAGATGCGGGAGTACGGCACGCAGGTCGTCGCCGGCGTCACGCCGGGCAAGGGCGGCCAGCGCTTCGACGACGCGGTGCCCATCTTCGACACCGTCGAGGCCGCGGTGCGCGAGACGGGCGCGAACGCCTCGGTCATCTACGTGCCGCCCGCCTTCGCCGCCGACGCCATGTACGAGGCCGCCGACGCGGGCGTCAGCTTCATCGTCTGCATCACCGAGGGCGTGCCCGTGCTGGACATGATGCGCGTGCGGCCCTACGTCTTCGAGAAGGGCGCGCGGCTGCTCGGCCCCAACTGCCCGGGGCTGCTCTCCGCGGGCAAGAGCAAGGTCGGCATCATCCCCGGCCAGATCACCGAGCCCGGCCCGGTCGGGCTGGTCAGCCGCTCGGGCACGCTCACCTACGAGGTCGTCTTCAAGCTCAAGCAGGCGGGCCTCGGCACCACCACCTGCGTGGGCATCGGCGGCGACCCGATCAACGGCACCAGCTTCATCGACTGCCTCGCCGCCTTCGAGGCCGACCCGGAGACCAAGGCGATCGTGCTCATCGGCGAGATCGGCGGCACCGACGAGCAGGAGGCGGCCAGCTACATCCGGGCCAACGTGCGCAAGCCGGTCGTCGGCTTCATCGCCGGCCAGACGGCGCCGCCGGGGCGGCGCATGGGCCACGCCGGCGCGATCATCTCCGGCTCCTCGGGCACGGCGGAGGAGAAGACGCAGGCGTTCCGCGAGAACGGCATCGGAGTGGCGCAGCGGCCGCTCGACGTGGTCGGCCTGATCCGCGAGGCCCTCTGAGCACGCCGCCGGAGGCCGGCGCGGGCCGGGCCGGGCCGGTGCGGCTCACCGACGCGCTGCGGCCCGAGCACATCGTCTCGCCGCTGCCGGCGGTGACGGTGCGCGAGGCCGTGCTGGCGCTGGTGCAGCGGCTCACGGAGACCGGCGCGCTGCGCGCCAGCGAGCGGCTGGAGAAGCTGACCGCCGAGGAGCGCATCCGCGACCTCATCCACGTCGGCGACCGCGTGCTGCTGCCGCACCTGCGCACCGACGCCGTCCGCGAGGTGGTGGTGGCGCTCGGCATCACGCCGCAGCCGCTGAAGCAGACGCCCGGCGGCGAGGCCGGCACGGAGCAGGTGGTGGTGCTGGTGCTCGCGCCGCCCGCCGCGGCGCAGCTCTACCTCCAGATGGTGGCGGCGCTCGCGCGCGTCTTCCGCCAGGACGACGTGGTCGACGAACTGGTGGCGGCGCACAGCCCCGCGCAGGTGCTGCGCATCGCCGAAGTGCGCGACCTGGTGCTGCCGCCGCGCCTCTCCGTGCGCGACGTGATGACGCAGCGCGTCTACCGCGTCGCGCCAGACACGCCGCTGCGCGAGCTGATGGAGCTGATGTCGCGCCACGACCTGAAGGCCGTGCCCGTCGTCAACGAGAAGCGCGAGGTGCTGGGCATGGTCACCGAGCGCGACCTGCTGCGCCACCTGCTGCCGCTGCTGCAGCGCTCCGGCGCCGCCGAGAGCGCCGCCGCACCGCCGCTCGCCGCGGAGGCGCAGACGCGCGAGATCATGTCGCGCTCGGTGATGTGCGTCTCCGAGGAGCAGTCGCTCGCCGACGTGGTCGCCATCATGATCAGCAAGGAGGTCGAGCGCGTGCCCGTCGTCAACGAAGGGCAGCTCGTCGGCTTCCTCACCCGCGGCGACATCATCCGCAAACTGTTTGGGAGATAGTGCGGCAGTGCGCGAGTGCGCACCTCAACGCACTCACGCACCAACGCACTCCCCCAACCACCTGAACTCACACATCTTCATGGCAAGCAACCGCACCCTCGCGATCCTCAAGCCCGACGCCTTCGAGGCGGGCAAGACCGGCAGGATCCTGGCGCTGCTGGAGGAGCGCGGCTTTCGCATCGTCGCCGCCCGCGTGCTGCGGCTGACGCAGGAGCAGGCCGGCGCGTTCTACGCCGTGCACCGCGAGCGCCCCTTCTACGGCGAGCTGGTGGAGTTCATGACCAGCGGCCCCTGCATGCCGCTGGTGCTGGAGCGGGCGGACGCCGTCGCCGCGTACCGCGAGGCGATCGGCGCCACCGACCCGGCCGAGGCCGCCGAGGGCACGGTGCGCCGGCTTTACGCCGAGAGCAAGGGCCGCAACGCCGTGCACGGCTCGGACTCTGACGAGAACGCGGCGCGCGAGATCGCCTTCTTCTTCCCCGAGGCGGAGCTGGCGACGCTCTGACACCCCCGTCATGAACCTGCTCCTGCGCTGGTTCGCCTCCGCGGCGGCCGTCGGCATCGCGGCCTGGCTGCTGCCGGGCATCACCGTGCCCGGCGGCCTGCCGGCGCTGCTCGCCGTCGCCGTCATCCTGGGGCTGGTCAACGCGCTCGTCCGCCCGGTGCTGCGCTGGCTCGCCTGCGGGCTCATCGTGCTCACCCTGGGGCTCTTCCTGCTGGTGATCAACGCGCTGATGCTGCTGCTCACCTCCTGGATCGCCGGCCAGCTCGCACTCGGCTTCCGGGTGGACGGCTTCACCACGGCGCTCTACGGCTCGCTCATCGTCAGCCTCGCGAGCTGGGCGTTCTCCCTGCTGCTGGACGACGACTGAGCCGCACTCATTCGCCGCCGCCGCCTCGGCGCCCGCCCGGGGGACGCTGGTTGACAGCCCGCCGGAAAGGGAATATCCTTTTGGTTTATGCCGAAGTTGAGCCGGGCTGCGTTGGCCCACGGACCCACCCGGGTGACCGGGGAGATCGCCGCCGAGTCCGCGCTGTGGCAGGACTCCGGGCTGCAGCTGCTGGAGCCGCTGGCCGTCGAGCTGACCGCGCAGGCGGGGGGCGATGGCATCTGGCTCCAGGGCCACCTGCGCACGCGCCTGGCGCAGGAGTGCCGCCGCTGCCTGGAGCCGGTGCAGCAGGCGGTGGAGGTGCCGGTGGATCTGCTCTTCGAGCCGCTGCAGGGCGAAGAGGCGGCCGAGCTGGAGGGCGAGGTCTACGCCTTCGCCGAGCGGGACGCCGAGATCGACCTGCGCGACGCGCTGCGTGAGCAGTTGCTGCTGGCCGTGCCACCCTATGTGGTGTGCGCAGAGGACTGCCGCGGGCTCTGCCCGCGCTGCGGTGCGAACCGCAACCACACGGCGTGCGACTGCGCCGACGAGCGCGATCCGGGGCCGTGGGATGCGCTGAAGAACCTCCAGTTCGACTGACCCCTAGCGTTTGAGGTGCCGTCATGGCCGTACCGAAGAGACGTCAATCGAAGCAGCGGCAGCGCAAGCGCCGCACGCACTACAAGGCCGCGATGCCCGCGTTCCAGCCGTGCCCGCGCTGTGGCGATCCGCAGGTTCGGCATCGCGTGTGCTCGAACTGCGGCTACTACCGCAACGAGCAGCGGCTGGAAGTCGACGAAGGCTAAGCCCGGGCCGCCGCCGTGCGCATCGCGCTGGACGCGATGGGCAGTGATCGCGCCCCGGCCGTGGAGGTTGCGGGCGCGATCGCGGCCTTGCGGGAGCTGGAGGACGACTTCTCGCTGGTCCTCGTCGGAGACTGCGAGGCGATCGAGCAGGAACTGCGCGGCTATCCGGACGCGCCGCGCCAGCGCATCGAGCTGCGGCATGCCCCCGGGCGCATCGGCATGGGCGAGCCGCCGGCGCAGGCGATCCGCCGCAAGCCGGACTCCTCCATCGTGGTGGGCCTGAACCTGCACAAGCAGGGCGAGGTCGAGGCTTTCATCAGCGCCGGCTCCACGGGCGCGGTGATGGCCGGCTCGCTCTTTTTGTTGCGCGCGCTGCCCGGCGTCGATCGCCCGGCGATCGGCGCCGTGCTGCCGACGGCGCACGGCCACGTCCTGCTGGTGGACGCGGGCGCCAACGTCGACACGCGCCCGCCGCACCTGCTGCAGTTCGCCCACCTGGGGACGATCTACGCGCAGGACCTGCTGGGGGTGGCAGCGCCCAGGGTGGGGCTGCTCAACATCGGCGAGGAGCCGGAGAAGGGCGACGAGCGCAGCGTGGAGGCGCACCGGCTGCTCCAGGCCTCGCCGACGCTGAACTTCGTGGGCAACGTCGAGGGCCGCGACCTCATCCAGCACGCGTGCGACGTGCTCGTCTGCGACGGCTTCGTGGGCAACGTGGTGCTGAAGTTCTACGAGTCGGTCGCGGGGTTCATCGTCGGGCTGGTGCGCCGCGAGGTCGAGGTCGAGCACACGCGGCTGGACTTCGCGCCCGTCCTGCGCGCGCTCGACTACACGGAGCACGGTGGCGCGCCGCTGCTGGGCGTCAACGGAGTGACGATCATCTGCCACGGCGGCAGCCCACCGCGCGCGATCCGCAACGCGATCCGGGTGGCGCGCCAGGCCGTGCGCCATCACATGGTGCAGCACATCCAGACGCGCCTGGCGCGGCTGGCCGAAGGCTCTGAGTCGCTATGAACCCATCTGGCAGAACTCCGCGGGCGCGCATCGCCGCCACCGGGCGCTACACGCCGCCGCGCGTGCTGACGAACGCCGAGCTGGAGACGCTGGTCGAGACGTCGGACGAGTGGATCCGCTCGCGCACCGGCATCCGCGAGCGCCGCATCGCCGACGCCGCCACCGGCGCGGCCGACATGGCCGCCGCGGCGGCGGAGATGGCGCTGGCCCGCGCCGACCTCTCGCCCACCGACGTCGACCTGATCCTCGTCTCCACCGCCACCCCCGACCGCCTGCTGCCCTCCACCGCCTGCGACGTGCAGGCGCTGCTCGGCGCCAGCAACGCCGGTGCCTACGACTTCGCCACCGCCTGCTCCGGCTTCCTCTACGGCCTGGCGCTCGCCGAGGGCCACATCGCCGCCGGCCAGGCGAAGAACATCCTGCTCATCTGCACCGAGAAGATGAGCAGCATCGTCGACTGGTCGGACCGCACCACCTGCGTGCTCTTCGGCGACGGCGCCGGCGCGGCGGTCATCCAGCCGGCGGAGAACAGCGCGGGCGTGCTCTCCACCTTCACCAAGGCCGACGGCACGCTCGCCGAGCTGCTCTACCGCCCCGGCGGCGGCGCGCGCATGCCGCTGGACGTCGCGGTGCTCGACGAGCGCTCGCACTACGTGAAGATGGCCGGCCCCGAGGTCTTCAAGTCCGCCGTGCGCTCGATGTGCGAGGCCGCCGAGACGGCGCTGCGCCGCGCGGGCGTCACGGCCGAGGAGATCGACCTGCTGGTGCCGCACCAGGCGAACAACCGCATCATCGAGGCGACGGCGAAGTACGCCGGCATGCCGATGGAGAAGGTCTTCGTCAACGTCGAGCGCTACGGCAACATGAGCTCGGCCTCCATCCCCGTGGCGCTGGACGAGGCGATCGAGCAGGGCCGCGCCCGGCCGGGCAACCTGGTGCTGATGGTCGCCTTCGGCGCCGGCTTCACCTGGGCGGCCAACGTGGTGCGGCTATGAGCGAGCCCGGCATGCCGGACGGCGTGGGGCTGCTCTTCCCCGGCCAGGGCTCGCAGTTCGTGGGGATGGGGCGCGACCTCGCGGAGGCGTTCCCGCTCGCGCGGCAGCGCTTCGAGGAGGCCGACGAGGCGCTCGGCTTCTCGCTCTCGCGCCTTTGCTGGGAAGGCCCCGACGACGAGCTGACGCTGACGCGCAACGCGCAGCCCGCGCTGCTGGTGCACAGCGTCGTCGCCTGGGACCTGCTCTGCGCCGAGCAGGAGCCGCCGGTGGCGCTCGCCGCCGGGCACTCGCTGGGCGAGTTCAGCGCCTACGTGGTGGCGGGCAGCCTGAGCTTCGCGGACGCGGTGCGCACCGTGCGCCGGCGCGGCGAGCTGATGTTCGCCTCCGGGCAGGCGCGGCCGGGCACGATGATGGCCGTGCTGGGGCTGGACGACGCCGCGGTGGAGCAGGCGTGTGCGGCCGCCTCGGTGGAGGGGTCGGTGGTGGTGCCGGCGAACTACAACGCGCCGGGCCAGCTCGTGATCTCCGGCGACCGCGACGCGGTAGCGCGGGCGGCGGAGCTGCTGAAGGCCGCGGGCGCCAAGCGCGTGCTGCCGCTCAACGTCTCCGGCGCCTTCCACTCGCCGCTGATGCAGGTGGCGGAGGCCGGGCTGCGCGAGCACCTGGCGGGCGTCGAGCTGCACGCGCCGCGCTTCCCGGTCGTCTCCAACGTGACGGCCGAGCCGGTGACCGACGCGGAGACGGCGCGCCGGCTGCTCGTCGAGCAGCTCACCTCGCCGGTGCGCTGGGTCGCCTCGGTGCAGCGCATGGCCGGCAGCGGCGCGAGCCGTTTCCTGGAGCTGGGGCCGGGCAACGTGCTCAGCGGCCTGGCGCGCCGCATCGTGAAGGACGCGCCGGCCCGGGCGCTCGGCACGGCGGAGCAGTTGAGCACGTTCCTCGCGGAGAGCGCGGTATGAGCGAGCTGCAGGGGCAGGTCGCGCTGGTGACCGGCGGCTCGCGCGGTATCGGGCTGGCGATCGGGCGCGCGCTCGCCGACGCCGGCGCCACGGTCGCGCTCGCCGCGCGCGACGGCGAGCGCGCGGCCGCCGCCGCGGCCACGCTACCCGGCGAGGGCCACCGCGGCTACGCGGTGGACGTGGCGAGCAGCGAGAGCTGCGACGCGCTGGTCAAGCAGGTGGAGGCGGAGCTGGGCAGCCTGGACGTGCTGGTCAACAACGCCGGCGTCACGCGCGACAACGTGCTCATGCGCCTCAAGGACGAGGACTGGGCCGCGGTGCTCGACACCAACCTGCGCGGCGCGTTCGCGCTGATCCGCGCCGCCTCGCGCGGCATGATGAAGCGCCGTCACGGCCGCATCGTCAACATCACCAGCGTGGTGGGCCTCACCGGCAACAAGGGCCAGGCCAACTACGCCGCCTCCAAGGCGGGGCTGGTGGGGCTGACGAAGGCGGTGGCGAAGGAGCTGGCCTCGCGCAACGTGCTGGTCAACGCTGTCGCGCCGGGCTACATCGAGACGGACATGACGGCCGATCTGCCGGCGGCGGCGCGCGAGGCGCTGCAGGCCCAGATCGCGCTGGGCCGGCTGGGCCGGCCCGAAGACATCGCGCCGGTCGTACGCTTCCTGGCCGGGCCGGGCGCGAGCTACATCACGGGGCAGGTCCTGGTAGTCGACGGCGGCATGGTCATGTAGGATCGCCCCGCGGTCCGCGTCGCACGTCGGGATTCTCACGGTAACTATCACAAGGAGCGGGACATGGCCGAGATCGAGACGAAGGTCAAGGACATCATCATCAACGAGCTGGGCGTGGAGCCGGAGAAGGTCACGCCGGAGGCCTCGTTTGTGGATGACCTCGGCGCCGACTCGCTGGACACGGTGGAGCTGGTGATGGCCTTCGAGGAGGAGTTCGGCATCGAGATCCCGGACGAGGACGCGGAGAAGCTGAGCACCGTCGGCGACGCCATCGCGTACATCCAGCAGCGCCAGCAGGGCTGAGCGCTTCGGCCCGACTCCGGGAGGAAGGGGAGGGGTGCGCTGGAAGCCGCTAAACTCGCTTCGCTCAGACAAAGCGGCTTCCTGCGACCCCTCCGCTTCCTCCCGGAGTCGGAAACCCGTATCACCCCACGAGACCCGAGTGCCCGGAATGAAGCGCCGTGTTGTCATCACCGGGACCGGCCTGCTGACGGCCGTCGGGAACGACGTCCAGACGACCTGGGCATCGCTCCTCGACGGCCGTAGTGGCGCCGGCCCGATCACGCAGTTCGACGCGAGCGAGTATCCCGTCCGCTTCGCCTGCGAAGTCAAGGGCTTCGACCCCGCGCTCTACATCGAGCGCAAGGAGGTCAAGCGCACCGACCGCTACGCGCAGTTCGCGCTCGCGGCCAGCGCGCAGGCGATGCGCGAGGCCGGCCTGGAGGACGCCCCCGAGCGGCTCGACGGCGAGCGCTTCGGCGTGCTGCTGGCCAGCGGCATCGGCGGCATCGCCACCTTCGAGGAGCAGCACGCCAAGCTGCTGGAGAAAGGCCCCGGCCGCATCTCGCCGTTCTTCGTGCCGATGTTCATCGCCGACATCGCGGCCGGGCTGGTCTCGATCCGCTACGGCGCGCGCGGCCCCAACTACTCGACCGTCTCCGCCTGCGCCTCCAGCGCGCACGCGCTCGGCAACGCGCTGCGTCTGATCCAGAACGACGAGGCGGACGTCATGCTGGCCGGCGGCGCCGAGGCGACGATCACCGGCATGACCGTGGCCGGCTTCGCCGCAATGAAGGCGCTCTCCGAGCGTAACGACTCGCCCGAGACGGCGAGCCGCCCGTTCGACGCCACCCGCGACGGCTTCGTGCTGGGCGAGGGCGCCGGCGTGCTGGTGCTGGAGGCGCTGGAGCACGCGCAGGCGCGCGGCGCCACCATCCTGGGCGAGCTGGTGGGCTACGGCCAGACGGCGGACGCCTACCACATCACCGCGCCGGCCGCCGGCGGCGAGGGCGCGGTGCGCGCCATGCGCCTGGCACTGAAGGACGCCGGCGCCGAGCCGGCGGAGGTGGACTACATCAACGCGCACGGCACCTCCACGCCGGCCAACGACGTCAACGAGACCGAGGCGATCAAGACCGCACTCGGCGAGCGGGCGCGCGAGATCGTCGTCACCTCCACCAAGTCGATGACCGGCCACACGCTCGGCGCGGCCGGCGGCGTGGAGGGCGTGCTCACCACCCTGATCTGCCGCCACGGCGTCATCCCGCCCACCGCCAACTACCGCGAGCCGGACCCCGCGTGCGACCTCGACTACGCCGTGCGCGGCCCCGTCGAACGCCCGGTGCGGCTGGCGCTCAGCAACTCCTTCGGCTTCGGTGGGCACAACGTCTGCCTGGCGATGCGGAGGTGGGAGGCGTAAGCACTGCGCGCGGCGTCCCGGCGCGGTCGGTCGCGGCCCTCTTCCTCCCGCGGGGGAAGGGGGCCGCGGCGTTGGGGCGGGGTGGCGAGGGCGCGGGGGGCGCCGCTATCTTCGCACCGGCGTCTCGCCGACCTCTTCCTCTGACCCGCTTCGACATGCGCATCGGTCACGGCTACGACTCGCACCGCTTCGCCGAGGGGCGTCGGCTGGTGCTCGGCGGCGTCGAGATCCCGGCGGAGCGGGGGCTGCTGGGCCACTCCGACGCGGACGCGGTGGCGCACGCGCTGACCGACGCGCTGCTCGGCGCCGCCGCGCTCGGCGACATCGGCCAGCACTTCCCGCCCTCCGACGCGCAGTGGAAGGACGCCGACTCGCTGCAGCTGCTTGCGCAGGCGGTGCGGCTGCTGGAGGCCGAGGGCTGGCAGGTCGTCAACGCCGACGTGACGGTGGTGGCGGAGCAGCCGCGCGTCGGGCCGCACGCCGGCGCGATGCGCGAGCGGCTCGCGGGCGTGCTGGGCATCGCAGTCGAGAACGTCTCCGTCAAGGGCAAGAGCAACGAGGGCCTGGGCTGGATCGGCCGCGGCGAGGGGCTGGCGGCGTTCGCCGTCGCGCTGATCGACCGCATGGGCCCGTCGCCGCTGCTGGCTGACGGCTGGCCGGATGGCCCGGAGGAGCGGTGACGTTCCGGCACGGGCGCTGAGCGTGGCAAGCTCGCTCGAACCGCTGCTGCAGTGGATGCTCGGGCTGCCGCCGGCGCTCGTGCTGCTGGTGGTCGCCGGCTTCGCCGCGCTGGAGAACCTGGTGCCTCCGATCCCCGCCGACGTGGTGGTGCTCTTCGGCGGCTTCCTCGCCGGCAAAGGGCTGGCGCCGGTCTGGCTGGTGTTCGTGGTGGTGTGGCTGAGCAACGTCGCGGGCGCGATGACCGTCTATGTGCTCGGCCGGCGCTACGGGCCGGCGTTCTTCGCCGGCCCCATCGGCCGGCGGGTGCTGAACCCGCAGCAACTGACCTGGCTGGACGCGTTCTACCGCCGCTTCGGCATCGTGGTGATCCTGGTCAGCCGGTTCCTGCCGATGTTCCGGGCGGTGGTGCCGGCGTTCGCGGGGGTGGCGGGCGTAGGCGCGTGGCGCGCCGCGCTGCCGATCGCGCTCGCCTCCGGGCTGTGGTACGGGCTGGTCGTCTACTTCGGCGGGGTGGCCGGGCGCAACTGGCAGGAGATGGTGGGCGCCATCGAGGCGACCGGCCGCTGGGCGTGGCTGGTCGCCGTGCCGCTGCTGCTCGCGGTGCTCGTCTGGTGGTGGCGTTCGCGGCGCGCGTCGGGCCGCCACCCGCGCGAGCAGCGATGACTGCGGCGGAGGCGGAGTCGCGGGCCGCGGGCCACGACGCGCCGGACCGCGACGCGCTGGAGCGGCGCTTCCACGTCGGGCCGTTCCTCGACCACCTGCGCTTCGAGCGCAACCTCTCGGAGCAGACGCTCGTCGCCTACCACCACGACGTGGTGCGGCTGGCGAGCTTCGCGCAGGCGCGCGGCCTCGCCGCGCCGGCGGCGCTCGGCACCCGCGAGCTGCGCGACTTCATCCTGCACCTCAAGGACCTCGGCCTCGCGCCGAGCTCCATCGCGCGCAACCTCTCGGGCATCCGCACCTACTTCGGTTTCCTGCTCGCCGAGAACGTCGTGGTCGCCGACCCGAGCGAGCGGCTGGAGCCGCCGAAGGCCTGGCGCCGGCTGCCCGAGGTGCTCAGCGTCGCCGAGATCGAGGCGCTGCTCACCGCGCCCGACCTGGCGCACCCGCTGGCCTGGCGCGACAAGGCGCTGCTCGAGTTCGCCTACGCCAGCGGCGTGCGCGTCTCGGAGTTGATCGGGCTGGAGCTGCGGCACCTGGCGCTGGAGGACGGCTTCGCGCAGGTCTTCGGCAAGGGCAACAAGGAGCGGCTCGTGCCCGTCGGCCGCAGCGCCGTCGGCGCACTCTCGCTCTACCTGCGCGAGACGCGGCCGCGGCTGGAGAAGGGGAAGGGCAGGGGTCGGGTATTCCTCAACGCGCGCGGCACGCCCCTGACGCGTATGGGCGTCTGGACGATCCTGCGGCAGCACGTGGTGGCCGCAGGCATCGCGAAGCACGTCAGCCCGCACACGCTGCGGCACTCGTTCGCCACGCACCTGCTGGAAGGCGGTGCGGACCTCGTCGCGGTACAGGAGATGCTCGGCCACGCCGACATCGCGACCACGCAGATCTACACGCACGTGGATCGACGCTACCTCGCCGAGGTGCACCGCAGTTGCCACCCGCGGGCGTGAGAACGGCAGGGGTCGGGGGTCAGGGGTCGGGGGTCAGGGAACAACAACTTCAAGTACGCTCTCCTCGCAGTTCCCTGACCCCCGACCCCTGACCCCCGACCCCTGATCCACCACCTGAGCCGATTCATCGCAACCGATGATCCTCGTGATAGATAACTACGACAGCTTTACCTGGAACCTCGTGCAGTATCTGGGCGAGCTGGGTGCGGAGCCGCAGGTCCGGCGCAACGATGAGCTGACGGTGGAGCAGGTGCGCGAGCTGGCGCCGTCGCACGTGGTGATCTCGCCGGGGCCGTGCACTCCCGCGGAGGCCGGCATCTCGGTGGAGCTGATCCGCGCGCTGGGGCCGAGCACCCCGATCCTCGGCGTCTGCCTGGGGCACCAGTCGATCGGCGCCGCCTACGGCGCCCGCGTCGTGCGCGCCGGCCGCGCGATGCACGGCAAGACGGCGCCGATCCACCATCGCGCGGAGGGGCTCTTCGCCGGGCTGCCGACGCCGCTGACCGTCGCGCGCTACCATTCGCTGGAGATCGCGCCGGATTCGCTGCCCGCCGAGCTGGAGGCGATCGCGCACACCGCGGAGCCCGGCTACGAGCAGGAGATCCAGGCGGTGCGCCACCGCAGCCATCCCGTCTGGGGCGTGCAGTTCCATCCGGAGTCGGTGGCGAGCGAGGGCGGCCACCAACTGCTGCACAACTTCCTGACGACGGCATGAGCCCACTGCGGCTCCTTCCGGCAATCCTGCTGCTGCTCGGCCTGGCGCCGGCGCCGCTCGGCGCGCAGGACGCCACGGTCGCCGTCGGCGGCTACGAAGACGGCGCCGTACGCGAGCTGCAGCGCCTCCTCGCGCGCGGCACGTACCGCGTGCTGGACCGCGACACCGTGCTGCCGCCCACGTTCGTACACGCCGGCGACCTCGTGGTCCTGCGGGCGGACGTGCGGCTGGAGGGCACGGTGCAGGGCGCGGTCGCCGTGATCGACGGCGTGCTCTTCCTGCGGCCGGGCTCCGTGGTCGCCGGCCGCATCGTCTCGCTACGCGGCGAGGTGCTGCCTTCGGCGCACGCGCGCCACGGCGAGGTGCTGGAGGCGCGCGCCGCCGACGTGCGCGTCAGCCGCGACGGCAGCGTGTACCAGGTGCTCACCATCGCGCCGCCGCGGCAGCCGGCGCTGGTGCTGCCCGGCGTCGTCGGTCTCGGCATGCCGACCTACGACCGCGTCAACGGCGCCTCACTCTCCGGGTCGGCCGAGTGGCGTATCCTGCGCGAGCGGCGGGGGCCGACGCTCACGCCCTGGGTCGCCTACCGCTCGGCGCGCGGCGAGCTGGACGGCGGTGCCCGGCTCCGGCTGCCGCTGCCCGGCGGCCTGAGCGCCGAGGCGCGGGCGGAGCGCACCACGCCGACGAACGACGCCTGGATCAATAGCACGCTCAGCAACACGCTCTTCGCGCTCTTCGCGGGCCGCGACTACCGAAACTACTACGCCTCGGAGCGCGCGCAGCTCGCGCTGCTGCAGCCGGACACCGCAGTGCTCATCGCCGGCGAGCGCGCGCTCACCGGCCGGCTGGTGCTGCACGCCTCGCGCGACCGCAGCCTGCGCGCGACGCAGCCCTGGTCGCTCTTCCGCGCCGACAGCGCCTGGCGCGAGAACCCGCCGATCGACGAGGGCGAGATCGTCTCGGCCGGCGTGGGTGCGCACCTGCGCTGGCAGGGGCAGACCAGCCAGTTCGAGGGCGACGCCTTCGTCGAGCAGGGGCTCGCCGGCGCCGGCGACTTCGAGTTCTCGCAGGCGACGCTCGGCGGTAGCTACACGATGGCCGGGCTGCGCCAGCAGCAGCTCACCGTCAGCGCCCGCGCGCTGCTGCCGTTCGGCGGCGGCAGCGTGCCACGCCAGCGCTGGGGTATCCTCGGCGGCACCGGCACCCTGCCGACCTTCGCGATCGGCAGCCTGCGCGGCGACCACCTCGTCTTCGTCGAGTCCGTGTTCCTGCAGCCGCTGCCTTGGCTGCGCCTGCCGCTCTCCCGCGACCCGGCGAGCCTCCAGCTCACGCATGCCGTCGGCAGCGCCTGGGCGGGTGATGAGACGCCGGATTGGGAGCAGAACCTCGGCGCCGGCCTGACCTGGTCGTTCTTTGAGGCGCAGGTGTTCGTGGACCCCGCGCGCCGCCCGCTGGAGCCCACCTTCTCCCTGGGGCTGCTACTGCCGTTCTAGGTACGTGAGCGTGGGTTCTCGGCTGTTCGGCCCGCCTCGCCTCGGGCGGCTGGGTGGCCCGGGAAGCGATCGCCGGGTCGAGTTCTGAGCCGCCCCGGCGCTTTGACAAACCGCGGGCGGCGCGCTAGCTTGTTGGCGTGATTATTGCTAACGCCGCCCCCGCCTCTCCGCCTGCCGACGCGTCAGCGACCCTCCGGACGCTGGCGGTGATCCCCGCCCGCCTCGCTTCCACCCGCCTCGCGCGCAAGCCACTGCACCTGCTCGCCGGCCGCCCGCTGCTCGAATGGGTCTGGCGGCGCGTGAACGCGACCGCGCTCTTCGACGCCGTGGTGATCGCCACGGACAGCGAGGAGATCGCGGACGTCCTGCGTGCGGCGGGCGCCGCCGTCGAGCTGACGTCGGTGGAGCATCCGTCGGGCACCGACAGGGTCGCCGAGGTCGTGCGGCGTGCGCCCTACCGCGACTTCCCCGTTATCGCCAACGTCCAGGGCGACGAGCCGTTCCTGTGCCGCGAGCAGATCGAGCCGGCGCTGGTCGCCGTGCGCGACGAGGGCTGGGAGGCCGCGACCGTGGCGACGCCGGTGGGCACGCTCGCCGAATGGCGCGACCCGGCGGCGGTCAAGGTGGTGCGCGACGACGCGGGTGCGGCGTTATACTTCTCGCGCGCGCCGGTTCCGTTCCGCCGCGACGGCGAGCCCACGGCCGAGGAGCTGCGCGGGCCGCGCTACCTGCGGCACGTCGGGCTCTACGTCTATCGCCGCGAGGCGCTGCTGCGCTGGGTGGCGCTGCCAGAGGGCGAGCTGGAGCGGATCGAGCGGCTGGAGCAACTGCGCCCGCTCGCCGCCGGCCTGCGCATCGCCGTGCGGCTGGTGGGTGCCGCGCCCGCCGGGGTCGACACGCCGGCCGACGCCGAACGCGCCGACGCGCGGCTGCGCCACGAGCTGCTTCACTCCGGGACGCCTGAACTCGCATGACCGACATCAAGGCCACGCCGACCAAGTACATCTTCGTCACGGGCGGCGTCGTTTCCTCGCTGGGCAAGGGGATCGCCGCCGCTTCCATCGGCCGCCTGCTGGTGGAGCGCGGGCTGCGCGTGACGCTGCAGAAGTTCGACCCCTACATCAATGTCGATCCCGGCACGCTCTCGCCGTTCCAGCACGGCGAGGTCTTCGTCACCGACGACGGCGCCGAGACCGACCTGGACCTGGGTCACTACGAGCGCTTCATCGACAAGTCGCTCTCGCAGGCCAACAACATCACCACCGGCCGCATCTACCAGGACGTCATCACCCGCGAGCGCCGCGGCGACTACCTGGGCGCCACCGTGCAGGTGATCCCGCACATCACCGACGCGATCAAGGGCGCGATCAAGCGGCTGGCGCCCAACCACGACGTGGTCATCACCGAGATCGGCGGCACCGTCGGCGACATCGAGAGCCAGCCGTTCCTGGAGGCGATCCGCCAGTACCGCCACGAGGTCGGGCGCGCGCACGTGCTCTTCGTGCACGTCACGCTGGTGCCGTTCCTCGCCGCCGCCGGCGAGCTGAAAACCAAGCCGACGCAGCACTCGGTGCGCGAGCTGATGGAGATCGGCATCCAGCCCGACGTGCTCATCTGCCGCACCGAGCACCCGCTCTCCACCGACCTGCGCCGCAAGATCGGGCTCTTCGCCAACGTCGACGTCGCCGCAGTCATCGAGGCGCCGGACGCCGAGACCATCTACGAGGTGCCGCTGCAACTGCGGCAGCAGCGGCTCGACGACCTGATCTGCAGTAAGCTCGGGCTGGAGACCGACGCGCCCGACCTGAGCGCCTGGCGTGGCATCGTGGAGCGCATCAAGCACCCCAAGCGCGGGCGGGTGCGCATCGCGGTCGTCGGCAAGTACGTCTCGCTGGTGGACTCGTACAAGTCGGTGCAGGAGGCGCTCTTCCACGGCGGCATCGCCAGCGACGTAGGCGTCGACATCGACTGGCTCTCGTCCGAGGACTTCGAGGGCGGCGAGGACGCCGGCGCGCGGCTGGCCGGCTACCACGGGCTGCTGATCCCCGGCGGCTTCGGCGTGCGCGGCGTGGAGGGCATGCTGCGCGCCATCCGCTGGGCGAGAGAGAACGAGCTGCCGTTCTTCGGCATCTGCCTGGGGCTGCAGACGGCGATGATCGAGTTCGCGCGCGACGTCTGCGGCCTGCAGGAGGCGCATTCCACCGAGTTCGAGCGCGAGTCGGCGCACCCGGTCATCTGCCTGATGGACTCGCAGCGCATGGTCACCGACCTGGGCGGCACCATGCGCCTGGGCGCCTACTCCGCGCGGCTGCTGCCCGGCTCGCGCGCCGAGGCGATCTACGGCGCGCGCGAGATCAGCGAGCGCCATCGCCACCGCTACGAGGTGAACAACGCCTACCGCGAGCAGCTCGCGGAGGCCGGCATGCGCATCAGCGCCACCTCGCCGGACGGCAGCCTGGTGGAGATGATCGAGCTGCCGGCGCACCCGTGGTTCGTGGCGACGCAGGCGCATCCGGAGCTGAAGTCGCGCCCGACGCGGCCGCACCCGCTCTTCGCCTCGTTCATCGCCGCCGCGGTCGCGCGGCGCGACAGCGCGCCGCAGGAGGAGATCGGCTTCCCGGCCGACGCGCGCGAGGCGGCGGAGGTGGCGGGGTGAGCCAGCCCGACCTGGCGGCGCTCTTCCGGCCGGGCGGCCCGTTCTTCCTGATCGCCGGCCCCTGCGTGCTGGAGGACGACGCGCTGAACCTCACGGTCGGCGAGGCGCTGGCCCGGCTCGCCGACGAGCTGAGCCTGCCGCTGCTCTTCAAGGCGAGCTTCGACAAGGCGAACCGCTCACAGCTCGGCTCCGCGCGCGGCCCCGGGCTGGAGCAGGGGCTGGCGAAGTTGGCGCGGGTGAAGCAGGCGACCGGCCTGTCGGTGCTCACCGACGTGCACGAGCCCGCGCAGTGCGCCGCCGTCGCGGAGGTCGCGGACGTGCTGCAGATCCCCGCCTTCCTCTGCCGCCAGACGGACCTGCTGCTCGCCGCCGGCGCGACGGGCCGGCCGGTCAACGTGAAGAAGGGGCAGTGGATGGCGCCGGAGGAGATGCGCGGCGCCGTGGCGAAGGTCCGCTCCGCGGGCAGCGACCGCGTGGCGGTCACGGAGCGCGGCACCTTCTTCGGCTACGGCAACCTGGTGGTGGACATGCGCAGCTTCGGCCTGCTGCGCGAGGCGTGCGCCGCGCCGGCCGTCTTCGACGGCACGCACTCGGTGCAGCGCCCCGGCATGGGCGAGGGCGTCAGCGGCGGCGAGCCGCGCTTCATCCCACCGCTGGTGCGCGCGGCCGTCGCGGCCGGCGCCGACGCGCTCTTCCTGGAGACGCACCCCGAGCCCGCGCGCGCGCCCTCGGACGCGACCAACATGCTGCCGCTGGCGCGGCTGCGCCCGCTGCTGGAACAGGTGCTCGCGCTGCGCGCCGCGCTCGCCGGGACGGAGGCAGCCCGTGGCTGAGCCGACGCCGCGCGGCCTCACCGCCGAGCGCGCGCGCCGCGTGCGCCTGGTGGTGCTCGACGTTGACGGCGTGATGACCGACGGCGGCATCTATCTCGGCGCGACGCGTGGGGGCGAGCGGTTTGAGCTGAAGCGCTTCGACATCACCGACGGCATGGGCACGCTGTTGCTGCAGATGGCCGGCGTCGAGGTGGCGATCCTGACCGGCCGCGAATCGGAGGCGGTGCGCATGCGCGCGCAGGAGCTGCGCGTGCAGGAGTGCCTGCAGCACCACTGGGGCGGCAAGCTCGCGCTGATGCAGGAGCTGCTGGAGCGGCGCGGCTTCGCCTGGGAGCAGGTCGCCTTCCTGGGCGACGACCTGGTGGACCTGCCGATCCTGCGGCGCGTGGGGCTACCGGCGGCGGTGGGCAACGCGACGGCCGAGGTGCGGGCGCTCGCGCTCTGGGTCGGCGAGAAGCACGGCGGGCGCGGCGCGGTGCGCGAGTTCGCCGAGGCGCTGCTGACGGCGCGCGGCGAGTGGCCCGCGCTGGTGGAGCGCTACGTCGCCGAGCGCGAGGCGGGGGTGGGCTCGTGAACGTGCTCCCGGCGTACGGCCTCGGCTGCGGGGAGCCGGTGAGCGGCGGCGCAGCTCCCGATGCCCGCGCCATTCTGGAGGAGGCCGCGCGCGTGGTGCGCACGGAGGCGGCCGCGGTCGCCGCGCTGGAGGCCCGGCTCGGCGAGGAGTTCGTCCGCGCGGTGAAGCTGGTGCTGGCGGCGCGCGGGCGGGTGCTGGCGGCAGGGGTGGGCAAGTCCGGCATCATCGCGCGGAAGCTGGCGGCGACGCTGACCTCCACCGGCACGCCGGCCGTCTTCCTGCACCCGGTGGAGGCGCTGCACGGCGACCTCGGCATCGTCGGGCGCGACGACGTGGCGATCCTGCTCTCCAAGAGCGGCGAGTCCGAGGAGCTGCGCGGGCTGCTGGAGCACCTGGCGCGCAACAGCGTGCCGGTCGTCGCCCTCACCGGCCGCCCCGGCTCTACGCTCGCACGCCACGCCAGCGTGGTGCTCGATGCCTCGGTCGCCGAGGAGGCCTGCCCGTTCGACCTGGCGCCGACCAGCTCCACGACCGCTGCGCTCGCGCTCGGCGACGCGCTCGCCGTCGCCCTGCTGCGCTGCCGCGGCTTCAGCAAGGAGGACTTCGCGCGGCTGCACCCGGGCGGCGCACTCGGCCGGCGGCTGCTGCTGCGCGTGCGCGACGTGATGCTCACCGACGCGCTGCCGCTGCTGCCGCCCGACGCCCCGATGCGCGACTGCGTGGTGCTGCTCGCCGAGAAGCGCGGCACCGTTGCCGTCGTCGATGCCGAGCGCGTGCTGCTCGGCGTCGTCACCGCCGGCGACCTGACGCGGCTGATGGAGCGAGAGGAACACTTTTTCAAGATCGCCGTATCTGATGCCATGACGCGCACGCCCCGCACGGCCGAGCCCGATCAACTTGCGGCCACGGCGGTTGGCGTCATGGAGCGCTGCGGCGTGATGGCCCTTCCGGTGCTCGACGAACAGCGACGGGTCGTGGGCATGGTCCACCTACACGACCTCATGCGCGCAGGAGCCGTTTGATGAAAGCTACTCTGCTGCTCGGAACCCTGGGGCTGCTCGCCCTGGCCGCCTGCGGCCAGGACGCGACCACGCCGGCCGCGACCGCCGCCGCGCTGCAGTTGCCGGCCGACCAGGTCGTCTACGATGTCAAGCACGTGATGACCACCGACGGCGTGCGCCGCGCGCTGCTGCGGGGTGACTCCGCCTACCTCCGCGAGCAGGGCCAGCGCTTCGATCTCTCGGGCGTCGAGCTCGAGTTCTTCGACGAGCTGGGCAAGCCGTCCGGCAACCTGACCTCGCGCACCGGCGAGTACAGCCCCGCCAGCGGCGACTTCATCGCCCGCGGCGACGTGGTGCTCATCACCAACGGCCCCAACGGCCCGCGTCGCCTGGAGACCGAGGAGCTGCACTACGAGCCGCGTGCCGACCAGCTCTGGAGCCCAGTGCCGTTCGTGATGAAGGAGGGCGGCCAGACCTCGCGCGGCCAGAGCTTCCGCTCGGACACGCGCTTCCGCAACTTCAACATCCAGGGCGCACAGGGGAGCATCCCCAGCGCGGAGATCCGCTTCTGATGCTGCGCAAGCTCCTCGTCCCGACGCTGCTGCTCCTGGCCTCGCCGCTCGCGGCGGGGGCGCAGGCGGGCTCGTGCGTGCTCCGGCAGGACCGCAGCGGCGAGGTCATCGGCTCCGGCGACATCATCTCCGTCAAGCAGGTGGTGCTCGACTGCGGGGGCGGCACGACGATCCTGGCCAATGAGGCCAACATCTTCCTCAGCAGCCGGCAGACGCACCTCTTCGGCAACGTGCGCTTCCAGGACCCGACGCGGCGGCTGACCTCGAACAACGCCATCTACTCCTCGGCCACGGGCTATCTGCACGCCACCGGCGACGTCGTCTTCAGCGACGTGCAGAGCGGCTCCACGCTGCGTGGGCCGGACGTCGAGTACTGGCGCGCGATGCCCGGCCGGCCGCAGCCGCAGATGATCGCCACCGGCCGCCCGCACCTGACGCTGGTGCCGGAGCAGCGCCGCGGCGGCGAACGGCAGGAGCCGCTGGAGGTCGACGGCGACCGCGTCACCTTCGTCGGCGACGACATGACCGCGACCGGCTCGGTGGTGCTGCGCCGGCCGGACCTGACCGCCTACGGCAACCAGGCGCAGTACGGCCGCGCCACTGGGCGGCTGAACCTGCTCGGCAACGCGCGCGTCGACGCCGAGCGCTACGACCTCTCGGCGGAGCAGATCGACGCCAGCATGCCGGCCGGCGGCATGGACCGGCTGGTCGCGCGCACCAACGCGATCCTGACCGGCGAGCAACTGCGCATCCAGGCGCCGGAACTGCACCTCTTCTTCGGCGACGACCGGCTGCAGCGCCTGGTGGCGCGGCAGCTCCCCGGCGCCGGGTCCGCGGCCGCGCGGGCGACGCAGCCCGTCGCGACGGCGCAGGGCTTCCGCCTGCAGGCGGACTCGCTGGAGGCGGTACTGCCCAGCCAGCGGCTGGAGACGGTGGTGGCGGTCGGCAACGCGCGCGGCGAGAACCGCGACACCGTCGCACCCGCGCCGCCCGTGCGTACCGCCGCCGACCCCACGCCCGCCGACACGCTCGCGCGCCTGGACCGCGACTGGATCACCGGCGACACCATCGTCGGCCGCTTCGAGCCGCGTGACACCACGCCGGGCGCGGCCGGCGCCGACACCGCGGTGGTGCTGCGCACGCTCGTCGCGCGCGGCGCGGCCCAGTCGCTCTACCGGCTGGAGGCGCGCGACACCACGCCGGCCGGCACGGCGGCGGCGACACGGCCGCAGGCTGCGGATACGACCGCGCGCCCGGCGCCGCGCCGCGGCCTCAACTTCTTGGCGGGCGACACCATCGCCCTGAGCTTCCGCGCCGGCCAGCTCGACGAGGCGCGCGTCACCGGCCTGCAGCGCGGCCTCTACCTGGACCCGCTGCCGCCGCGGCCCGCAGCGCCCGCTGCGGCTGCCGGCTCGACCACGCCGGCCCCGACGGCCGCCCGTCCCAACCCCACCGGCCGTGGCTCACGCTGAGACCCGTCTGATGGACGACCTGTTCTCGCGGCTCGATCCGCGCGACGTGCCGGCGCTGCTCGGCCTGCGCACGCTCGCCGCCGGCGCCGACGACGACGGCCGCATGCCGCGCGAGACGCTGCTGCGCTCGCTCGACGCCGAGCTGGAGCGACTCTCGCGCCGGCCGGCGGCACCCGCGCTCGCCGGTGACGGCGCCGCCGAGGGCGTGCTCGCGCGCCTGGTCGCCGCCGACCTGGTGGCGAACGAGCCCGGCGACGCGGACCCGCTCGGCGGGCTCTTCCCGGACGTGCGCCTGACGCCGGAGCTGGCCGACGGCCGACGCGGCCGCACCGAGCTGCTCGCCGCGCTCGACGAGCGCATCGCTCGCATACTCGACGACGACGCGCTGGCGTCGCCCGACGCGGCGCCCGAGCGGCTGGCCGACGGGCGCGACGCCGCGAGCGCGGTTGCGCCGGACGCGGTTGCCGTGCGCGAGGTGGTCACGCCACACGGCAGCACGCTCGGCGCGAAGGGGCTGGTCAAGGTCTACCGCGGACGCCGCGTGGTGAACGACGTGGCACTGCAGCTCTCGCAGGGCGAGATCGTCGGCCTGCTCGGCCCCAATGGGGCGGGGAAGACCACCACCTTCTACATGCTCGTCGGGCTGATCGAGCCCGAGGCCGGCCGCGTCTTCCTCGACGGCAAGGAGCTGACCTCGGTGCCGATGTACAGGCGCGCGCGCCAGGGCATCGGCTACCTCGCGCAGGAGCCCTCCATCTTCCGGCGGCTCACCGTCGAGGAGAACGTGCTCGCGATCCTGCAGATGATGAAGCTGCCGCGCAAGGAGCAGCGCCGCCGCCTGGAGGTGCTGCTCGACGAGCTGGGCATCAAGCACCTGCGCAGCACCAAGGCCTACGCGCTCTCCGGCGGCGAGCGCCGGCGCCTGGAGATCACCCGCGCGCTCGTCGGCGAGCCGAAGTTCATGCTGCTCGACGAGCCGTTCGCCGGCGTCGACCCCATCGCCGTGCACGACATCCAGCAGATTGTCGCCGACCTGCGCCGCCGCGGCATCGGTGTGCTCATCAGCGACCACAACGTGGAGCAGACGCTCGACATCGTCGACCGCGCCTACATCATGTACGATGGCCGCGTCCGCGTCTCCGGCACCGTTTCGGAGTTGGTGTGGAACGACGAGGTCGCCGAGATCTACCTCGGCCCCACGCTCACCGCACGCATGCGACAACGCTATCCCTCACCGGATACCGGAGCAGGTCTATGAAGACGGGACTGTACCAGGGGACCACCCTCAAGCAGGAGATGAAGATCAATCCACGCCTCTACCAGGCGATGGATCTGCTCTACATGCCCCTGCTGGACCTGCAGGCGCACCTGAAGCAGGAGCTGCTGAACAACCCGTTCCTCGACATGGCCGAGCCCGACGCCGACGAGACCACGGAGACGCAGGAGGCGGAGAAGGAAAAGAAGGACGAGGACGAGATCGACTGGGAGGAGATCCTCCTCAATGGCTTCGAGACCGGCGGCGGCCGGCGCGAGGAGTACGAGGACCGCGAGTACTACGAGCCGGTCTCCGTGGACACGCGCGACCTGGCCGACCACCTGCACGACCAGCTCACACTGCTGCGCCTCTCGGCGCGCGAGCTGCTGCTCGGCGAGGAGCTGATCGGCAACATCGCCGACGACGGCTACCTCGCCTCGCCGCTGGAGGACGTCGTCGAGGCGCTCAACGACTTCCTGCAGGAGAGCGGCGACTGGGCGACCTCCGCGTCGGAGCGCCAGCCCTACACGCTCGCCGAGGCCGAGAGCATGCTCAAGCTCATCCAGAGCTTCGACCCGGCCGGCGTCGGCGCGCGCGACCTGCGCGAGTGCATCCTGCTGCAGTTGCGCGACGCGGCCGCCCAGGAGCTGACCAACCGCACCCGCGGGGTGGAACCCACCGACGAGGAGATCGACGCGCTGCTCGCCGGCTCGCTGGCCTACCGCATCTCGCGCGATTACTTCGACCAGCTCATCAACCACCGCTGGAGCGAGATCTCCAAGGAGCTGTCCATCACGCCCAAAGACGTGCAGGACGCCGCCGACGAGATCGCCAAGCTGGACCCCAAGCCGGGGCTGAAGTACGCCAGCCACGAGGACAACTACATCATCCCCGACCTGGTGGTGGACAAGGTCGGCAACGACTACCTCGTCTTCCTCAACGACGCCAACCTGCCGCGGCTGAAGCTCTCGCGCACCTACCGCGAGATCGCCAAGGACAAGAAGAAGTTCGCGGGCGAGAACAAGGAGTTCATCTCCAATAAGCTGAACTCCGCCAACTGGATGATCCAGGCGATCGAGCAGCGCCGCCAGACGATGCTGAAGGTGATGAACTTCATCGTCGACCGGCAGCGCGACTTCTTCGACAAGGGCGTGCAGTACCTCAAGCCGCTGACGCTGCGCGAGGTCGCCGAGGTCATCAACATGCACGAGTCGACCGTCAGCCGGGTGACCAACGAGAAGTTCGTGCAGACGCCGCGCGGCGTCTTCCCGCTGAAGTTCTTCTTCAGCTCGGGCCTGAGCACCACCTCGGGCGAGGAGGTCTCGGCGCGCGGCATCAAGGCGCAGATCCAGAAGCTCGTCTCCGAGGAGGACCCCTCGCGGCCGCTGACCGACCAGGCGATCGTGAACATCCTGAAGAAGGAGGGCATCCAGATCGCGCGGCGCACCGTCGCCAAGTACCGCGACCAGCTCGGCATCCTCTCGGCCCGCATGCGCAAGCGCGTCTGATGCCTGGCCCCGCCGCCTCGCTGCCCGCCGCCCCGGCGCAGGAGCCAGGGCGCGTCGTTCCCGCCGTGCCCACGCTGCTGCGCAGCAACTTCGCGGTGCTGATCCCCGCCTACAACGAGGTCGAGAACGTCGCCGCGCTGCACCGGGCGCTCGCGGAGACGTTCGCGCGGCACGACCTGCACGGCGAGGTCATCCTGGTGGACGACGGCTCCAGCGACGGCACCTACGCGGCGGCGCTGCAGGCGTTCAGCACCTTCCCGCGCGCCCGCGTGCTGCGCCACCGCCGCAACCTCGGCAAGACGGAGGCGATGGTCACCGCCGCGCGCGCCGCCGAGAGCGAGTACGTCATCCTCTTCGACGCGGACCTGCAGCACTCCACCGAGGAGTTCCCGCGCTTCCTCGCCAAGCTCGCCGAGGGTTGGGACATCGTCACCGGCCGCAAGGTCGGCGCCTACGAGAAGCGCGCGGTCAGCTCCGTGTACAACGGCCTCTCGCAGCGCCTCTTCGACGTGCCGGTGCGCGACCTGAACTCGATGAAGGCGTTCCGCCGCGAGATCCTCGACGAGATGGCGCTGCGCCACGACTGGCACCGCTTCTTCGTGGTGCTCGCGCACGCACGCGGCTACTCGGTCACCGAGCTCGACATCGAGCTCTTCGCGCGCCACGCGGGCGTCGCCAAGTACTCCGGCCGCTCGCGCATCCTCGTCGGCGTCGGCGACCTGCTGGTCGTCTGGTTCTACCTGAAGTTCAGCGCCAAGCCGATGCAGTTCTTCGGCGGCACCGGCCTGGCGATCATCCTGCTGGGGCTGCTGGTGGGCCTCGTCACCGTGGGCCTGCGGCTGGGCGGCTGGATGCCACCCTTCGGCTACCGCCCACTGCTCACCTTCGTGGCGCTGCTGGAGACGATCGGCTTCCTGCTCTTCGGCTTCGGCTTCATCGCCGAGCTGATCGCCACTCTCCGCACCGAGCTGGACGAGGTGCGCGAGCGGGTGAGACGATAGCTGCCGGCTGCCGGCTGCCAGCGAACTGCACCCTCAGCTCCGGCGCTGCGCGTCACCCCCTCTTCCAAGTCTGCTGTCTTCTACCCACATCTCGATCGGGCGTCTGCCGCGGCCCGGGCGGCTGAAGCCGCGGCTGGACCTGCACGGGTGGTCCGGTGCACGCGAAGCGTGCAGCGCCAGCCCGCCTGCGCGGGCGGGTGCGTGCCCGCAGCGGAGTTCAGCCCGCGCAGGCGGGCTTCGTGTCGTCGTAGCCGCGGCTGGCGCTGCATCGCTGCGCGATGCACCGGACCACCCAGCCGCCCCGGCGCGAGGCCGGCTTCCGCTTCACCCGGATGTGGGTGAAAGACAGGGTGAGGGCGCTGTTCGCCGGTAGCTGGTAGCCGGTAGCTGGCAGCAGGGGGAAGGGCAGGGCAGGCTGGGGAACCCCTATGCCGCGTCGTTCTGGTTCTCCACCATCTGCGGCAGCGTCGTCAGCGCGGTGATCCTCAGCTTGCGCTCGCCGCGCGGCAGCTTCAGCACCAGCTCGTCGTTCGGCTGCTTGCCGAGCAGTGCCTGCCCGAGCGGCGAGGCCACGGAGATCTGGCCCGTGTCCACATCGATGTAGTCGCCGAAAACGAGGGTGTATTCCTCCTCCTCCTTCGTTCTCAGGTCCCGCACCTTCACGCGCGAGCCGAAGCCGACGCGGTCGCTCGGCACGTCCGCCAGGTCGATCTTCGACAGCTCCGTCAGGCGCTTGGTCAGGTGGCCGAGCCGCGCCTGCACGAACTGCTGCCGCTCCAGCGCGGACTTGTACTCGGCGTTCTCGCGCAGGTCGCCGTGCTCCACCGCCTTGCGGATCGCCGTCGGCAGCGTCACCTGCAGCTCGTGCGTGAGCCGCTCGATCTCCTCGCTCAGCCTCTTCTTCAGCTCTTCCAGCATGGAGCCTGGGGGAATGAGAGTATGCGCGGCGGCCTGCCTGGCGCGGGCCGTCGCAGTTCAACGAGTGCTGCCACGCTCGGCAGCAAGTTCATGGCCATCCACGCGCGGCGCCGCTCGCCGCGCTAGCGCAGGTTCAACACAGGTACTCGGCATCCTGCCGGCCCTCACCCCCCGGCCCCCTCTCCCAAGTCTGCTATGCATTGCCCACATCTGGCTAAACCGGAACGCCGCGCATCTCCAGGCGGCTGAAGCCGCAGCTACGACGACACCAAGCCCGCCTGCGCGGGCTGGTCTGCTCAGGGCAGATACCAGCCCGCGCAGGCGGGCTTGGTGCAGTTCCAGCCGCGGCTTCAGCCGCCTGGCGCGGAGCGTTCCGCTCCTCTGAAATGTGGGTAATGCATAGCCCAGCATTGGGAGAGGGGGTGGCGAGTGAGGCCCGAGCGAGCCGGGGGTGAGGGCCGCCGCGCTCGCTCGCCGCGCTAGCGCCGCCGCGCACGACGGTCCAGCCACCGCGGCAGCGTCAGCGCACCCGCCACCAGCACGGCCTCCGTCAGCACCGCCCAGAGCCGCGCGAGGATCGCGATCGCCGCCGCCACGCCGAGCGGCACGTAGGGCGTGAGCAGCGCGGTCATCGCGCCCTCCCGAACACCCAGCCCGCTCGGGGCCAGCACCGCCAGCCAGCCCGCGGCGAACGACGCCGCGTTGATGCCCGCCGCCGGCAGCAGCGTCGCCGGTGGGAACGGCGCGACGCTGCGCAGGAAGAGCCAGAACGCCCCCCCGTAGAGCAGCCAACTGACCACCGCGAGCGCCAGCAGCGCGACGCCGTCCATCCACGACCCCTGCCAGCGCAGCGCCTCGCGCCGCGCCACGCGGTTCACCAGCGACAGCGCGGTGTTCAGCACGCGCGGATGCACCAGCAGGAGCAGCAGCGGCAACACGCCCAGCGCCGCCGCGAGTGGCACTCGACCCAGCCCCAGCGCGGCCAGCGGCAGCGTGGCCACCGAGACCACGCCGGCGGCGAGCAGCACGAAGCCCATGTGCACGAGCAGCGAGCTGACCAGGAGCACGCGCGGCAGCCCACGCTCGCGCGCCAGCTCTGCCGCGGCCAGGAACTGCCAGACGGTGCCGGGGATGTAGCGCGCCACGTTGGAGAGCGACCAGATGCGCAGCAGGGCAGGGTAGCGCGTCGGCGGCGTCGCGAAGCGGTGCAGGACGCGTTGCCACACGAACACCCCGAACGCCAGCACCGCCAGGTGGGCAACCACGCTCAGGGCGAGCAGGCTCGGCTGTACGCGCCACTCGTAGCCACGCAGTTCCGCCCAGTTGCGTTCGACGGTCAGCCCCAGGAACACCAGCGCGGCGGCCACGATCCCGAGGGAAAGCAGCCGCCGCAGCCGCGGGTCCAGCGTCATGCCGCGGCCGGTCCGCGCCGCCGGGCGCGCAGTAGGGCGTAGACGCCGTAGCCCGCCAGCAGCGCAAAGCAGGCGAGGGTGACGTACAACCCCACGTACAGGTCCTGCGGCCGGAAGCGGAAGCGTACCTCGTGCTCGCCCGCGCCGACGGCCACGCCGCGGAAGGTGTGGTTGGTGCGCAGGACCTCTGCCGGCTGGCCGTCCACCGTCACCTCCCAGCCGGGATAGTAGTTGTCCGCCAGCACCAGCAGCGCCGGCCGGCTGGCGCGCGTGCGCACCACCACCTCGTCCGGCGCGTAGCGCACCACCTGCGCCTCCCCCGTCAGCGGGCCCTGCGGCAACGGCGGCAGATCCGCACCCTCCACGAACGCAATTCGGCTGGGGTCGAAGCCCGCCTGCTGCATCGCCGCCAGCGCGCCGCCCTCCGCCACCGCCCGCACCTCCGGCACCAAGTAGGCCCTCGGCAGGGCGGCCGTGTTCTCGTAGACGAGCGCGCTGCCGCGGTGCACCTCCCGCAGCGATGGGTGCGCCAGCGGCGCCATGCTGACGATGTAGCGGATGTTGGCTGCCTCCAAGAAGCCCGGCACCGGCTGGAACGCGATGGCCTGGCCCTGCGGGGTCTCCACCACCTGCGCCTGGCCCAGGAAGTTGTGCCAGTCGGTGTAGGTCTGCTCGCCCGCGCCCAGGAACTCGTTGTAGCGCTGGAGCTGGTTGCCGTGCTCGCCTCCCGCCTGGTCCAGCCCGAAACGCATCGGGTAGTTGCCGCCGTGCGGGCTGCCGCTGCGATAGGCCTCCGGCAGCGGGAACGTCCAGAGCCGCGACGGCTGCGGCTGCGCCTGCAGGAAGGCGATCACGTCGTCGGCCGCGAACATCACGTCCGGCGGATCCACCGTGTGGAAGAACTTGCGCGCGATGATCCACAGGTCCGCGACCGTGAGGACCGCCAGCGCCAGAGCTGCGACGGTCGTCGTCAACTTGCGCGCGCTCCAGGCCCAGAGCAGCCCGCCGACCAGCGCCGCGAAGAGCGCGAACCTCGCCCACCCCAGCGCGCGGCTGGGCTCGCCGGGCGCCGAGGCGCCGCTGGTCGCCAGCGCGCCCAGCAGCGCCACACCCACCACCGCGGCCACGACCCAGCGCAGCTTCGCCAGCCCGGGCGTGCTCGGCTGCCCCGTGCGGCGCAGCTCGGAGGACGCGGCGCGCAGCAGCGCCAATCGCTCCAGCGTCAACGCCGCCATCACCACCGTCGAGAACGCCGCCACATAGTACGCCAGGTCCGGCGCGCGGAAGCGCTTCAGCCCCGGCAGTACGGCGTAGTAGAGGTGGTAGAGCGGGGTATTGCCACCCAGCGCCAGCGAGACGGCGAACAGCGCCAGCCCGGCGAAGAACCACCAGTAGCGGTGCTCCACGCTCCCCAGCCGTTGCGCGTCGCGGCGCGTCGTGTAGAGCGCGCCCAGCGCCAGCAGCACGATCACCAGCGCACCCACGTACTCGGTGTGCAGCTTGAAGCCGCCCGGCACCCGGTACGCGGGCAGCAGCGGCTCGCCGGTCGTCGGGTCCGCCACCGAGGCGCCGACGTGCTCGGGCACCGCCATCGCCACCAGCCCGACGGGCGGCATCGAGTAGGAGACGGCATACTCGTAGCCGCGCCCCTCCGCCTGCCCGCGCGGCGAGGCGGCGACGTAGTCCTGGAAGGGCAGGAAGTTCACCGCCGCCAGCGCGAACGCGAAGGCGACGGCGCCCAGCCCGAAGGCGATCGTCCGGGCCGCGCGCCTGCCGTCCTTCAGCGCACCGAGCTGAACCAGGCAGAAGACGGCCCAGACCGCCGCCGCCAGCAGCAGGTAATAGGCGTTCTGGATCTGGAAGGAGAGCAGCGCGAACCCGATCGCCGCCGCCGCCCCCACGAACGGGCCCAAGCGAGCCGTGCGAATGCCGCGGTGCAGGAAGAAGAAGACGAGCGGCGCCATGGTCGTCACCATGATGCGGCCATCGTGGCCCGCGTAGACCCAGCTCATGGTGATGCCGGTGAACTCGAACGCGAGCCCGGCCACGAGCGCGACCCACGAGCGCGTGCCCAGCTCGCGCGAGAGCAGGTACATCCCCACGCCGGCCATCCCGAAGTGGAAGATGAAGACGACCGGGAACACCTTCGTCACCGGCAGCAGCAGGTCCGCCAGCATGTGCACCGGGTGGTAGGTGCTGCCGGGGTTGGCTAAGAGCGGCAGTCCGCCGTAGACGTGCGGAACCCACTTCGGCAGCGCGCCGGCGGCTAGCCGCTCGGAAATGAAGCTGTAGGAGAAGTAGCCGCCGGCCAGATAGTCCGTGCCGAAGACATGGCGCCCCGGCAGCAGCGCCGGCAGGAAGTACAGCAGCGCCAGCCCGAAGTAGAGCAGCGCCGCGAGGCCGAGCGAGACGCCCGGCTCGTGCTCCGCCGGCTCCACGCGCGCGGCGCGCCGCGCCGGCACGGTCGTCTGGTTCTTCATGGAGTTCCGTTCGTTGCCAGGGTGGATCTCCCGGCGTGGGCGATCCGATGCAGGAATGCCAGGTGCTGCCGCGCGACGCTCTCCCAGCGGAAGCGCTCGGCGGCACGACGCGCGGCGGCGCTCAGCGCCTGCCGCTCCGCGGGCGCCTCCAGCAGCCGCGTGACGGCGGCGGCCAACGCGCCCGCATCGGATAGCGGGACCAGTACGCCGCCTTCGGCCACCACCTCGGGCAGCGAGCCCGCGGCCGCGGCCACCAGCGGGACACCGGCCGCCATCGCTTCGGCCGCCACCATGCCGAAGCCCTCGAACCGAGAGGGCATCAGCATCACCCGCGCGCCCGCGAAGAGCCGCTGTCGCTCCTCCTCGCTCACGGCGCCGAGAAGCCGAACGTTCTCCGCGATGCCCAGCTCGGCGGCGAGCTGGCGCACCCGGTCGGTGTCCTTGCCACGCCCGGCCAGCCGCAGCTCCACGCCCGGCCGCTCGCGCGCCAATCGCGCGACCGCGTGCAGCAGCGTGTCCAGCCCCTTCTGGAAGACGTCGAGCCGCCCGAAGTAGAGCAGGTAGTCGCCCTCAGCCCGCGGCAGCGCGAACAGCTCGTCCGGCACGCCGGCGTACACCAGGTGAATCTCGGAGCCGGCCGGCGCGATCTGCTCCAGCAGCGCCCGGGTCGCGGTGGAGGTCGCGCTGAAGCAGCGCGACCGGCGCAGCATGCTCCGCTCCAGCGCCACCAACCCGCGGCCTCCTACGGCGCCCCAGCGCTCACGCGCCGTCGGCCCGCTGACGTGGTGGACGGTGATGCCCACCGGCCGCGCGCTCGGCATGAAGATGGGTGTGTAGGTGGAGAAATCGAAGACCGCCGCGTCGTACGCCTCGCGCCGCAGCACGCGGTTGGCCGCCCATGCGTAGCTCAGCCGACTCCAGCCGTAGGGCCCCGCCTCGCCCAGCCGCCGGTACCGGACGCCTGCAATCGTCTCGTCGCGAGCGCCGGGGTAGCGACCGGTGAGCACTGTGACGTCCACCTCGTTCGTCAGTCGGCGGTACAGCTCGAAGACACGCACCGCCCCGCCGCCCGCCACCCAGGGGTTCCGCGGGTCGTCGTAGATGCAGTGCAGGACGCGGAGCTTCACGGCCGCCGCCTGCAAGGTGGCGTTCCAGGACATCCCAAGCCGTGCTGCATACAGCCAACACAGCTTGGCGTCAGCCTCACGTGTACTCTTTTCTCAGTTCCGCCGGGTCGGCTTCTGCAGGAGATCGGATTTCGTGGGAATGGCATCGATGTGGCTGCGAACTGCCGGATCCACAATGACCCGATCACCATTCCGCCTGCCAGCGCCCGCTATACGTCAAGCCTTCGTTGGTCCACGTTACGTGACCATCGCGCACCGCCCGACCCTCCCGGACTCCTACATACCGCGCCTGCATCTTCGGGGTTGGACCCACATCATCCGAGCGAGTGAAGACCACAACATCTCGATCGAAGCGCTCGATCTCGATGTTGGCTTCTGATCCCTGCGTCCAAACCGCACGATAGTGACCGCCAATCTGAGTCCAGGTCCCGCAGACCGTTGCCGTGTTTGTCTCACACTGAAGGATCCTTGCAGGCAGCGGGTCCGGTACGGTGCTGCTCTTGGAGCAACCAACAGACAGTGCGGCCAGGACGGCGAGAAGGGGACATGTACGGAAGTGGCTTGCGTGCGGTGCCATACTGGCCCTCTCTGCGTTGAGATGACTGGGTGCGATACCTACTGACGGAACGCTCAATCTAGATGCTCGCGGGCAGATCGCCAGCCTCGCCGCTCGTTACCCCCGAGCCCCCTTACTCCGTATGGGGTCGATGGTCACGATAACTGCGAACCCACCCAATGCCCGCCGGGCCTTGAGTGAGTACTTCAGGCGCTCTAAGTCTGTGCGGCAGTAGCGGGCCTTAACACGCCAGCGTCCTAAGTTAACCGCCTTCTGCGTCCGCTGCTCCCATTCTCCAGGGCTCATCAGTCGTTCATCCCCCACATCCTGGCGCGGATAATGGTCGGACGGCACGCTAAACACCACCGATCGGCACACTCGCAACTGCTCGCGCAACAGCTTGGCGAATGCGTCATCGGAGAAGTGCTCCATTAGTCCCTGTGACAGCCCTACGCTGAAGCAGGCGTCTCGGAATGGAAGAGAAAACGCATCGCTCTGCACCAGTAGCGTCTCCGGGCCGAATCGCTGTAAGTTGACACTCGCCGTTCTAAGAATGCGAGCGTCGTTGTCTACGGAGACGACCGGCGATACAAGCCGGCTCAACAGAGCACTCTGGGCACCGCTCCCTATCCCGATTTCGAGGATACCTCCAGATGAGCGTCGCAGTACCGCACGAAGGAGATCCAGATGAATGGCTGCGCGCTTGACGAATGTTGTCAGGGACATTTCGTCGACACGGAAATTGTCCCAGTTGGTTTCGTTACTCAACAGTGTATCTTGTTGGATCAAGGGGATGGATTAGTAGCCTGGATTATTCACCAGGATATCGTAGATGCCACGCGGATAGGCATTTCTGCGTTTTCCCGCTTCACCTCTTGGGTGAAGCCCCGAATCGGCTAAGATGCCGTCGAGACAGGCACTTGGGCAGATCTGGTGAATAACCCAGGAGTAGTAACCGATCCTACCAGGCCCGTCTATACTGGAGCCGGCGGTAGAGCGAAGCCAAGTCGTCCACGATCACGTCCCACGAAAAAGTCCGCTCCACGTGGGCGCGCCCGGCCCGCGCCAGGTCCGTCGCTGCGGCGGGGTCGTCCATCACGCGCGCGATGGCGCCCGCGAGCGCTGCGTCGTCGCCCGGCGCCACCAGCAAACCGGTTTCCCCGTCGTGCACGATGTCTACGATACCGCCGGCGGAACTGGCGATGACCGGTCGGCCGTAGCGCAGCGCTTCGATCAGCACCACGCCCAGCCCCTCGGTGTCGCCCTTCGCGTCCACCACCGCCGGCAGCACGAAGACGTCGCACTCGCGAAAGCGCCGCGCAAGCTCGTCGTTGGGCACGAAGCCCTCGAACTGCACCACGCGCCCGAGCCCCAGCTCCTGCGCCTGCGCCTGCAGCACGGGCCGCATCGGTCCATCCCCGACGATACGCACGCGCACCTCACGCTCCGGCAACAGCCGTGCGGCCGCACGCAGCAGCACCTGCACCCCTTTGCGCTCGACCAGTCGCCCCACGAACAGCACCTCGAACGGCTCGCCAGCAGCGCGGGGCAGAGCAGGGGATGATGGGGTGCCGAATCCCTCGACGGTGGCGCTGAACGGAATCAGCACCGGCTCCACGCCCGGTACCGCGGCCTGCAGCTTCGCAGCCGTATATGACGAGATCGCGGTCACCGCATCCGAGGCGCGCACGATCTGGCGCAGCACCGGCTTCAGGAGCGGCAGATCCGATTCGAGCCAGGTAAGCTCCACGCCGAAAAACGTGGTGATCAGCGGAACGCCTGACGTGCGCTTGGCCACTGCGCCCAGCACTCCGTGCGGCACCGGCCAGAAGGCGTGCACGGCGTCGAATCGGCCGTTGCGCGCCAGCCGTGCCGCGGCCAGCGACCCTGCGACCACATAGCCCGGCACCAGCCCCAGGAACCAGGGCTTCTCGCGCACGCGGTCCGGCGCTGTCTGGTCGTGCGTGAGCGTTTCCCACGCGCGCGGCGCGTAGCGGAAGCGATGCACGCGGACGCCGTCCACCCACGGCTCGGTCTTGCCTCTGTAGGCTGGCGCCAGCACCTCCACCTCCACGCCACGGCGTCCCAGCCGCTGAATCGTCTCCACCAGCCAGGGGGTGATGACGTCTCCCGGATGCCGTGGGTAGGCCGTGACGATGTAGAGAACCTTCACTTGTGCCTCGCGCGAGCGCGCTCCATATTACCAAAATTCTTGAAAACTATCGTCCACGTCCCCCGCCATCAAGCGGGCCAAGCTGGTTGATCCCCGTGCAGCGTGCCCTGGTCGTCGTCCCCACCTACAACGAGCGCGAGAACCTGCCGCGCCTTATCCCCGCGATTCTCGCCCAGGACCCGCGGCTCGACGTCTTGGTCGTCGACGACGGCTCGCCCGACGGCACCGGAGAGATCGCCGATGCGATCGCGGCCGACAATGCACGTGTTCACGTCATCCACCGGAGCGGCAAGCTCGGGCTCGGCACGGCCTACTTGACCGGCTTCAAGTGGGGCCTCGAGCGAGAGTATAGCTACCTCCTCGAGATGGACGCGGACTTCTCTCACGATCCCGCCCACCTGCCGCAGTTCCTGGACGCGATCGAGCGCTACGACGTCGTGCTCGGCTCGCGCTACCTCGAGGGGCGCGTCACCGTGGTCAACTGGCCGATCACGCGCCTGCTGCTAAGCTACTTCGCCAACGTCTACGCGCGCACCGTCACCGGGCTCCCGGTCGCCGACGGGACGGGGGGCTTCAAATGCTTTCGCCGCGAGGTGCTCGCCGCACTCCCGCTGGACCGCGTCGAGTCCAACGGCTACTCGTTCCAGATCGAGATGAGCTTTCGCGCCTGGAAGCGGGGCTTCCGGATCGGCGAGATCCCGATCATGTTCGTGGATCGCGACATCGGCGAGAGCAAGATGTCGAAGCACATCGTTTACGAGGCCGTCTGGATGGTCTGGCGCCTCCGGCTCCTCTCCATCTTCGGGCGGCTGTGACGCCACGGGCGCCGGAGCATCCCACCCGTTGCCGCCGCGGTTCTCCAGGGTGCGCCGGCCCGCAGAGCGCTCAGCAGGGGGTTTCACACAGCACGAGCAAGTTCTCCACGATCCACCGCCGCGCGACCTTACATAATGCCGATTATGCGCACTTAGCGCGGCGAGGCCGGCACGGCGGCCGCCGTGCCGGCCTCGCCCTAATGGCGTCCGCGACGGCTGGCGTCGTCGAGGACACGTCGCTCCTCGGGGCTCAGCGAGGCGAGGCCGTGGGCGGAGATCTTCTCCAGGATGCGGTCGACCTCGGAGAGCACGTCCTCCTCACCCGCACGCCAGGCCGCGGGCGCGGTCGGCCGGGCGGGAGCCGAGGCCGCAGGCTTGGCCTGGCTGCGTCTCGCGCCGGTGAGCACAGTGAATCGGCGGCGCTTGGGCGTTTGCAGCGGCTCGCCCCAGGGGCTGGGACCCCACGGGCTCTTGAGGAACGCGAAACCGGTCACCAGCCCGCCGAGGTGAGCCAAGTGCGCGACGCCACTGGCCCCGCCGTCCATCGCCGAGAAGAGGCTCAGCAGGAAGAGGAAGAGGACAAGCCACTTCGCCTTGACCGGCAGGATGCCCCAGATGTAGATCGGGTTGTCGGGCCAGTACATCGCGAAAGCGAGCATGATGCCGTAGACGGCGCCCGAGGCACCCACGATCGCCTGGTTCGGGAAGATGAACGAGAACAACGCGCCGCCGATGCCGGCGATCAGGTAGTACTTCAGGAATTCGCGCGACCCCCAGCGCTCCTCCAGGGGCGGGCCGAAGAACAGCAGGCCCAGCATGTTGAAGAGCAGGTGAAACAGCCCGCCATGCACGAACATGTAGGTGAGCACCGTCCACGGCCGGGCGAGCACCTGCGAGGGTACAAGCGGCAGATAGCCTAGTACCCCGGCGACTGCAGGGATCTTTCCCACGATCCAGGTCAACAAGAAGACCGCTATGTTCGCGATCAGGAGCCGCTTCACCCAGGGGGTGATGCTGAACCCGAAGGGGCTACCGAAGCCTGAGCCTTGGAAGGACATGAGCTGGTCCGAAGCAAGTGCGCCGAAGTGTGGAGCGAGCCCGGGGCGCCAGTCGCGCGAGGCCGGCGCTGCGGCGAAGCCAGAGGACGCCGCGTCAGGCCGTCGCCCCCGCCGCCAGGCCGACGATCCGCTCGCAGAGGTCGGGGAACGAGACGCCGGCCGCGGCGGCCGCTTTGGGCAGCAGGCTCGTCGCGGTCATGCCTGGGAGCGTATTGGCCTCCAGGCAGTAGAACTGTTCGCGCGCGAGGATGAAGTCGATGCGTGCGTAGCCGCGCAGCTTGAGCACTCGGAAAGCCCGCAGCGCGTACGCCTGCAGCTGTGCGGTCGCCTCCTCGTCGATCGGCGCTGGACAGAGATACTCCGTCATGCCGGGCGTATACTTCGACTCGTAGTCGTAGATCCCCTTCTTCGGGCGGATCTCCACCGGCGGGAGCGCCTGGTCACCGAGGATGCCGATGGTAAGCTCGCGGCCGCGGGCGAACCGCTCGATCATCACCTCGCTGTCGTACTGCGCGGCCTCCTGCACCGCCGCAGCCAGGCGGGCGGCGTCGTGCACGACGGCCAGACCCACGCTCGAGCCCTGGCTCGACGGCTTCACCACGCAAGGATAGCCGACGATCTCCGCGATCGCATCGGCCTCGTAGGCGAAACTCGGCGCGCGCGCGACGCGCCACGGCAGCGTGGGCACCTCCGAGTCGCGCAGCAGGCGCTTGCTCACGTCCTTGTCCATCGCGATGGCGGAGCCGAGCGGGCCGGAGCCCGTGTACGGCTTGCCCAGCAGCTCCAGGAGTGCCTGCAGCACCCCGTTCTCGCCGATGCCACCGTGTAGCGCGAGAAAAGCGACGTCGGCGCGGCGGAACTGTGGGATGTCGGCGAGCTGCGCCGGCTGCAGCACCTCCTGGCGATGGGCGGGCGGCGCGCGGTGCACGCCCTCGGGAAGCAGCGAGTGCTCCTGCTCGCGGGGTACGAAGCCGCGCGCCGTGTCGATCGTGTCCACCTCGTGGTTGCGCTCACGCAGCGCGCGCACGATTCCCAGGCCCGATGCGAGGGAGACCTCCCGCTCTTCACTCGTGCCGCCCATCAGCACCGCGATTCTCATTGCGCTTCTCGTCGCCCGTCTCAGGAGGTGGAATGGCTTCGGCACCCGCAGCGGCCAGCGCCGGTGAACGAACGGACTGCAGCACCATGCGGGCCAAGCCGGGCCCGAAGCCGGGCAGCGCGGCGATCTCGTGCTCGCTGGCCTCGCGCAGTGCGCGCAGCGAGCCGAAGCGCCTCAGCAGCGCACGCTGCCGGGCCACACCGATACCTGGGATCTCGGCCAGCTCCGAGCGGATGGTGCGCGTGCCGCGCAGCATCCGGGTGTAGCCGACGGCGAAGCGGTGCGCCTCGTCACGGGCGCGCTGCAGAAGCCGGAGCGCCTCGGAGCGGCGCGGCAGGCGCAGCGCGTCGGTACGGCCAGGAAGAAACACCTCCTCCTCGCGCTTTGCAAGGCCGATCACGGCCTGTCCCTGCAGCGCCAGTGCGGCGAGCGCCTCGCGCGCGGCACCGAGCTGGCCTTTGCCGCCGTCGATGATCGCGAGGTCCGGCAACGGCTTCCCTTCGTCCAGACGACGCCTGAAGTAGCGGGTGACCGCCTCTTCCATGGAGCGGAAGTCGTCGTTGCCCCAGCCGCCCTTGATGCGAAAGCGCCGGTACTCGCCCTTCGCGGGCACGCCGTTCTCGAAGACGACTGCCGACGCAACGGTCTCGCTGCCCTGCGTGTGCGAGATGTCGAAGCAGACGATCGTGCGCGGCACGGCGGCGAGCCCGAGGACCTGCTGCAGCTCGTAGAGGGCGTCGGGCGCTCGCTGCGCGGAGGTTCGCGCGACCAGCTTGCGCTCCTCCAGCAGGTGGCGCGCGTTCTGTTCCGCCAACTCGACGAGCCGCGCCTTCTCGCCGCGCTGCGGCACGCGCGTCTGCACCGCGGCGCCAGATTGACGGCGCAGTAGCTCCTCCAGCACTGGGCGATCCGGGAACTCCACCGGGAAGAAGATCTCCGGCGGGATGTCTTCCCCGCTGTCGCTGCCGCGGCCGGCATAGAAGCGCACTGCGAACGCGCTCAGCAACTCGGCATCGGGCTCATCAGCGACGTCGGAGAAAAAGCGCACATCGCGGCCGAGCAGCTTGCCCTCCCGAACGCGCAGTACCACCGCGCACGCCTCGGCGCCGTCGCGCGCGAAGCCGATGACGTCCCGGTCGGCGCCCTCGACATCCACCACCTTCTGCCGCGACTCGAGGGCTTCGAGCTGCGCCAGCGCGTCACGCAGCTCGGCAGCGCGTTCGAACTGCAGCGCCGCCGCGGCCTGCTCCATCTCGGTGCGGAAGCGGTCCGCCACCGTGCGCGTATGGCCGGAGAGCAGCTCCACAATCTCTTCGACCATCACGCGGTAGTCGGCCGGGGACTGCAGCCCGACACAGGGCGCCTTGCAACGACCGATGTGGTAGTCCAGGCACGGCCGCGGTGGCGCCTCGCGCGGGAGGTCGTAGTGACAGGAGCGCACGGTGTAGAGCTTCTTCACCAGCTCCAGCGCTTGCCGCATGCGGCGCACGTCGGTGTACGGCCCGAAGTAGCGCGCGCCGTCGCGGCGCAGCCGGCGGGTGACGATGATGCGCGGGAACGGCTCCTGGATGGTGACCTTGACGTACGGGTACGTCTTGTCGTCGCGGAGGTTGATGTTGAAGCGTGGGCGGTGCTCCTTGATGAGGTTGTTCTCCAGGATCAGCGCCTCGGCCTCCGAATCGACGACGATGGTCTCGAAGTCGGCGATGCGGCGCACCAGCTCGCGCGTCTTCAGCGAGTGGTCGGCGCCGGCAGCGAAGTAGGAGCGGACGCGTGCGCGCAGCGACTTGGCCTTCCCGACGTAGAGGATCTCGCCGGCCGCGTCCTTCATCAGGTAGACGCCCGGGCGCGTCGGCAGGTGCCGCAGCTTGGAGTCGCGCGTGCTGCTGCTCTCGGGCATGGGAACTCGGCGACTGAAGGTGAGGAACCGCCTGGTGTTACCCCCGAGCGCCGGGCCGTTCCCCGCTCTGCCCCCTAGCGTCGTCGTCGCAGGCGGCCGAGCAGCAGGCGCGCCTCGGAGAGGCCAAGCGCCGCCGTCAGCCCGAGATAGACCAGTCCAAAGGCGCCGAATACGGCGACCGCGAGCAGCGCCGGCTCCAGCGGAGGCAGCAGCAGGCGCACACCCCAGCCCACCGCCGCCGCCGCCAGCCCCGCGGCGAACATGCGCGCCAGCGCGCCGGCGCCGGCGCCCACGGCGCCGATCCGCTGCCGCAGCACGCGCCGCAGGTTCCACCACTCGATCCAGGCGGCGACCCCCGTGCCGAGCGCCAGCCCTGCGGCGCCCAGGCTGTGCTGCCCCGCGCGTAGCCCCTGCAGCCCCCAGGGGCCGAGTTGGAGCGTGCCGAGCCGCACCGGCTCGAAGAGCAGCATCAGCGCGAAGCCGAGCACGGCGCTGCTCACCACGCGCACGACGGCGTAGCGCGCGGGGGTGCGCGTATCCTGCAGCGCGAAGAACGTCGAGGAAAAGAGCCGCGACGCGGTGGTCGCCAGCAGGCTGACGCTGTAGGCGGCGAGCACGGCGTAGACGAGCAGCGTGTCCTGCGGCCCGAAGCGGCCACGCTGGTAGAGCGCCGCGACGGCTACGTCGCCGAGCAGCACCAGCGCCACGAACGACGGCACCACGAAGTAGGCGACGCGCTGCAGCCCGGCGCTGGTGCGGGCACGCAGCACCTCGGCGCCCGCGGCGCGCTGGCGCGCCAGCTCCGGCAGCTCGGCGGCGGCGATGGACATGCCGAAGAGGCTGATCGGCAGCATGTAGATGGTCGCGGCGTAGCCGAGCGCCGCCACCGCGCCGGCGGCGAGTAGCGCGGCCAGCATCAGGTCGACGTAGGCGCTGAGCTGCACCACGCCCCGGCCCAGGATGGCGGGGCCGGCATTGCGCACGGTGTCGCGCACGCCGCGCAGCCGCGTGTCCCAGCGGACGCGCAGGTTCGGCTCCAGCCGCAGTACCCACGGGAGCTGTACCGCGAGCTGCAGCGCACCGCCGATCAGCGCCCCCCAGCAGAGCGCCATCAGCAGGTCGGCCAGGCCCCTCTCCCCCCCGGCGATGACGAGCGCGGCGATCATCGCCGCGTTCCAGAGCACGGGCGAGACGTAGGAGAGGAAGAAGTGGCGATGGCTGTTGAGGATGCCCAGCGCCCAGGCGCCGAGCACGAGCAGCGCCGTCATCGGGAAGAGGATACGCACGGTGCGGATCGTCAGCGCCTCGCGCACCGCATCGAAGCCCGGCAGCAGCACCTTCACCACGACGGGCGCGAAGAGCACACCGACTAGCGCCAGCGCGGCGGCAAGCACGGCGAGCAGCGCGAAGACCGCCCCGGCGACGCGCCCCGCTTCCTCCTCCCTGCCCTGCTCCAGCAGCTCCGCGTAGACGGGGATGAACGAGGCGCTCAGCGTGCCCTCGCCGAGCAGGTTCTGGATGAGGTTGGGGATACGCAGCCCCGCGCGGAAGGCATCGGCGTAGAGCGACGCGCCGAAGAAGTAGCCGAAGACGCTCTCGCGCACGAGGCCGCTGAGCCGGCTGAGCAGGATGCCGGCGGCGACCATCGCCGAGCCGGCCCGGCTCGACCGCGGTGCCGGCGCGGGCGCGGGGCTGACGGGCGGAGAGACGCTGCTCATGACGCGGCGCTCAGGCGGAGAACGGGTCGGGGACACACGCGGCGACGCGGTGCAGCAGGTCGTCGCCGCCGTCCGCGAGGTAGGAGAAGACGTTGAGCACACGGTCCTGCGGTGCGCCGTACGGCGCCAGGTGCGCCAGCACGCGGTCCAGTTGGCGCAGCCGTGCCGCTTCGCGCAGGCGCACGTGCTTCAGCAGCGTCTGCTCGGCGCGAGCCAGTTCGGCGAGGGTGCGGTTGCGATGCGCGGCCAGCGCCGCACCGAGCGGCGGCGCAAACGCCTCGCCGCCGTCGATCAGCTCCTCGAAGCCCTCGGTGAGGTCGACGCGCAGCCGTGCGAGCGCCGCCGCGAGGTGCGGCGGCGCGGCGGCGCGCACCAGCGCGGCGGCCAGGCGGTCGCGGCCCTCGCGCAGCGGCGCACGCCGGTCGAGCCCCAGCTCGTCCAGCAGCCGGCCGATGCGCCGGGGCACGAGGCTGAGCGAAGCACGCGGGAAGACGCGGGGCATCTCCACCGCGTGTGCGGTGAAGAGCGGCGCGAGCTGCGCGAAGTAGCTGATCTCGCCGGGGCCACCTACGTACGCGAGCACGGGGAAGACAGCACTCTCCACCACCGGCCGCAGCAGCACGTTCGGGCTGAGGCGCCCGGGCTCCGCACGCGCGAGCGCCTGCAGCGCAGCCGCGCTCAGCTCCGTGCGCGAGTCCGGCGCGACGAAGCCGCCGTCGCGCGCGTGCAGCCGCTCGCGGCCGTAGTCGGTGCGCAGGAAGAGGTTCGGTGCGCCCGGCAGCAGCGTGACCTGCGCGTGGTAGCCGGCCGCGAGCAGGTCGTGGGCGCGCTGCTGCAGCGCGGTCTCCGGCCGCCGCCCGGCGTCCAGCTCGGCGGTGAGGGTCGGCAGCGAGGCGTGCTTCAGCGCGGGGTCCGCCGCGTCCGTGATCAGGAGATCGAACCGTGCGAACAGCGCCGCGATCAGCTCGCCGAACGCCGTCGCCATGCCGGTCCCCGGCCGGTAGGCGGCCTCGACGGTGTCGAGCGCGGCGGGCACAAGCCCTTGGCGCGACGACGCCTGCCTCAGTTCGGCCAGGGCTGCTTCGACGGACCCGTCCAGCCGGCGCTCGCTCATGGGCAGCGGCCGTGCGTCGGCCGGGTTGGCGAGCCGGATGCGGCGCAGGCGGTCGTGCGCATCCACGAGGTCGGTGTGGTCGACCTCGGCCCAGTCGTGGTCCTCGGAGGCGACCCAGAAGACCGGCAGCACCAGAGCGCCCAGCTCGCGCTCCAGCACGGCGGCCAGGCGCACGGCGGTGAGGATCTTGTGCACGGTGTAGAGGGGGCCGCCGAAGAGCCCGGCCTGCTGACCGGTGGTGACCACCGCGCCGCCATCCTCCACCCAGCGCGCCAGGCGAGCGCGCGCGGCGTTGGAGGTGGGCTGCAGCGCGCGGGCCGCCCGCTCGCGCGCGGGTCGGTCGAAGCGTTCCCCCAGCCGCGCGAACGCCTGCCGATACCCGGTTAGCTGGAAGGGCGAGCCGGCGAAGAACGCGTCGGCCGCCGGCACGCCCGCCAGATAGTCGCGTACCAGTCGTGGCCCGCGCAGAGGTTCGAGGTGGATCTCCAGAGTCAGCGTAACCTCCCCGTCAGGAGTACGCGCGGCCGCGCCGTCGCGGGCGAGCCGCCGTCTATGCCGCCGATGCTGCGCGCCGGCGCCGCGCCGGGCTCACGGCGCGGGTGCCTTGTGGTACGGCTCGCCGCGGCTGATGGTGCCCGCACGGTAGAGCTGCTCGGTGAGGACGAGGCGCGCGAGCTCGTGCGGCAGGGTGAAGCCCGAGAGCGAGAGCTGGACGTTCGCGCGCCGCAGCACAGAGTCCGCGAGGCCATACGCGCCGCCGATGAGCAGCGCGACACCCGGGCTGCTGCGCAGCGCGAGCTCCTCCAGGTAGGCGGCGAGCTTCTCCGAACGCCAGGTCGCGCCCTCGCGGTGCAGCGCGACGATCTGGGCGCCGGCGGGCACGCGCGTGAGCAGCCGCTCGCCTTCCTCTTCCCGCACGCGCGCCAGGTCGCCGCCGCGGCGCGCCGGCTCCTCCCGCACCTCCACGGCCTCGAAGGCGTAGTAGCGCCGCAGCCGCTGCTCGTACGCGGCGGTCGCTTCGGCGATGGCGCCGCGCGGCCGACCGACGGCGACGAGCGTGAGCTTCATAGCGCCGCTGCCCCGAGCACGACGCTGTCGCGCAGGAAGCGCTCGTTGTCGCGGAAGGGGTAGTCGAGGTTGTGGTGCAGCCCGCGGCTCTCGCGACGCCAGCGCGCGCAGCGCACGATCAGCAGCGCCGTCGCGAGCAGGTTGCGCAGCTCGGCGCGCTCCGGATCCGGCTCCGACGCGGCCCAGAGCCGCTCGTTCTGCTCCGCGATCTTGCGGATGCGTTCCTCGGCCAGGCTCAACCGTTCGTCGGTGCGCACGATCCCTACCAGGTTCCACATCAGCGCGCGCAGCTCGTCGCGGTCGTGGCGCGTGAGGATACGCTCGTCGTGATGTCGCGCGTCGCTGCGGGCGGCGACCGTCGGCGTCGCTCCGGCGGTGGGCGGCGGCGGCAGCGCGCTCAGCCGGGGAAGCAGATCGCGCGCCGCACGGTGCGCGAAGACCAGCGCTTCGAGCAGCGAGTTGGAGGCGAGGCGATTGGCGCCGTGCACGCCCGTACACGCCACCTCGCCGACGGCGTACAGCGCCGCGAGCGAGCTGCGGCCGCAGAGATCGGTCTGCACGCCGCCGCACTGGTAGTGCGCCGCCGGGACCACCGGGAGCGGCTCGCGCAGCATGTCCGTCCCGCGGGCGCGCGTCTCCCGCAGGATGTTCGGGAAGCGCGCACGGATCTCCTCGGGCGCGATGGCCGAGCAGTCGAGCAGCACGTGCGCGTCGCCGCGCTCCTTCATCTCGCGGTCGATAGCGCGCGCCACCACGTCGCGCGGCGCCAGCGAGCCGAGCGGATGATAGCGCTGCATGAAGGCCGTGCCGTCGAGCCGCCGCAGGACCGCGCCCTCGCCGCGCACGGCTTCGGAGATGAGAAAGCTGTTGCCGCGCGCCGGGTAGAGCACCGTGGGATGGAACTGGACGAACTCCAGGTTGGCGACCGTGGCGCCTGCGCGGTACGCCAGCGCGACGCCGTCGCCGGTGGCGATGGCCGGGTTCGTCGTGTGCTGGTAGACCTGGCCCGAGCCGCCGGTAGCCAGCACCACCGCCCGCGCACGAAGGGTGATCGGCGGCGCTCCCTGCGGCGGCAGCACCACCGCTCCGCCGCAGCGGCGGGCGCCGTCCGCCGCGTGCGACACCAGCAGGTCGAGTGCCGCGTGGTTCTCCAGGAGCTGGATGGCGGGCGTGCCCTCGACCGCGGCGAGCAGCGCGCGCTCGACCTCGGCGCCGGTGAGGTCGTCCGCCCGGACGACGCGGCGGCGCGAGTGCCCGCCCTCGCGGCCGAGCGAGAGCGCGTCGCCGCTGCGCGTGAAGCGTGCGCCGAGCCGCAGCAGCTCCAGCACGCGCTCCGGCCCCTCGCGCACCAGCACGTCCACCGCGTCCGGGTGGCAGAGCCCCGCGCCCGCCGCCAGCGTGTCGCGGCGGTGCAGCTCGAACGAGTCGTCCGCGCCGAAGACGGCCGCGATGCCACCCTGCGCATAGTTGGTGCTCGACTCGACGCGCTCCTTCTTGGTGACCACCACCACGCGGGCGGCACGCGCGGCCTCCAGCGCCACCCACAGGCCCGCGATCCCGCTGCCGAGCACCAGCACGTCCGTCTCCATCATCCCCGCTCCTTGCGGCCCAGCAGGTCGCGCAATGCCGCGTCGAGCCGTTCCGCGCCGCGCGTGACGCACACGTCCTGGTGCAATACGTAGACGGACGCTGCCGGCGGGAGCAGCGCCCGCAGCTTGACGGCGTCCTTGTGCGTCGTCACCAGCGGCCGCTCGCCGGCGCGCGCCAGCAGACGCGCGGCGTCGCCGGCGCTGAACGCGTGGTGATCCGGAAAGGCGACGAGCTCGACCACCGCGCCACGGGAACGGAGGTTGTCGGCGAACGGCCGCGGATCGGCGAGCGCCGCGACGGCGAGCACCGTGCGGCCACGCAGCCATTCCAGCGGCTCACGCGGCGCCGCAGCGTGCAGCGGCGCAAGGTGCGCCGGGCGCAGCTCGATCACGAGCGTGGGCACGCCGCCGGCCAACCGCTCCGCCTCCGCGGCGACGCGCTCCGCCGCGCCCGGCCCCGCAGACTTGACCGTCACGCCGACACAGCCCGCGCGATGCAGGGCCGACGCACTCTCGCGCCACGGCCCGCGCGGCAGTAGGCGGCGCCGCACGGTCCAGCTCTCGGCCGAGACCAGCACGACGTCGAGGTCGCGGGCCAGCGCGCGGTGCTGGAAGCCGTCGTCGACCACCGCGACCGTGCAGCCCTCCGCCGCGGCGGCGCGCACCGCATCCGCGCGATGCGCGGCCGTGTAAACCGGCAGCTCCGGGTTCAGCTCGGTGTGCAGCAGCACCTCGTCGCCGCCATACCCACGCAGCACCACGGCCGGCCTCGCGCCCGCCTCGTGCAGCCGCCGCGCGAGCCAGGCGGCGAACGGCGTCTTCCCCGCCCCGCCCACTCCGAGGTTGCCGACGCTGACGACCGGGATCGGCGCGCGCTCGGCGGGCAGCCACCCGCGCTCGTACGCGGTATTGCGGCCGGCGATCGCCCCGCGGTAGAGCTGCTCGGCCGGCCAGAACGCCACGTCGGCGACGCGGCCTGCGACTCCGGCGCGCCCTGCCCACCAGCGCGGGACCCAGGCCGCGAGGCTACGACGAAGCCGGCTCGGCATCGGCACCCTGCACCGCCCGCGTCAGCTCGCGCAGCCGGGCTTCCACGTCGTGGGCGAACGCCTCCACCGCGGCCTCCGTGCCAGACACGGGCGGCAGCATCGGCGCGCCGTAGACCAGGCGGATGTGTGCGAACGGCTTGGGCACCAGGAAGCGATCCCAGCCGCCGAAGTACCAGCCGCGGTCGGTGCCGGCCGCGACGGGCACCACGGGCACGCCGGCGCGCTGCGCCGCGACCAGGGCGCCCGGCTTCAACTGCTGGCGCGGCCCGCGCGGGCCGTCCGGCGTGATCGCCACCGCCTGGCCGCGCCGCAGCACGCGCACGATCTCCACCAGCGCTTCCTTGCCGCCGCGCGTGCTGGAGCCGCGAACCACAGTGAAGCCCCAGCCCTGCACCACGCGCGCGATGTACTCGCCGTCGCGGTGCTGGCTGATGAGCGTGGCCAGGCCCTGCCCGCGATGGTAGTACGCGCCGGGCAGCAGGTGGCCGTGCCAGAGGACGAACACCGTGGGCCGGCCCGCACCCCAGGTGCCACGGTAGTGCTCGGCGCCGGCGATCTCCCACCGCACGGTGGCCATCAGCGCGTCGATCGCCGTGCTGCCCAGTGCCGGAATGGCCCGCAGCGAGAGGCGCTCCGCCAGGCCCGTCCGCACGCCCGGCGCGCTCACGAGCGGCGGGCCAGCAGCGCAGCCGCCAGCTCCGCCACGCGGTCCGCGGCACCGCCGCCGCCCAGCGTCTCGCGGATCTGCCGCAGCTCGCGCAGCATCGCCGCGCGCTGCGGGGAACCCGCGTCCAGCAGCGGCAGCAGCGCATCGCGCAGCGCCTCCGGGGTGGCCGCCTCCTGCACCAGCTCGGGCGCCACCCGCTTGTCCGCCACCAGGTTTGCGAGCGCGATGTGCGGCACCTTCACCAGCCGCTTCGCGAGCCGGTAGCTCCACGGGTTCATGCGGTAGGCGACGACGAGCGGCGTGCCGGCCAGCGCGGCCTCCAGCGTGGAGGTGCCGGACTTGACCAGCGCGGCCGTGGCGTGGTGCAGCAGGCCGTCGGTGCTGGGCACGCGCGGCCAGCGCACCCCGGTGTAGACCTCCGCCGGCAGGTCAGGCGAGGCGCCGATGACGGGCTGCACCGCGGGGGCGACGGCCGTCACGCGCGCGGCGGCCTCGGCGAAGAGCTGCAGGTGCCGCGCGATCTCCTGGCGGCGCGAGCCGGGGAAGAGCGCCAGCACGGGGCGTCGGGGGTCGAGGCCGTGCCGTGCGGCCCACTCGGCGTGCGCACCGTGGGGCGGTGGCACGTCCAGCAGCGGGTGGCCGACGAACTCGGCGCGCGCGCCGGCCCGGCGCAGGAACTCGGCTTCGAACGGCAGGATCACCGCGACCGCGTCGGCGTCCTCCGCGAGGTGCCGGGCACGGCTCGCGTGCCACGCCCACACCTGCGGCGCGATGTAGTACAGCACCGGGACACCGCACCGCCGCGCGTGGCGGGCCAGCCGCAGGTTGAAACCGGGGTAGTCGATGGGGACGACGAGCGAGACGCGCTCGTGCTCCAGCGCCTGGAAGACGCGCTTGCGCAGGCGCAGGAAGAACGGCAGGTGCCTGGCCACCTCGACGAAGCCCATGACCGCCAGCTCGTCGAGGCCGGCCAGCAGCTCCACCCCCTCCGCCGCCATGCGCGCGCCGCCGAGGCCGAGGAAGCGGGCGTGCGGAAAGCGCCGGCGCAGCGCGCGCACCAGGGCGGCGCCGTGCAGGTCACCCGAAGGCTCGCCGGCGGAGATGAAGATGACCGGGCCCGGCGGGGGCGCCGCCGCGGAGGCTGCCGCCACGGTCTAGCGGGCGAGATACCAGACGAGCGCGAGCACCACGACGAGCAGCAGCACCATCTGCGCGGACGACATCGGCTTGCGCATCGCTCACCTCATGAGCGGTCGGGGCCGGCCGGCGGCGCCACGTCCGGCGTCTCGATGCGGCGCACGATCTCCAACGCCACCGCCAGCGCACGGCGCCCTTCGCTCGCGCTCACGATGTGCTGCGAGCCGCCCTGCACCACGCTCACGAACGCCTCCAGCTCCTTCTGCAGCGGCTGCTGCCCGTCGCCGCGCAGCTCGATGCGCTCGACGATGTCCTCGATGCCGTGCGCGCCGCCCTCCAGGTGGCCCGGCGTCGCGCCGGGGCGCAGGCGCAGGAACTCGCCCGTGCCCGCGGCCAGGTCTAGGCTGATGTAACCGCTGCGCTGGAAGAAGCGCACCTTGCGCATCCGCTCGCGCGAGACGCGGCTGGCGGTGATGTTCGCCACCGCGCCGCCCTCAAAGCGCAGGCGCGCGTTGGCGATGTCGACGCTGGGCGTGAGCACCGGAACGCCCACGGCGTCGAGGCTCGCCACCGGATGGCCGACGAGGCCGAGCACCAGGTCGATGTCGTGGATCATCAGGTCCAGCACCACGGCCACGTCGGTGCCACGCGGGCCGAACGGCGCCAGCCGGTGCGACTCGATGAAGCGCGGCTCGTCGAGGTAGGCCTCGCAGGCGCGCAGCGCGGCGTTGAACCGCTCGACGTGCCCGGTCGCCACCACCACGCCCTTCTCCTCGCCGCGGCGCACGATTTGGTCGGCCTCGGCGAGCGTGGTGGCGAGCGGCTTCTCGATGAGCAGATGCAGCCCGCGGTCCAGCGCGTGCAGCGCGACCGCGGCGTGCTCGGTGGTCGGTACGGCGATGACCGCGGCCTCGGCCACGGCCAGCAGCTCGTCCAGCGAGGCGAAGGCACGGGTGCCGAGCTGCTCGGCGACGCCGGCCGCGCGCGCGGCGTCGGTGTCGTAGACGCCGGCGAGCGCCGCACCGGGCACCTCTTTCAGCAGGCGCGCGTGGTGAAAGCCCAGGCTGCCAACACCCACCACCCCGACCGGCAACGCCGCTGTGCTCATCGTTCGCTCCGGCTCACACCGAGACGCCACGTTCGCTCTCCTCGAAGAAGGAGAGGAACGCCTCGATCTCCGGCAGCGCGCGCAGCTCCTCGCGCGCCCTCGCCTTCGCCTGCGAGATGTTGTGGTTGGAGGCGAAGAACAGGCGGTACGCGCGCTTCAGCTCCACGCGCACCTCCTCGGGGAAGCCGCGCCGTTGCAGCCCGATGCTGTTCAGCCCGTACAGCTCCAGCGGGTTGCCCGCCGCCTTCACGTAGGGCGGCACATCCTTGGCCACGCGCGAGGCGCCGCCGACGAAGGCGTGCTGCCCGATACGCACGAACTGGTGGATCGCCGTCAGCCCGCCGACCGACGCCCAGTCCTCGATGTGCACGTGCCCCGCCATGTTCACCGCGTTGGAGAGGATCACGTGGTCGCCCAGGTGGCAGTCGTGTGCGACGTGCACGTAGGCCATCAGCATGCAGTCCGAGCCGACGGAGGTGCGCCCTGCCGCCGCGGTGCCGCGGTTCAGCGTCGCGTACTCGCGGATCACGGTGCGGTCGCCGACGCTCAGCACCGTCGGCTCGCCGCGGTACTTCAGGTCCTGCGGGTCGGTGCCCAGCACGGCGCCCTTGGCGATGGCGCAGTCCTCGCCGACGCTGGTGTCGCGCTCGATGAGCACCTGCGGCCCGACCTGCGTGCGCGCCCCGATCACCACGCCCGGCCCGATGATGCTGAAGGGGCCGATCGTCACCCCCTCGCCCAGCTCGGCGCCCGGATCGACCAGCGCGGTGGGATGGATCTCGATGCGCGAATCGCGCGACGGTACAAGCATCGGTTCTGCCTCAGCGGTCCACGACACGGGCCATCATCTCCGCTTCGGCGACCACGCTCCCGTCCACGGTGCCAACCCCGCGCATCCGGCAGGTACGTCCCCGAATCTGTAAGACTGTGAGTTCGAAACGGATCTGGTCGCCCGGCGTCACCGGGCGGCGCCACTTCACGTTGTCGAGCGTCATGAAGTAGACGATCTTCTCCTCGGGGTTCTCGATGCTGTCCATCATCAGCATCCCCCCGACCTGGGCCATCGCCTCGATGATCAGCACGCCCGGCATGGTGGGCCGGCCGGGGAAGTGGCCCTGGAAGAACGGCTCGTTGATGGTGACGTTCTTCAGCCCCACGATGCGCCGGCCCTCCTCGTACTCGACGATGCGGTCGACGAGCAGGAACGGGTAGCGGTGCGGCAGGTACTGCATGATCTGCTGCACGTCGAGGATCGGGCGGGCGAGCGCCTTGCGCTCCGCGCAGGCGGCCAGCTCGCGGGCGAGCGCCACGTTGCCGCGGTGGCTGGAGCGTTCGGCGACCACGTGGCCGCAGATGCGGGCGCCCACCAGCGCCAGGTCGCCGACGATGTCCAGCAGCTTGTGGCGGACGAACTCGTCCGGGAAGCGGAGCTGCACGCCGTCGTGCAACCCGTCGTCGGTGAGCACGACGGCGTTGGCGAGCGTGCTGCCCAGCGCGCGGCCGCGGCTGCGCAGGGCCTCGGCCTCGTGCAGGAAGCCGAAGGTGCGGGCGGCAGCGATCTCACGGTCGTAGGCCGCCGGCTCGATGCGGTGGCTGGCGAACTGCCGGCCGATGAGCGGGTGCTCGAACTCGATCGTCGCCGCCACCGTGTAGTCGTCGGCCGGCGTGACCACGTAGCTGGAGCGGCGCTCCGCCACCGTCAGCGGCGCGTCGAGCCGCAGCAGCCGGGCGGGCGCGTCCTGCTCCTGGAGGCCGGCCCGCGCGATCATCTCCACGAACGGCCGGGCGCTGCCGTCGAGCGCCGGCACCTCGGCACCGTCGATCTCGATCACCACGTTGTCGACCTGGTGCGCGGCGAGCGCCGAGAGCAGGTGCTCCACCGTGTGCACGCGGCAGGCGCCGACGCCGAGCGTGGTGCCGCGGTCGGTCTCCACCACGTGGGCCACGAGCGCCGGCAACTCAGCGCCGCCCTCGGCGTCGGTGCGCTGGAAGACGACCCCGCGGTTGACCGGCGCGGGCAGGAGCCTCAGCCGGACGGCGGCACCCGTGTGCAGACCGACACCTTCGAGCTCGGCCGGCGCGGCGATGGTTTGCTGTCTCGCTGCAGTCATGCGAAGGGGTACGTTCCGGAACGAAGTGGCTAGGGCGCGCCCGGCGGGCTTGCGGCGCCGAAGACGGCCCGCTCGATCTCGCGCAGGCGCTTCAGCAGCGCCGGCAGCCGGAAGAGCGCGGCCTGTGCGCGGAGCGCCTCGCGGTGCGGGCGCGCGGGGTAGCCGGAGACGGTCTCGCCGGCGGGCACGTCGGCGGTGACGCCCGCCTGCGCGCCGACGCGCGCGCCGTCGCCGATGCTGAGGTGACCGCCGACCCCCGCCTGCCCCGCCAGCACCACGCCGCGCCCGACGCGCGTGCTGCCCGAGACCCCCACCTGCGCGACGATCAGCGTGTGCTCGCCGACCTGCACGTTGTGCCCCAGGTGCACCAGGTTGTCGAGCTTGCTACCCGCGCCGACCGTGGTCGCGCCGATCGAGCCGCGGTCGATCGTCACGTTGGCGCCGATCTCCACGTCGTCGCCGATTACACAGCCGCCGACCTGCGGCACCTTGCGGTGCTCGCGGCCCGTCCAGGTGTAGCCGAAGCCGTCCGCGCCGAGGCGCGTGCCGCTGTGCACCACCACCCTGCGCCCCAGCCGTACGCCGGGGTAGAGCGTCACCTGCGGGTGCAGCACGCACTCCGCGCCGATCTCGCAGGCCTCGCCGACCACCACGTGCGCGCCGATGCGCGCGCCCGCGCCCACGCGGCAGCCGCGCTCCACCACGGCGTAGGCGCCGATGCTGACGTCCTCGTCGAGCTGGACGTCCTCCGCAACCTGCGCGCTGGGGTGGATGCCGAGCGACACGGCTGGCGGCGGGTAGAGCAGCGGGAGCAGCAGCGCGAGCGCCGCGTGCGGGTCCGCCACGCGGATCACCGTCCGCTCCGGCGGCAGCTCGGCGCCCAGCTCCGGCGGGACGAGGACCGCCCCCGCACGGGTGGCACGAAGATAGGGCAGATACCTCGTGTTGGCAACGAACGACAGCTCCTCGGGGCCGGCGCTCTCCAGCGGCGCCACGCCCCGGATCGGGCGGTCCAGCTCGCCGCCCGGCTCGCCCTCGACGACGCGGGCGATCTCGCGCACCGTCAGTGCAGGCACGTCTCCTCCCTGAGAAACGGCAATGCCTGTGGCCCACAGGGAGGAGCCACAGGCATTGCCGAGGTGCAGTACCAAGAATTACTTGCCTGGCCGGTTCCCGGCGGCGGTCGGCCCGCCGGCCTTCAACCGGGCCAGCACCCGGTCGGTCACGTCGAGCGTGCTGTCGGCGGAGACGGCGGCTGAGGCGTCGAAGATGATCGCGTAGCCGCCCTCCTTACGCACCGACTCGATCGCGTCCATCACCCGCTGCTCGATCGGGCGCAGCAGCTCCGCCCGCCGCCGGGCCAGGCTCTGCTCCAGCTCGCCGCCGCGCTGCTGATACGCGGTGAACTTCGCCTGCAGCTCCTGCTGCCGCTGCTGCTTGACGGTGGCCGAGAGCGTGGACTGCTGCTTCTCGAAGTCGCCCTGCAGCTTCTTGAGCTCGTCTTCCAGCCGCTGCATCTCGGTGCGCGAGCGGCCGGCCTCGTCTTCGAGCGTCTTGTTCGCCTCCGCCACGCCAGGCGCCTCGGCCAGCAGCTTCTGCGGGTAGATGAAGCCCACCTTGATCTGCGCGTCGGCCGGCGCCGCGCCGAAGACCAGGGCCGCGCCCGCCAGCAGTGCTCCGACAAACGACAGCGTTCTCATCGTATCCTCTGCCTCTGAGTTTAGAAGGCCCCACCCAGCTTGAAGTGCAGCTTCCAGCCCGGATCCGTGCGGTCGAAGCCGTACGCCCAGTCCAGCCCCAGCGGGCCGAACGGCGTGACGATGGTGGCGCCGATGCCCGCGCCGCGGAACAGCCGCGCGGTGTTGATCTCCGTCGGGCTGCGCCAGACGTTGCCCGCGTCGGCGAAGAGCGAGACCGACAGGTTGTCGTTGAAGCGCAGCGCGTACTCGCCGCTCAGCACCAGGAACGAGTTGCCCACCCTCTGCAGCGTCGAGAGGTTGCACCGGCCGCCGTCGGTGTCGCAGAAGCCGAACGGCGTGATGCTCGCCTCGGGGTAGCCGCGCAACTGCTCGCCGAACTGGGTGCCGCCCAGATAGAAACGCTCGAAGGCGAACCGCGAGGCGTTGCCGAAGATCGCGCCGCCGCGCGCCTGCAGCCCGAGCGCGAACTGCATCGGCCGGCCGCCACCGCCCCCACCCAGCCGGCCCGCCGGCATCCAGAACTCGACGGTGGTGTTCAGCTTCTGGAAGTTGCCGTCGCCGCCCAGCGGCCCACCCGTCTGGGACACCCCAAACGTCTGTCGGGTTCCCACCACCGGGAAGAGCGGGTGGCTGCGCGTGTCGCGCGTCAGGCTCAGCGACACCATGCTGGCGGTCGCGTCCGGCTGGCAGAAGAGCGAGCCGGGGTCGCACAGCTCCTCGTCAGCGGCCTGGTAGGCGTTGCGGTACAGCGAGTAGCCGATGAACGCCTGCGTCCAGCGCGTGCCGGGCACCGGCACGCCGAACTGCAGCGACGCGCCCGTGCGGATGCGGCGGCCCTCGTCGAAGACGCTGTAGCGGTCGCTGTAGTGGAAGACCGAGACGCTGCCGGTGTTGCGCGTGCCGAAGAGCGCCGGGTCCGTGTACGAGCCCTGGAACGAGTTGCGGCCGTAGCCGTACTCCACCCGCACGTCCGCCTGCTTGCCCTGCCCGAAGAGGTTCGGCTGGCTGAAGCCCAGGAAGCCGCTGACGCCGCCGCCGCGCTGCCCGCCGATCGCCGTGCCGAAGTTCAGGTTCGCGGTCTGCTTCTCCTTCACGTGGAAGGCGATGTCGACCGTGCCCGCCTCCGGGTTCGGGAGGATGTCCGGGTTCTGCGGCGGCGTCTCGAAGTAGCCGAGCGCGCTGATGGATTGCAGGCTCTGGATCAGCCGGTCCTCGTTGTAGACGTCGCCGGGGAAGACCACGATGCGGTTGCGGATCACCGACTCGTGGGTGTAGGTGTTGCCCTCGATCGCCACCCGGTTGATGTAGAACGGGCTGCGCTCGGAGATGGCGAGCGTCACGTCCACCGTGGGCGGCTCGCCCGGCGAATCGGCCGGCACGCGCCGCGTGGTGGGGATGACCTGCGCGAACAGGTAGCCCTCGTTGCGGTACATCTGCCCGATGCGCTGCACGGCGGCGTCGAGCCCGGCCTGGTCGAAGACCTCGCCGCGCTCGCGCTCGTCGGTGCGGCCGAACGGTAGCCCCAGCACCGAGCGACGCTGCGTGGTGAAGACGCGCGCCAGCTCGTCGGTCGGGAAGCGCGCGTTGCCCTCGATGGTGAACTCGCCCAGCCGGTACCGCGGCCCCTCGGCCACCTCGATCACCAGGCGCGCCTTGCCCGTCTGCGGGTCGACGATCAGGGTGTCGCTCACCACCGCCGCGTCGATGTAGCCGCGCGCGCCGTAGAACGCCGGCAGCCGCGTGGCCAGGTCTTCACGGAAGGTGTCGCGGTCGAACTTGCCGGTGCGGAACCACCAGAACCCCTCGGGCTTGGTCTTCATCGCATCGACCAGCTCGCCGTCGGAGAACGCCTCGTTGCCGCGGAACTCGACGTCGGCGATGCTGAGGCGCTCGCCCTCCTGCACGTTGAAGATCAGGCGGTACGCGCCGGCCGGCTGGCTGACCGCCACCAGGCTGGTGTCGACCGACTGCACCTGCACGCCGGCCTTCGCCAGCAGGTTGCGGATCATCTGCTCCGTCTTGACGACGGCGTTCGGGTCGAGCGGCGCGTTCTCGCGCAGCTTCAGCGTGTCGCGTACCGTGCGCCCGGAGACGCTCTCCAGGCCGCGGAACTCGATGGCCGCGACGAACGGCCGCTCCTCGACCTCGATGACGAACGTTACGCCGCTCGCGGGCTCACCCTGCGAGAGCACGCGCACCGACGCGAAGTTGCCCGTCGCCATCAGTCGGCGGATCGCGCCCTGCACGTCGGTCTGCGTCACCTGCTGGCCGGGCTGCAGGCCCGCCGTCTGGTGGATGACGGCGGCGTCGACGCGCTGGTTGCCGCGCACGACGAGCGAGTCCAGCCGCACGCTGCCCGGCGGCTGGGGCGCCTGCACGGCGCCCGGCACCGGCTCCTGCGCCTGGGCCCGGGACATGCCCGGGCCCAGGAGAGCCGCCCCGAAGAGCGCCAGCACCAGACGGCCGACGCTCCCACTCACACTGCGAGTCACGTGCTGCCTCACGCCGCGTTCGAGGAAGAAGGAACCCGGAACGAGAGCGTCTCGCGGTCGTCGGCGACGCCGACCTCGATCTCGTCGCCCGCCGCGAACTCCGCCAGCAGGATCTTCTCCGAGAGCGGGTCTTCCAGGTAGCGCTGGATCGCACGGCGGATCGGGCGCGCGCCGAACTTCTCGTCGTAGCCGTGCGTGATGATGAAGTCCACCGCCTCCGGCGTCAGACGGATCGAGAGGCGCTCCTCCGTCAGCCGCGTCTGCACGTCGGCCAGCAGGTTGTGCACGATCAGCCCGATCTGCTCGCGCGAGAGCGGGTGGAAGACGATGGTGTCGTCCAGCCGGTTGATGAACTCGGGGTTGAACGCCCGGTTGATCTCGTCGGTGACCTTGCTCTCGATCAGCTCGCGCTGGCTGTCGCTCGACGGCGAGTGGAAGCCGAGCCCCTTGCCCTTGCCGATGTCGCGCGCGCCGAGGTTGCTGGTCATGATGATGACCGTGTTCTTGAAGTCGATGACGCGCCCGTAGTTGTCGGTCAGGTGCCCCTCGTCGAGCACCTGCAGCAGGATGTTGAAGACGTCCGGGTGCGCTTTCTCGATCTCGTCGAGCAGCACCACCGAGTACGGCTTGCGCCGCACCGCCTTGGTCAGCGTGCCGGAGTCCTCGTAGCCGACGTAGCCCGGAGGCGCGCCGATGAGCCGCGAGACGGAGAACTTCTCCATGTACTCGCTCATGTCCACGCGGATCAGCGCCTCCTTGTCGGCGAAGAGGAACTCCGCCAGCGCGCGCGCCAGCTCCGTCTTGCCGACGCCGGTGGGCCCGGCGAAGATGAACGAGCCGATCGGGCGGCGCGGATCCTTCAGCCCCGCGCGCGAGCGGCGGATCGCCCGCGAGATCGCCTTGATCGCCTTGTCCTGCCCGATGACGCGCTTGTGCAGCTCGTCCTCCATGTGGATGAGCCGCGCCGTCTCGGCCTCCTTCAGCCGCGTCACGGGGATGCCCGTCCAGCGGCTGACGATGAAGGCGACGTCCTCCTCGCCCAGCGTGGGGCGGTGCGTCTTGCGCTCCTCCTCCCAGCTCCGCTCGCGCTCGGCGATCTTGCGCTGCAGCTCGCGCTCGCGGTCTCTCAGCTCGGCGGCGCGCTCGAAATCCTGGTCGCGGATCGCGTCGTCCTTGCGCACGCCGATCTCTTCCAGCTCGTGCTTCAGCTCGGCCACGTCCGAGGGTGGCACCTGCGTCTGCAGCCGCGCGCGCGCGCCGGCCTCGTCGATCACGTCGATCGCCTTGTCCGGCAGGAAGCGGTCGGTGATGTAGCGCTCGGAGAGCTTGACCGCCGCCTCGATCACCTCGTCGGGGATGCGGATGCGGTGGTGCTCCTCGTACTGCTGCCGCAGCCCGCGGATGATCTGGATCGTCTCCTCGATCGAGGGCGGGTCGACCGCCACCGTCTGGAAGCGGCGCTCCAGCGCGCCGTCCTTCTCGATGTACTTGCGGTACTCGTTCAGCGTGCTGGCGCCCACGCACTGCAGCTCACCGCGCGCCAGCGCCGGCTTCAGCATGTTGCTGGCGTCGATGGCGCCCTCGGCCGCGCCCGCGCCGACGAGCGTGTGCAGCTCGTCGATGAACAGGATCACGTTCTTGTTCTGCGCGATCTCGTTCATCACCGCCTTGAGCCGCTCCTCGAACTGGCCGCGGTACTTGGTGCCGGCGATGACCGCGGCCATGTCCAGCGCCAGCACGCGGTTGTCGCGCAGGCTGTCCGGGCACTGGCTGGCCGCGATGAGCTGCGCCAGCCCCTCGACGATGGCCGTCTTGCCCACGCCCGGCTCACCGATGAGCACCGGGTTGTTCTTCTTGCGCCGCGAGAGGATCTCCATCACCCGCTCGATCTCCTTCTCGCGCCCGATCGTCGGGTCGAGGTCGCCCTGGCGGGCGAGCTCGGTCAGGTCGCGGCAGAAGTGGTCGAGCGCGGGCGTCTTGCTCTTCTTCTCGCCCTTGGGCGCGGCCGCGCTGCCGGCGCTGGGCGTGCTCCCGCTCGCGGCGCCGGCGCCGGGGTCGGAGCCGAGCAGCTTCAGCGTCTGCCGGCGTGCCTCGTCGAGCGTGACGCCGAGCTGGTTGAGCACCTCGGCGGCGATGCCCTTCTCCTCGCGCAGCAGCCCCAGCAGCAGGTGCTCGGTGCCGACGTAGGAGTGGTTCAGCTCGCGCGCCTCGGCCATGGCGAACTCCAGCACCTTCTTCGCGCGCGAGGTGTAGGGCAGCTCGCCCAGGGCGATCGTTGCCTTGCCGCGGCGCACCGACTCCTCGATGCGCTCCTGCACCTGCTCCAGGTCGACGTTCAGGTTCGTCAGCACGGCGGCCGCCACGCCCTCGCCCTCGCGGATCAGCCCGAGCAGGATGTGCTCGGTGCCGACGTAGTCGTGCTGCAGGCGGATGGCTTCCTCGCGGGCCATGGCGAGCACCTTCCGGACCCGATCGGTGAAGTTGTAGTTCATGATGGCCTCGTATCTGGAAGATCACCCCGGCCTGCGCCCGAGGCGGTGTACGCTCTGCTGGCCCGGCCGCGCCGTGCGAACGGCGCGTGGCCGTGAAGGTTCAGGGCTCGGGGTCGGCCGCGCCAGACGCGGGCGCCGCGTCGGCCTCCAGCAGGCGGCGGACGTAGTCCGCGCGCACGGCGTCGACCTCGGGCGCGGCGAGCGCGCGGCCGGTCATCTGTTCGAGGTGCGCGAGCTGGCTAAACACCAGGATTTGGTTGAGCGTCAGTACACTGGGCCCGGGGAGAAGTTTCAGGCTGATCCCCAGCCGCAGCCCGCTGGAAAGGTTCATCACCTCGTCGAGCGAGAGCGCCCGCGCGTAGCGCAGCAGCCCGTACGCGCGCCAGACCTTGTCCTTGATCACCTCGGGCGCGTCGCGCAGCAGTACGCCGCGCGCGCGCCGCTCGTATTGAATGACCTGCTGCACCATCTTCTGCAGGTGGTCGATCAACTCGTCCTCCGCCTGCCCGAGCGTCGTCTGGTTGGAGATCTGGAAGAAGTTGCCGACGACCTCCGAGCCCTCGCCGTGCAGCCCGCGAAAAGTGAGCCCGACCTGGGCGATCGCCTGCAGCACCTTGCCGATCTCCTGCGTGAGCACCAGGCCCGGCAGGTGGACCAGCACGGAGGCGCGCAGCCCCGTCCCGACGTTGGTGGGGCAGGAGGTCAGGAAGCCGAACTCGGGGTGGAACGCGTAAGGCAGGCGCTCGGCCAGCGCGCTGTCCAGCCCGTCGATCAGCTCCCACGCCTCGTGCAGCCGCAGCCCGCTGAGCAGGCTCTGCAGCCGCAGGTGGTCCTCCTCGTTGACCATCACGCCCAGCGATTCCGGCGTGCCCAGCAGCAGTGCCGCGAAAGGCGGCGGCGTGTTCTCGGCGCCACCCACCAGCTCGCGGCTCACCAGGTGCCGTTCCAGCAAGAGCTGTCGCGCTCGCTGACGCAGCGCCGGGATAGGCACGAGCACGCCGCCGCGGAGCTGCGGGATCTCGTCCGCCGCCTGCCGCACGCGCTCGTAGACCGCCTGCCGGTCCACGGCGCCCGCGCGCGCCGAGAAGCCGTATCCCTGGAGATTCCGTGCCAGCCGGATCCTCGTGGAAAGCACGATTTCGGCCTCGGGCCCGGCCGCGTCGAGCCAGCCGAGACCGCCGCTCGGCGTGTCGGTCAGCTCTCTCATGCGTCCTCCCCGATCGGCGCGGATTCCTCCTCCAGCCGGCGGATCTGGTCGCGCAGCGCGGCGGCCCGCTCGAACTCCTCCCTCTCCACCGCGCGCTGCAGGCTGCGGCGCAGGTTCAGCAGCCGGGTCAGCGGCCGCTCCGACGTGGGCCCCGGCGCCACGAACGCCTTGCCCATGTGCTGGGTGCCGCCGTGCAGCCGCCGCAGCAGCGCCCGCAGTTGCGGCGCGAAGTGCGTGTAGCAGGTGGTGCAGCCGAGCCGCCCGCTGCGCTTGAACTCGGCGAGCGTGAGCCCGCACGACGGGCAAACGCCGCCCGCCGGAGAGGGCTCGCTCAGGCTCTTGCCCATCTGCGCCAGGAAGTCGCTCAGCGGGGCGGGCGCCGGCTCGCCGTCCGGCTCCACGCCGCGCGCCGCCGCGCAGGCCTGGCACAGGTGCAGCGTGCGCTTCTCGTTCTTCTCGATGTGCGTATAGCGAATGACGGCGTCGTCGCCGCCGCAGCTCTCACACTGCATGGTCACTCCCTGGGCACACGCCCGGCCCCGCCGCTCAGCCGGCCGAGGGGTCCGGCACCATCTCGAATGTGGGGTCCGCCTCTACCGGGCGGCCATCCTGCAGCCGCAGCACGCGGTCTGCGCGCGCCGCCAGCTCGCGGTTGTGGGTCACCAGTACCAGCGCCGTTGCATTCCGCGCGCCTACGTCGAAGAGCAGGTCGTGTAGCCGCTCGCTGGTGTGCGGGTCCAGGTTGCCGGAGGGCTCGTCGGCCAGCAGCGCGAGCGGCCGGTTCGCCAGCGCCCGCGCCACGGCCACCCGCTGCTGCTCGCCGCCGGAGAGCTGCGTCGGCTTGTGCGTCAGCCGCCGCTCCAGGCCCACCTGCGCCAGCAGCTCGTGCGCCCGCTCGCGCGCGGCCGCCGGCTTCGCGCCGGCGATGAGCTGCGGCATCATCACGTTCTCCAGCGCGGTGAACTCGCGCAGCAGGTGGTGGAACTGGAAGACGAAGCCCACGCAGCGGTTGCGCAGCTCGGCGAGCTGCACGTCCGTCTGCTTCGCCACCGCGCGGCCGGCGATCCACACCTCGCCTTCGCTGGGCCGGTCCAGTGCGCCGAGGATGTGCAGCAGCGTGGACTTCCCCGCCCCGCTCTGCCCCACCACCGCGATCCGCTCGCCCGGCAGGATCTCCAGGTCCACACCCGTCAGGATCTCCAGCGGCGTGCCGTCGCCGCCCACGTAGCGCTTGCCGACGCCGCGCGCGACGATGACCGGGCCGGCGCCGTCACGCACCCGCTCGCCTCGCTCACTCATGACGAATCGCCTCCACCGGCATCAGCCGCGCCGCCTGCCGCGCAGGGTAGAGCGTCGCGAAGAACGAGATCACCACGCTCAGCACCAGGATCGTCCCGAAGTCCACCGGGTCGAACGCCGCGGGCAGGTGGTCGATGAAGTACACCTCGCCGGGGATGGTGATGAACTCGTAGCGCTTCAGCGCCCAGGTCAGCACCAGCCCGCCCAGCGCGCCCAGCCCGGAACCGACCACGCCGATCACCAGCCCCTGCAGCATGAAGATCCGCTGCACCTGCCGCGAGGTCAGGCCCATCGACTTCAAGATGCCGATCTCGCGCGTCTTGTCGGTCACCACCATCACCAGCGTGGAGACGATGTTGAACGCGGCGACCACCACGATCAGCAGCAGGATCACGCCCATGGCGATCTTCTCCAACTTCAGCGCCGAGAAGAGCGGGCCGTTCATCGTCTTCCAGTCCTCCGCACGATACGGGAAGCCGAGCGCCGAGACCAGGCGGTTGCCCACCTCGTCGGCGCGCATCGGGTCGGGCACGCGGATCTCCAGCCCGCCGACGGCGTCGCCCAGGCCCGTCAGCTCCTGCGCTGCCGCGAGCGAGGTGTACATGAACTTGTCGTCGTACTGCCACATCCCCGTCCGGAAGGTGCCCACCACCTCGAACTTGCGCATCTTCGGCAGCAGCCCGCCGACGGGGCTGACCTGCACGCCCTGCAGCGAGATGATGTCCACCACCTGCCCCGGCTGCAGCCCGAAACGGTCGGCGAGCGACTGCCCCACCAGCAGCGGCGGGCGGCCGGAGGGCGTGGGCCCCAGCGTCAGCTTGCCCGCGCGGACGTCGCGAACCACCTCGGTGATCGGCTCACCCGGCACGTCCGGCTCGATGCCGCGCAGGATGGCGAACTCGGCGTAGCCGTCGCGGTTGCGCAGCCCCACCTCCGTGTGGATGAACGGCGCCGCCGCGACGACGTCGGGGTCCTGCCGCACCTGCGCCAGCGCCTGCGCCCACTCGTCCATCCGCACGGTGGTGTTGTAGGTCGTCAGCCAGATGTGTGGGTTGGTGCCGAGGATCTTGTCGCGCAGGTCGTTCTGCAGCCCGGTCATCACCGCCGTCACCACCACCAGCGCCATGACGCCCACGAAGACGCCGCCGATCGCGATGAGCGTGATCAGCGAGAGAAAGCGCATCCCCCGCCGCGAGGCGAGGTACCGGCGCGCGATGAACCAGGTCAGTTTCATGGCAACTGTCGGCTGTCGGCTGTCGGCTGTCGGCGGTCGGCGGTCGGTCCACGGCAACCCCACGACCCGCGGGGTGAGCGGGGGTGGGGCCGACAGCCGGAGACCGACGGCCGACCGCCTGGTGTTCACTCCGGCCGCATGGTCGGAAAGAGGATCACGTCGCGGATCGAGGGCTGGTCGGTGAGGATCATGACCAGCCGGTCGATGCCCATCCCGAAGCCGCCGGTCGGCGGCATCCCGTACTCGAGTGCGCGCACGAAGTCCTCGTCCATCTGCTGCGCCTCTTCGTCGCCGGCCGCCCGCTGACGGGCCTGGTCTTCCAGGCGCTCGCGCTGGTCCAGCGGGTCGTTCAGCTCGCTGTAGGCGTTGACCAGCTCCTTGCCGGCCACGATCAGCTCGAAGCGCTCGGTAAGCGCGGGATTCCCGCGCTTCGGCTTCGCCAGCGGCGACATCTCGCGCGGGTAGTCGGTGATGAACGTCGGCTGGATCAGCTTCGGCTCCACCAGCGCACCGAACAGCTCGTCGACCAGGCGGCTGCGCGGCAGCGTCGCCGCGTCGTCCACGTTCAGCTCGCGCACGCGCGCGCGCAACTCGTCGTCGGGGAGGCGCTCCACGTCCACGCCCCCGATCTCCCGTAGCGCCTGATACATGCTGAGCCGCCGAAACGGTCCTGCAAAGCTGATTTCCTGGCCCTGGAAGTGCGCCGTGGTGGTGCCCAGCGCGCCGCGCGCCACTTCCTCCAGCAGCGCTTCGGTGAGCGCCATCACTCCCTCGTAGTCGAGGTAGGCGGCGTAGAACTCGAGCATGGTGAACTCCGGGTTGTGGAACCGGTCCATGCCCTCGTTGCGAAAGTCCTTGCCGATCTCATAGACGCGCTCCAGCCCGCCGACGATCAGCCGCTTGAGGTACAGCTCGTCGGCGATGCGCAGGTACAACGGGATGTCGAGCGCGTTGTGGTGGGTGACGAACGGCCGCGCGCTGGCGCCGCCGTAGATCGGTTGCAGGACGGGCGTCTCCACCTCCAAGAAGCCGCGCGCGTCGAGGAAGCGGCGGATCGCGCTGATCACGCGCGCCCGCGCCACGAAGACGTCGCGCACCTCGGGGTTCACCGCCAGGTCCAGGTAGCGCTGGCGGTAGCGCTGCTCGCGGTCGGCGAAGCCGGAGTAGGTGCGCCGCTCGCCGCTCTCGGCGTCGACCTCCTCCTTGCCCAGCGGCAGCGGGCGCAGCGTCTTGGCCAGCAGTTCGAACGACTCGACGCGCAGCGAGACCTCGCCCGACTTGGTGCGGAAGACGGCGCCCTCCGCGCCGATCCAGTCGCCCAGGTCCAGCAGGCCGAGCAGCCGATAGCGCTCTTCGCCCAGGTCGTTCAGGCGCAGGTAGAGCTGGATGCGCCCGTCGCGGTCGGCGAGGTGCGCGAAGGTGCTCTTGCCCATCTCGCGCCGCGAGACGATGCGGCCCGCCACACGGACGCGCGGCCCGGCGTCCGGCTCGTCGTCGCGGAAGAGCGCGCGCGCCGCGGTGGAGCTGTGCGTCACGTCGTAGGCGTAGGCGAACGGCTCCACCCCCTGCTCGCGCAGCCGGCTCAGCTTCTCCAGCCGGTCGCGCACCACGCGGCCCGGCTCTTCGCGCTCGGCGTGCGTCAGCGGCTCGCTCATGAGTGCACCGCCCCGAACTCGCGCAGGTACGCGTGCACGAACGGGTCGAGGTCCCCGTCCATCACGCGCTGCACGTCCGCGATCTTCAGGTCCGTGCGGTGGTCGTTCACCATGGTGTACGGCTGGAAGACGTAGCTCCGGATCTGGTTGCCCCAGGCGATGTCGGTCTTGGTGGACTCCAGCTTCGCCTTCTCGCGCTCCTGCTCCTCCAGCGCGCGCTGGTACAGCGCCGCCTTCAGCATCTTCATCGCCGTGGCGCGGTTCTGGAACTGCGAGCGCTCCTGCTGGCAGGCGACGACGATCCCGGTGGGAATGTGCCGCAGCCGCACGGCGGAGCTGGTCTTGTTGACGTGCTGACCGCCGGCACCCGAGGCGCGGAAGACCTCCATCTCCACGTCTTCCTCGCGCACTTGGATGTCGATGGTGTCGTCGACCACCGGATAGACGAAGACGGAGACGAACGAGGTGTGGCGCCGCGCCTGCGAGTCGAACGGGGAGATGCGCACCAGCCGGTGCACGCCGCGCTCGGCCTTCAGGAAGCCGTAGGCGTACTGGCCGCGGATCTCCAGCGTCGCGCTCTTGATCCCCGCCTCCTCGCCTTCCTGCCGGTCCAGCAGCTCGACCTCGAAGCGGTGCCGCTCGGCCCAGCGCGCGTACATGCGCAGCAGCATCTCCGCCCAGTCCTGGCTCTCGGTGCCGCCGGCGCCGGGATGGATGGTGAGCAGCGCATCGCGCGGGTCGTCGGGGCCCTGGAGCATGTTCTTCAGCTCCAGCTCTTGCAGCCGCGCCTCCACATCCGCGGTCTCCGCCTCCAGCTCGGCGGCGAGCGCCTCGTCCGGCTCCAGCTCCAGCAGTGCGCTCAGCTCGGTCAGCTCGCTCACTTTCGCCTGCAGCGCGGCCCAGGGTTCCGCCCAGCCCTTGAGCCGGTTCACCTCGGCGATCACTTCCTTCGCCTTCTCCTGGTCGTCCCAGAAGCGCGCGTCGGCCATGCGCGCCTCGAGCTGGGTCACCCGGTCCTGTTTGGCGGCGACGTCAAAGAAACCTCCCCAGCTCGTCGAGCCGTTCGGAGTGCGCCGCCAGCCTGCCCTGAAGCTCCTCTAGCATCGTCTCGTACCGCTCCTCCACCACGGGGAAAGATAAGGGCCGCCCGACGTCGGACGGCCCGGTTCAATTCGAGTGCAATATACCCGCGCCTGCCCTGCCCGACAACTGCGTACCCCGCTGCGCAGCCCTCGTTCAGAAGACGCGCTGGCCGCGCGCGAGGATCTCGTTCAGCGCGTCGCGGAAGTAGCTCGTCCCGTGCGCCACCTCGGTGCCCACCTGCTCCGCGTACTCCTTCCAGCTCTTCGTGATCTCCTCGCGGAACTCGGAGCGTAGTGTTCCCTCGCGCAGCGCACGCTCGCGCCGCTCGGGGAAGTAGGTGGCGATGTCCGACGCGAGCGCACGCGCCAGGCGGCGGGCCTTCGCGTGGGGATCGGCACCGCCGAATGCGGGGAAGCCGGCCGCCGGCTCGGGCCCGGTCGTCACCTGCGGTGCGGTTGCGGGCGCAGCAGCAGGCTCGGGAGCAGCCGGCGCTGCCGACCTCGCGGGCACCGCCGCGGGCTCGTCGTGGCCGGCCGGCTGCTCGCGCTGCACCGCAAATACGCCACGGCAGATCGAGCAGCGGACCCGCACTCCGCCGGCGGGTACCTTCTCCGGGTCGATGCGAAAGACGCTGCCACAGTGGGGGCACTTCGCGTTCATTGCTTCTCCTTGCTCGTCCGCGCTCGCCCGACCGACGCCGCGCTCAGCCTGCACGCCGGTCCACGGCGTAGACCGAACCGGGCAGGCTCTTCGCGTAGGTCTTCATCTCGGTGGCCAGCTCGCTGATCTGCCCGGCGTGCGTGAGGGTACGGCGCTGGTTCGTCACCACTCCGATCGAGAGCGTCATCAGCGGAACCCGGTATTCCTCGCCACGCCGGTCGTGCCCGAGGAAATAGCCGCGCTCGCGGTCCTCGGGTGAATACTGCAGAGGAATGAGTTCGTCGAACACCTCGATGATCTCCTCGCAGCAGGTGCGCATGTGCTCCAGCGGCACGCTGAAGATGAAGTCGTCGCCGCCGATGTGCCCGACGAATCCCTCGGAGGAGTGGCCGCGCACGATGTCGCGCAGCACCCGCGAGAGGATCAGGATGATGCCGTCGCCGTGGTGATAGCCGTAGTGATCGTTGAACTCCTTGAAGTGGTCGATATCGGCGTAGCAGACGGCGAACGGTGCGCCGCTGCGCAGCCGTTCGGCGAAGTTGCGCTCGATCTGCGCGGTACCGGGAAGGCGTGTGGTGGGGTGGACGCTCACGTCGCGCTCCGCGCGCCGCTGGGCCAGCCGTAGCCGCAGCGCCTGCTCGCGCGGCGACAACGCGGAGGTGAGCACTTCGTCGGCGCCCGCTTCCAGCGCGGCCGCCACTTCGTCTTCGGAACTGTGCTCGCAGTAGACGACGACCGGCACCACGGCGGTGAACGGCTCGCGCTTCACGTGCCGCACCACCTCCAGCGCTGCCTCGACGCCGGTGCAGCCGTCGACCACGATCCCCGACGGGTAGCTCCGGTTCACGTAGGCGACCAGCTCGTCAAGCCCGCTGATCTCCACCACGCCGTAGCCGTGACGTTCGGCGAACGTCGCCACGACCGCCGCCGCCGGGCGCTTGGCCGGCGAGAAGTACAGCAGCACCAGACGTGGCGGCATGCACGCAGTCCGCAAGGGGGGAACGAGGAAGGTCGGGCGCTATAGTAGAGCTTCGGCTGCCGCGCTGTCAAACTCAAGCCGGCGGCGGCTGCGTTGCGCCTCTGGTCCGCGCGGCCGCGATCGATTCCCGGCTACAGCGGGGTCGCTTCGTCGATGAGCAGGACGGGGATGCCGTCGCGAACCTCGTAGCGCAGCCGGCAATGCTCGCAGACCAGCGCCTCCGGCTCGTGCTCGTGGCGGAGGTCTCCCTTGCAGCGCGGACACACCAGGATCGCGAGCAGCTCTGCGTCGATCGCCATGCGGCTACTCCGGTTGGGGGACGACGAAACCGAGCCGACGCAGCGTCGGCGCGTGCTTTCTCCACTTCGGCAGCACCTTCACCCACAGATCCAGATAGACCGGCCCGCCCACGAAGCGCTCGATCTTCACGCGAGCAGCCGCGCCGAGCGAGCGAATGGCACTCCCCGCCTGCCCGATCAGGATGCGTTTCTGCGAGTCGCGTTCCACGTAGATCGTCGCGCGGATGAACACCGGCGTCGTGCTCTCGCGGAATTCCTCGATCTCGGCGAACACGCTGTGCGGGATCTCCTCGTGATACTGCTCGAGCACCGTCTCGCGAATGAGCTCCGTCACGAAGAACCGCACCGATTGCGACGAGATCTCATCCGGCGGGAACAGGAACGGCGACACGGGGATGAGCTCGATCAGCCGCTCCCGCAGCCCGTCCACGCCGGTGCCCTCCTGGGCGGAGATCCGGCACACCGCCAGAGGCGCCAGCGCATCCGCCCACGCCGCCGCGCGGCTGCAGCGGTCCGCGTCGGCTCGATCGATCTTGTTCAGCGCTACCAGCAGGCGGCCGGAGCGTGCACGCAGCGCCTCTACCGCCTGCGCACCGAGCGTAGGTGGCGGCGCCGCTGCATCTACGATCAGCACCACCGCATCGGCAGACCGGATCGTCTCGAGCGCCGCGTGCAGCATCGCGTTCTGCAGCAGATACCGCGGCTCCAGCAGCCCGGGCGTATCGACGTAAACCAGCTGCGCGCTGTGGCTCGTGTCGATCCCCACCACGGGGCGCCGCGTGGTCTGCGCCACCGGCGTCACGATGCTGAGATCCTCGCCGATGAGGCGGTTCAGCAACGTCGACTTGCCCGCATTCGGCGCGCCGACGAGTGCCACTTCACCGCAGCGCGTTGGCTCCGTTTCGTTTGTCACTACGGGGTTCCCCTTTCCTCCCAGCACAGCAGCGCCCCGCTGCCGGGGGCAGGGGGCGCTGTGTGCGGAAAACGTGGGTCGGCGGCGACGTACTCTCCCACCCGGTGGCCCGGGCAGTACCATCCGCG